>Ga0247666_1000114_pt1 | contig 39322 bp, 29 predicted proteins | sample CNK07_metaG_FD_183025 | JGI IMG/M metagenome (GOLD analysis project Ga0247666, IMG submission 183025) | Soil microbial communities from Purdue University Martell Research Forest, Indiana, United States - CNK07 | ecosystem: Environmental > Terrestrial > Soil > Temperate forest > Bulk soil...
ACTGAATCGCCTGATTCTTCATGGCAGCCGCTCCTTTCCTGCTCTTGGCGTTTGGCGATTCCAAGGTAGCAGGAAGGGGCGTGCTTTCAATGTGCGTGACAAGGGTTTGCCAGAGCGGAACTAAGAAGAAGCACCGACGATGGATCAAGAAGCACCGTCGATGGTTCGAAACAGAGCATCGGGAGTGAGTTGCGCAGCATCGTGGTGAAGTTGCGCAGCATCGTAGGGAAGTTGCGCAGCATCGGGGGGTAGTCGTGCAGCATCGTGGGAAAGTTGCGTAGCATCGTGGGGAAGTTGCACACCATCGGGGGTGAGTTGTGCAGAATCCGGGGTGAGAAGCACGGCAGCCGGGGTGCAGAACACATCAAGGTGAGTGCAACCCCCAGCATCGTGAGTGCAGGGCACAGCATCGTGAGTGCAAACCCCAGCATCGTGGATGCAGAACACAGCATCGTGAGTGCAACCCCCAGCATCGCCGGTGCAGAACATGTCGTCGTGAGTGCAACACCCAGCATCGCGGGTGCAGAACATGTCATCGTGAGTACAAACCCCAGCATCGTGTGTGCGGAACAAGTCATCGAGAGTGCAAACCCCAGCATCGTGAGTGCGGAACAAGTCATCGAGAGTGCAAACCCCAGCATCGCGGGTGCGACCTGCAGAATCGGGGGAGCGAGCCCCACCCTCCCGGGTTCGAAACAGACCATCTCCGAAGCTGGAGCATCCGAGCTAGACTTCCCGGCCATGAAGATCGCCGCAGCCGTCATCCTCTTCGCAGCCACCAGTTTGTTCGCGCAGCAGAATCCTGATCCGGTGAAGAACGCGCGTCCGGCGGAGACGCCGAAGCCTTCGGCCGCCAAGCCATCCGATGCGGCGCCGCCGCCGAAGGAATCACCGGTGCCTGCCTCGCCGGCGCCGAAGGAGCATCCGCTTTCGGCGTTGCCGTACACGCCGAGTCTGGACATTCCGTCGATGGACCGGACGGCAAATCCGTGCGCCGATTTCTATCAATACAGCTGCGGCGGATGGATGAAGAACAATCCCATCCCCGGCGATCAGGCGTCGTGGAGCGTCTACGGCAAGGTGACCGAGGAGAACGAGGAGTACCTCTGGTCCATCCTGCTCGATGCTGCGAAGCCGCGCGCAGACCGGACGGCGGTGCAGCAGAAGATCGGCGATTTCTTCGATGCTTGCACGGATGAGGCGCACGTCGAGGAGCTGGGTGCGAAGCCGTTGCAGCCGCTGCTCGACGAGATCGCAGGACTGAAGGCGAAGTACGAGCTGGGAGGCTTTCTTGCGCGTCAGCACATGCGCTCGAACGGCAACGGCTGGATCTTTGGATTCGGATCGACGCAGGATTACGGCGATGCGTCGAGTGTGATTGCCGAGGCGAGTGCGGGAGGGTTGGGACTACCGGATCGCGACTACTACACCAAGACCGACGCGAAATCGAAAGAGATCCGCGACAAGTACGTCGCGCACGTCGCTGCGATGCTCGAGTTGATCGGGGAGTCGAAAGCCGAGGCGACGAAGGATGCGGCGACGGTGATGCGCATCGAAACGGCGTTAGCGACGGCATCACTCACGCGTGTTGAAAAGCGCAATCCGTACAACCTTGCGCACAAGATGACCGTGGCGGACTTGGCCAAGATCGCGCCGGCGCTCGAATGGAAGCCCTACCTTGTCGAGAGCGGCGTGATCAGCAACGTGCAGACGCTGAACGTCACCGAGCCGAAGTTTTTCGCGGCGGTCGAGAAAGAGATCAAGTCCGTTCCGCTGGCGGATTGGAAGGCGTATCTGCGCTGGCACGCCGTTCATGCCCGCGCGCCGTATCTCTCGAAGAAGTTTCTGGAAGAGGATTTCAACTTCTACCGCAAGACGCTGCGCGGCGTGAAGTCGATGCCGCCGCGCTGGAAGCGTTGCGTCCAGCTCGTCGACCGCGACCTCGGTGAAGCGCTCGGCCAGGAGTTCGTGGCCCGGACGTTCACGCCGGAGACGAAGGCCAAGACCGTCGATATGACGAAGCGCATCGAGACAGCGATGGAAGACGAGATCAAGAACCTCGACTGGATGACGCCGGCGACGAAGGAGCGGGCGCTGGAGAAGTTGCACGCGGTTGCGAACAAGGTCGGCTATCCCGACCGCTGGCGCGACTACAGCACGCTGAAAGTCGTTCGCGGCGATTTCTACGGCAACACGACGCGGGCCACGCTTTTTGAGTCGCAGCGCGATCTGGCCAAGATCGGCAAGCCGGTCGACCGCAACGAGTGGGGCATGACGCCGCCGACGGTCAACGCGTATTACAACCCGCAGATGAACGACATCAACTTCCCCGCGGGCGTGCTGCAGCCGCCGCTGTACGACGCGAAGCTCGACGACGCGCCGAACTTTGGCAACACCGGCTCGACGATCGGCCACGAGTTGACGCATGCCTTCGACGACGAAGGCCGCCAGTTCGACGCGAAGGGGAACCTGAAGGATTGGTGGACGCCCGATGACGCGAAGAAGTTCGAAGACCGCGTGAACTGCGTTCGCGACCAGTACGCCGGCTACACGATCGTCGACGACATCAAGATCAACTCGAAGCTCACCTCCGGCGAAGACGTCGCCGACCTCGGCGGCACACTGCTGGCCTACATCGCATGGAAGGCGGCCGATCCGAACGACACACAGCCGATCGACGGATTCACGCCCGATCAGCGCTTCTTCATCGGCTTCGCGCAGTGGGCGTGTGAGAACCAGCGTCCGGAGAATCTGCGCGCGAACGCGATCACGAATCCGCATTCACCCGGCAAGTACCGGATCAACGGCATCGTCTCGGATCTGCCGCAGTTTCAGAAAGCGTTCAACTGTCCGGCCGAGGCGCCGATGGTGAACAAGAAGGCATGTCAGGTGTGGTGAGTTTTGCGGGGGTCGTCCTGTTGCGGGGGTCGTAGTGTTGTCGGGGGTCGGGGGTCGGAATTCGGGGGTCGTAGTTTTGTCGGGGGTCGTAGATCCGATCCCCGCACCCAGGCTTGGTTTCAGCTCAACTCTTCAATCGAGCGCCTTCTCCCCCCGCGCTTTTTGCGGGGGGAGAAGGTGGCGAAGCCGGATGAGGGGGGCGTTGCACTTGCGCAAAGTCCAGCCGATGCCGCGCCGTTTGCGGTGTGCTTCCGGGTTGCTGCTCGTGTATGGATCACTTCAAAACGCCCCCTCATCCGGCCTTCGGCCACCTTCTCCCCCACTGAAAAGCGTGGGGGAGAAGGCGCTCGATGCAATAGAGTCGCTCAAAACGTCTGAGAAACACGGATCAGTCCCGCTCCGACCCCCGACCCCCGACCCCCGCGCTCTACGCATCCAGATACTTGCCCACACTCGCCGACACCTTCTCGATGTCGAGCGGCTTTCGGAAGATGCCCTGGACGGCCTGGGGGCAGCGCTGGTGGATGGCGTCGTCGGGGAGCGCGGCGGTCGCGAATGAGGTGATGACGAAAACCGCGGGCAGGTGATCCAGTGCTTTGACTGAGGGATCGGAGATGAGCGCTTCAAGCGAGTCGAGCAGATCGACGCCGCTCATCTTCGGCATCATCAGGTCGAGGATCATCACGGAATAGCGGTTGGTGACGATTTGGTGCAGTGCCTCGATGCCGTCGCGCGCGCCGTCGACGTCGATGGCGTGGTTCAGGTGCAAATAATCGATGAGCAGCCTTCGAACGGCTTCGTCATCCTCGACGACTAGAACGTTCCCGTTCGCCATTGGCACCATCCCGGGAGGGACGTAGCATAAAGTCGGCCATGAATGGGTCAGGTCTAAAGTCTAAAGTGCCGAAGGCGATCGTCGCTCAGGCGGTCAGCCGATTCGGCACTTTAGACTTTAGACCTGACCCCGGCGGCTCGCACATTGCTAGGGAAGCGGTGCCAAAGGATGGTTGATGGAAGGTAAAGAAACGGAGGGTGATGCTCCTGCCGAGCGAACTGATCCGATCAGTGACGTGACGCCCGAGGCGGATGCGCCATCGAAAAAGAAGGCATCACCTCGCAAACGAACCACAAAAGCCAAGGTGCCGGCGGCTGACGCGCCGAAAAAGGCGAAGGCCGCGCCCCGCAAACGCGCGCCGAAGGTCGATCGCGTGACGGAAGTCGCCCAGGCGGTCGGCGCGGACGTCGTGCCGCACATGACGATCGAGGTGGATTCTCCTCGGAAGGAACACGTCGAAGAGACGGCAACAGACAGCGCAAAGTCGGACGACAGCCTCCTCAGCGATTGGGACTATCACCTCTTCAATGAAGGCAGCCATCAGAGGCTGTGGGAAAAACTCGGCGCGCATCCCTACACGCGCGACGGCGTGCCGGGAACGATGTTCGCTGTCTGGGCGCCGAACGCGGACGTGGTCAGCGTGATCGGCGATTGGAACGGCTGGGGTCCTGATGCCAATCCACTGGAAAATCGCGGACCTTCCGGCATATGGGAAGGCTTCGTGGCCGGCGTCGGAAAGGGTATGCATTATAAGTTCCACATCCGCTCGCGGTTCAACAACTATCGCGTCGACAAGGCCGATCCGTTTGGCGTGATGCACGAGACGCCGCCGCGAACGGCCTCGGTCATCTGGGACCTCGACTACGAATGGAACGACAGCGCCTGGATGGAGCAGCGCGCAGCGCGCAACGCCTTCTCCGCGCCGATGTCGATTTACGAAATGCACATCGGCTCGTGGCGGCGCACGCCGGGCGATGATGGCGTCGAACGTCCGCTCACGTATCGCGAGCTGGCTCGGCCGCTCGCCGATTACCTGCGCACGATGAACTTCACACACGTCGAGCTGCTGCCGGTGATGGAGCATCCCTTCTACGGTTCCTGGGGCTACCAGTGCACAGGCTACTTCGCGCCGACGAGCCGCTTCGGAACGCCGCAGGATCTGATGTACCTCATTGACGTCCTGCACCAGCACGACATCGGCGTCATCCTCGATTGGGTGCCGTCGCACTTTCCGACCGACGAACATGGCCTGTCGTACTTCGATGGCACGCATCTTTACGAGCATGCCGATCCTCGCAAAGGTTTCCAGCCGGACTGGGGATCGCTCGTCTTCAACCTCGGGCGCAGAGAAGTGCAATCCTTCCTGCTGTCGAGCGCGATCTACTGGCTCGGCGTTTACCACGCGGATGGATTGCGCGTCGATGCCGTCGCCTCGATGCTCTATCTCGATTACTCGCGCAAGCACGGCGAATGGATCCCGAACGAGCATGGCGGACGGGAGAACCTCGAGGCGATCGCGTTTCTCCGCCGCCTCAACGAGGATGTCTACGAGGCCTATCCGGATGTTCAAGTGATTGCCGAGGAGTCGACGTCGTGGCCGATGGTGTCGCGGCCGACGTACATCGGCGGACTCGGATTCGGCATGAAGTGGGACATGGGATGGATGCACGACACACTGCGTTACTTCGCGCTCGACTCGGTGCACCGGAAGTTCCATCACAACGACCTGACCTTTCGGATGATGTACGCCTTCGCCGAGAACTTCCTGCTGCCGCTGTCGCATGACGAGGTCGTGCACGGCAAGGGCTCGCTGATCCGCAAGATGCCGGGCGACGAATGGCGCCGCTTTGCCAACCTGCGGCTCCTCTTCGCGCACATGTACTCGCAGCCGGCCAAGAAGCTGATTTTCATGGGAGGGGAGTTCGGGCAGTCTCGCGAGTGGAATCACGACGCTGCGCTCGACTGGAGTGAGCTCGAATCGCTTCCAAATGAGACGTTGCAGCGCTGGGTCGAGGATCTCAACAAGGCTTATCGCGACATCCCTGCCATGCACGAGCTCGATCTATCGCCCGACGGATTCGAATGGATCGATTGCTGCGACACGGAGAACAGCATCCTCGTCCTGCTGCGGAAGTCGTCGTCGCAGCCGGAAGAGCCGGTGGTGGTGGCGCTCAACTTCACGCCGCTGCCCCGGTACAACTACATGATCGGCGTCCCGATCGGCGGTCATTGGTCCGAGGTGCTGAACAGCGATGCGAAGGTTTATGGCGGAAGCGGGCAGGGGAACATGGGCGGTATCGATGCCGCGCCGATCCCGCTGCATGGCCGCCGCTGGTCGCTGAACCTTACTCTTCCGCCGCTCGGCGCCGTGTTTCTGATGCCGGACGGCGAGAGCGATCTCGAAGAAGCGGCGGCCGAATTAGCGCTCGCATTCGCCGGCTAGGGGCTCGGATTGGCCCAACTCGCTGAACAAGTCGGGAGTTTGACTGGGAGCACGCCGCCGCTAGCCCGCTTTTCTCACACGCTTATCGCCACCTTTCCAATCGAGCGCCTTCTCCCCCACGTTTTTTGTGGGGGAGAAGGTGGCCGAAGGCCGGATGAGGGGGCATTCCAACAAGTTCGACATCCGTGCATATGCCGCGTTTTCAGTCGGTTCGGACGAGGCATGGTTGATTGCCCTGCGTATTTGCGCCCCCCTCATCCGGCTTCGCCACCTTCTCCCCCCGCAAAAAGCGCGGGGGGAGAAGGCGCTCGAAGGGAAAGCACTCCCAAAGAAAAAGGAAGAGGTGTAGCAAGGAGGGACACCAAGTGTGTGAGAAATGCGGGCTAGGCGCGATCGTGCGCGACGACGGCCGTTGCGAGTTTCGCGTTTGGGCGCCGCAGGTCGAAAAGGTCGAGCTGCACATCGTTGCGCCGGATGACCGACGCATCGAGTTGACGACGAACATGCGCGGCTATCACGAGGCTGTTGTCGATGCCGGCCCAGGCACGCGCTACTTCTTCGTCATCAACGGGCGCGAGCGTCCCGATCCTGCGTCGCGGTCGCAACCGGATGGCGTGCATGAAGCGTCCGAGGTTGTTGCGAGCGCGTTCGATTGGCATGACACGGAGTGGCACGGCCTGCCGCTCGAGGAGTACGTCATCTACGAGTTGCACGTCGGCACATTCACGGATGCTGGCACCTTCGACGCTGTCATCGAGCATCTCGACGACTTGAAAGACCTCGGCGTCACCGCAGTGGAGCTGATGCCGATCGGCCAGTTTCCCGGCACGCGCAACTGGGGCTACGACGGTGTCTATATCGGCGCCGCGCAGAATTCCTACGGTGGCGCGGGCGGCTTGAAACGGCTGATCGATGCTTGTCACGCCAGCGGTCTCGCCGTCCTCCTCGACGTCGTCTACAACCACCTCGGTCCCGAGGGGAACTACCTCGCCGAGTACGGACCGTACTTCACCGACCGCTATAAGACGCCGTGGGGTGATGCGATCAACTTCGACGGGCCGCACAGCGATGACGTGCGCTGGTTTTTCATTCACAACGCGCTGCAATGGGTCGATGAGTTTCACATCGACGGACTGCGGGTCGATGCCGTCCACGCTATCGCCGATCGGACGGCCGAGCCGTTTCTGCAGGATTTGACGACGGCGGTGCGCGAGCGGGGAGACGCGCTCGGGAGGCGCGTCTACACCTTCGCGGAGTCCAATCTCAACGATCCGCGCGTCATCACGCCGAGGGACGACCTGGGCCTCGGATTCGATTCGCAGTGGAGCGACGATTTTCATCACTCGCTGCGCACGCTGCTCACCGGCGAGTCCTCGGGTTACTACGCCGGCTACGGACGAACGAGCGATCTCGCCCGCACGCTGGCGAGCGGCTTTCTCTACACCGGCCAGCACTCCGTTTACCGCGGCCGAAAACACGGCGTGGCGCCGAAGACGCGCGACGGCAGTCGGTTCGTCGTGTTCTCCCAAAACCACGATCAGATCGGCAACCGCATGACTGGCGACCGGCTCGCGGCGGAGGTCTCGCTCACCAAAGTGCGCATTGCCGCGGCGGCGGTCATCCTCGCGCCCTTCATTCCGATGTTGTTCATGGGTGAGGAGTACGGCGAGACCGCGCCGTTTCAGTACTTCACCTCGCACGCCGACCGCGATCTGATCGAGGCGGTGCGCCGCGGCCGCCACAAGGAGTTCGCGCGCTTTCAGTGGAGCGAGGAGCCGCCAGATCCGCACGACATCGATACGTTCCTGCGATCAAAACTCCGCCGCCAGCCGCTCGATGACATTCGCTCTCTGTATAGAGGGCTGCTGCGCCTTCGTGCCATGACGCCTGCGTTGCGCGACCTCGATCTCGACGCGGTCGAGACCCACGCAGACGATGAGCAACGCACGCTCCTCATCAAGCGGCGCAACACGCTGCTCGCTTTCAACTTCAGCGACGCGCCGCGTGTGATTGGGCTGCCGTTCGTCGAGACGACATGGACGCCGATGATCCAGACAGACGCCGGCATCAACGGAAACGTACTGACGATGGCTCCCGAATCGTTCGGGCTTTTTCAGACTGAACCACAGAGACACTGAGGTCACAGAGGAACCGCTTCAATCTCTGTGATCTCTGTGTCTCTGTGGTGAGTCGCTTCTGCCATAATCGACATTCCAGTGACCTTCACACACAAATATGTCGCCTGGCTGCTCGTGCCGCCGGCGGTCGTCATGGGGCCGCTGTCGTTTCTTTTTCTGACGCAGATCGTGCGGATGTCGTTGGCGACCTCCGGATCGATCTTCGGTCTGTTCGCCCTCTTTTTCCTCGCCGGCAGCGCGACGCTCGTGCGAGGTTTGACGCCGCTGGCGAACGCCGTCGACGAAGACGTGCGCCGCGGAAAAGACGCCTCCGAGGCGGCATCGCGCTGCCTGGAGCGGACCGAGACGCTCACGCTGATCGTCTGGGGTGCAGGCAGCATCCTCTACGCCATCCTCGCGTCGTTTCTGGTGATGCCGACGATCCTCGGGCTCGGCTACTTCCTCGTCTCCGCGCTCATCGCGGCGTTCCCTTCCGCGATCTGGGCGTACGCCGTTGGCAAGCGGCTGATCGCCGAGCATGCCTCGCATGGCGGCGCCCTGCGATACACCGGCCGGCGCATCCCGCTCGGGCGCAAGATCGCCATCGTCTTCATCGGATCGTTCCTGATCTCTTTCGCGGCACTGGTGGCGATGATTTCCTCGAAAGTGTCGGCGACGCTCGAGAATCTGGCCATCTCGTCCGCCTCCGACCGCTTTCAACGTGTTTACGACAGTGCAAACCTCGCGGCGAAGGTCGATCCTTCGATCGTCGACACGCTCCGTTTGTACGTGCCGTCTGACTACGCGATCGCGCTCATCCCGCGGCAGGGCCGGATCACGACCAGCCTGCCGGACGCACTCACGCCCGCCGAAGTCGAGGCCATTCGCCAGATCGGAAACGGCGACAGCTCGGCCTTCGTCTCGCCGCACGTCTGCCGTTTCGCCAGGCTGAAAGACGGCTCGATCATCGTACTCACGGTGCCGTGGGAGCCCTACAAGAACATTCCGCAACAGATCACTTTCTACCTGGTCGTGATCGCGCTGGTCACGTTGGCGGCATTCATCGCCGCGGCGCTCTTCCTCTCGCGCGACGTGGCGCGTCCTGTGCGCGCCATCCGCGGGCTGGCCGCCGACATGGCCCAAGGCGACTTCAACACCATGGCGCGCGTCTTCTCCGATGACGAAGTCGGCGAGCTTGCCGACAGCTTCGGCGAGACCCGCGCGAACCTGCGCCGGCTTCTCGGCCGCGTCGGCGGAAGCGGCTCGACGATTACGGCCGGTGTTCGCGTGATCACCGGCGGCACCGAGTCGCTACTCCTTCGCTCCGCCGATCAGGCCGCGCTGACCGAGAACTCGTCGCACGCCGTCGAGATCGTCCGCGGCGGCATCGGCGGCGTTCTCGGTGCCGCAGACACGGTCACCGATCTCACGCAGGATGCCTCCAGCCGCGCCCTCGAATTGCGCGCGTCGTCGGAGGAAGTCGCGCGGAGCATGGACTATCTCTTCCAGTCGGTGGAGAAGACCTCGTCGTCGACGACGCAGATGAATGCGGCGATGACGGAGATGTCGAAGCGTACCGACGTTCTGGCCGGCATCGGAGAGGAGGCCCTCTCCTTCGTTTCGGAGATGGAGTCGACCATCGTCGAGCTGCGGGCCAGCGCGCAATCGACCGCCGACATCTCGCGTCAGGTGCGCGAGGATGCGGAAGCGGGAGGCAGCGCCGTCGGCAAGACCGTCGAAGGAATCAACCTCTCGCGCGACGTCACCAACAGTACAGCCGAGACTCTCGACGAACTTCAGCGGAGCGTCGGCCAGATCAGCCAGATTCTCAACGTCATCGAAGAGATCACGAACCGGACGAATCTGCTGGCCTTAAACGCAGCGATCATCGCCGCGCAGGCAGGCGAGCACGGGCTGGGCTTCACCGTCGTCGCGGACGAGATCCGTCAGCTCGCCGAGCGCACCCGCGGATCGACGAAGGAGATCAGCGCGATCGTGAAGGCGGTGCAGGGTGGATCGAAGCAGGCCGCGGCGAAGATGAAGGAGGGCGTGAAGCGCGTCGAAGCCACCGTTCAACTGGCCGACGACGCCTCGGCGTCCCTGGTCAAGATCGTCGGCAGCGCATCGCAATCGTACGAGATGGCCACGAAGATTTCTCGCGCGCTCGACGATCAGGCCAAAGCCAGCCGCCATCTGCACGAGGTCACGTCGCGGATGTCCGATCACATCTCCGAGATCAATCGCGGCTCCCGCGAACAGGCCCGCGGTACGCAGCTACTGGCGCAGGAGGCGGAGCGCGTCCGCGAGATCGCTGCACAGGTGAAGACGGCCACGGACGAGCAGTCGCAGGCCGGCCGCGGCATCTCGTCGGCACTGGAGAAGATCGCCGAGGATGCGCGCGCCATGCGCGATTCGCTTGACCGTCAACTGAAGGAGACCGACCGTATCGCCGACGCCTCGAGAACGATGCTCGACATCGCCCAGGCCAACGATGCCATCGCCCGCGAGTTCAACGCCACGGTGCAGAGCCTCGTCACCAGCGGCCGCGATTTCGAATCCGAGGTGGCAAGGTTCCGGTACAGCGACTAGCTGGGGTTAGGTCTAGAGTCTGGGAGTCGGTGCGCGTATCTATCGAGGTCACCGTGGCAGCACTTTGGTGTCTGAATCGTAGTCGTGTACTGCAGTGGGTCAAAGGAACGGGGAGAACGAGCAGACTCCCTCTCCATAAAGCGTTCCCAACACAGGTAAACTCAACCTCATGCTGACCGATCGCTCCGTCCCGATGTCCTCTCTGCCGGTGCTCGTCAATGCGATCGTCCTAACGTTCTTGATCGCGATGCCCGCGCTCGCCGGCCAGGATCCGCGTATCGCCGAAGGAACCGCGCTTCACGATGCTGGCAAATACGACGAGGCCATCGCCAAGTACCTGGCGATACTTGCCGATGATCCTTCGAATGGCTTGGCCTCCTACGAGCTGGCGTATTCGTATCAAGCAAAGGGTGATTACGCGAAGTGCATCGGGGTCTTGAAGCCACTGTCCGCAGCCGAGTCGGTACTGCTCCCCAAGATTCTGGCAAGCCTCGGCAATTGTCTTGACAGCTCCGGCGACGCGCCCGGCGCGGTGGCCGCGTATCGCAAATCCCTCGCTCTCGTTCCCGATGATCCATCAACGCTGTACAACCTCGGCGTCACGCTCGTTGGCCTGTCGAAGCTTGACGAAGCCCGCGATGTTCTGAAGAAGGAGCTCATCGCACGCCCCGGTCACGCCAGCGGCCACTACGCTTTAGCCCGTGTGTTCGACGCGCAGAATTTCCGCGCCGCGGCGATCCTCGAATATCTCCGCTTCCTGGCCCTCGAGCCGTCAACGCCGCGTGCCAGGATAGCCGCCGCAAATCTCCTCGCACTTCTGAACTTGGGCGTCGAGGACAAGGGCGTGGGAAAGGACGGGAAAAAGGGCATCAACGTCGCGATCGATCCAAACTCGCGCACCGAGGAAGGAGACTTTCACGGCTGGGAGATGGGGATCTCTATTATGTCCGCCGGCCGCTTTACGACGGAGGACAAGGACAAAAAGGCAACAGAGTTCGACAACGTGCGTGGACAGCTCGGCGGTACGCTGACGATGCTCATCGAATTGAAGGACGCGCCGGCCGGCTACAGCGGAAAGCAAAACATCCCGTTCTTCGTGGCCATCGACCAGCACAAACTCCTCGACACCTTCGCCGGCGCTGCCCTCCAGTCCCTCGGCCTCAAAGGCAGCGACGCGTGGATGAAAGAGAACGCGAAGGGGTTGCAGGACCTGACGGTATTTATGGGCGGTCAGCACTGAAGGGGAAACGTCGACTCTTCAGCGATCGTGAATCGTATCGGCCCGGCCTCGCTTCGTCGTCGAGGCTGGGGTCGTCTGGGTCGACCTTCATCACGCGCCCGGTTGATTCACGGTCGCCTCAACGCTGATCCTTGGTGATCAGCACCGAAACGGTATCAACGTTGCTATCAGGAGCCGTATGGCGCGCTCCCGAAATCGAGCCCTCGCGCTGACCGGTCTCGGCGCAGGCTGTGCCGGGGCGTTCGCGTGGCTCAGTGCGATGGTTCTGCAGGGGCGGGCAAACGGAATGGATCGGCAGATTCACGAGTGGCTGGAAGAGCGTGCGAATCCGGCTCTCGACTCCGCGATGGATCTCGTCGGCGCTCTCTCCGCTCCCACTTTTCTGGTAACGGCCACGCTTTTCATCGCATTCGCGCTTCGCCGGCGTGGACGCGCTGTCTCGCTGCCGATCGTCTTTTCTCCTCTCGTGGCCATGACCACAGGCTCGTTGATGACCGCGCTCATGCCCCCTCGTTATCCACCGGATGCTGCGCGCTGCGGCTATGAGCCGTGCTTTCCAAGCGGTCACACGACGGGGGCGACATCCGAACTGCTGGTGAGCTCCTATGTTCTGATGCGGGAGCAGATTCTTCCACCGTCGTTGGCGACCGGCGTCCTGTCGATCCCTCTACTGGCAGGCTGTGCGCGCGTCTATCGAGGTCGTCACTGGTATACCGACGTCGCTGCCGGATGGCTGATGGGAATCACAATCGCCACGCTCTGCGCCGCAACGTACGAATCGGGCAAAAAGCGCGGACCGGGCGTTTCAAAGACTTGAAACAGCGATCAGCGCGTCGCCTCAAGGAGTGCGGGCGTCTCGCACGCGGCCGTTGGGCGTCCCGCCCAACGGTGAAACGTCTCTCACGTCAAAACGCATCCGACTCACTCCAAGAGACCGATGAGACGCTTCGATGATTGGGCACTTCAACGATCACGAATCGTATCGGCCGGCATCGTTTCATCATCGAGGCTGGGGTCGTCAGGATCGACCTCCATCAGCACGCCATCGCGGACGATCACCAGAGGCGTACCGGTCTGGCGCGCGATCTCGCGAGCGCGGCGGGCGGCGCGAAGCAGCGCTGGTCCAACGCCTGCCATATCGGCATTGTCTTCAAAGGTTTCGGTGTCTCTCATCGGTTGCGCCCTCGTTCCACAAGGCGTCGTCTCCCGCGCCGTTCGGCCCTGCGATGATGATCACTTTCTTCTCATCGCTCATGACGTGATTTCGCTCTTGTGATGGCACCATCACCACGCGCGTTCGTCACATCGATGAAGACGTCGGCGACGAGAGGGAATCTGGATCGGATCTTGTGATCGAGATCGTCCATCGCGCTCGAAAGTTCGTCGATGTTCATATGCGGTGATGGGTGTACTTTCGCGATGACGACGACCTCTTCCGGACCTGAATAGACCGCGCGGAGCGTCAGCACTTCCTCGATTGCCGGATTCTGGCTGACGAGTGCGTGAACGTCCTTCAGTTGCTCCGGCGGCAGGGATCGCCCGATCAGAAAATCGGCGAGCGGCCGGGCTACGGCGAATGCGGTCACGGCCAGCAGGAGTCCAATCAACAGCGAGGCAATGGAATCGGGCACGTTCGTTCTAGCGACTCTGCTCGCGAGAAGGCCGCCTGCAGCGATCGTCAGACCAGCCAGCGCCGCACTGTCTTCGACGACGATGGCGCGAACAACCGGATCGCTGGCGCGAACGAGATAGCGCCAGACGGTGAGCTTGTACTCGCGTGCCTGGCGCCGGGCCTGCCGCATGCTCTGCAGCCAGGACACGCCGTCCGCTGCGAAGGAGATCGCCAGGACGATCCACGCCGCCGTCGTCGCGCCGACCGGGTGACGCGTCTCCAACTCCCGGATCGCCAGGACGATGGAGAGGCAACCACCGATCAGAAACGATGCGATCGCCGCCATGAACGCCCAGAGAAAACGCTCGCGTCCGTGGCCGAGGGGATGGAGTTCGTCTGGGGGATCCTTTTCGCGGTGCAGGCCGATGGCCAGAAAGATCTCGTTGACCGAATCCGCCGCCGAATGTGCCGCCTCGGCAAGCATGCCGGTCGAGTATGAAGCGAGACCGGCCATCAACTTCGCCGCCGCGATGACGAGGTTGGCGAGCAGCGCGATCACGATCGTGCGGACGCTCTCTCCCTCCGCGGCGCGCCGCAGAGCAATGGAGGAACGCCGCCGCTGCTGGTTGCTCAGCATGAGTGGTCTTGCTTTCCTTGTGGTTGAGCGTTGCATGAACCGAGGATGGCACGCATGCAACACTCAACAGGGAACAGACAACATTCTCACAAGTCGCTCAAATCATTCGGGTTGCTGACACAGCCTGCGCCCGGCGGGCAGCAATGCTGTCACCTCGGTGCGCACGTTGCCAGCAGTCGTGTCGCAACGCTACGCCCCCCGTGCCGCACGTGCGACACCCCCCGTGACGAGCCCCCCGCGTCGCAATGACAACAACACCCACCCTGTCCCCGGCGGAACACCCACCGTGTCCCACTGGGGCAACCCCCGTGTACCACTGGGACAGCGACCATGTACCACTGGGACACCGACCGTGTACCACTGGGACACCGACCGTGTACCACTGGGACAGCGACCGTGTACCACTGGGACACCGACCGTGTACCACTGGGACACCGACCGTGTACCACTGGGACACCGACCATGTACCACTGGGACACCGACCGTGTCCCACTGGGACACCGGCCATGTACCACTGGGACACCGACCGTGTCCCACTGCAGCAAATGCTGGAACCTCGGTGCGCACGTGGGCACCCCCCAGTGTCGCAGCGTAGTGTGCAGGTGCCACGTGCGCGCGCATGTTGCTGGCAGCGTTACAGTTCGACGTATCCCCAGATTGCCTCTGCGGTTCATGCTTTTCGCCCGGCTACAACCCGTTTGCGACCTCCGCCACGATCTCGTACGAGCGAAGCCGCGCTTCGTGATCGTAAATTGCCGACGCCACGATGACCTCGTCGACGCCGGTTCGTTCGATGAATCCGTCCAACCCTCGGCGAACGGTATCGCGAGAACCGGCGAACGAGCAGGCCAGCATCGCAGACGCCTGCAGCTTCTCCTCGGGCGTCCAGTACGTCTCGATGTCGTCGATCGGCGGCGGCAGACGTCCACGTGTTCCGCGGAAGATGTTCGCGAACGACTGTTGCGCGGAGGTGAAAAGGCGGCGCCCTTCGGCATCGGTATCGGCGGCAAAGACGTTGACGCCGGCCATGGCGTAGGGGCGATCGAGCTGGCTCGACGGCTTGAATCTCGCGCGATAGATCGCCAGCGCTTCCATCAACGCTCCAGGCATGAAGTGCGAAGCGAACGCGTAGGGGAGCCCGAGCTCCGCCGCGAGCTGTGCGCCGAAAAGGCTCGATCCTAAAATCCACAGCGGGACGTTGAGACCGGTGCCCGGCACGGCTTGAATGAGCTGTCCCTCGCGAAGCGGCGCAAAGTACGACTGCAGCTCGATCACATCCTGCGGGAAAGAATCGGAGCTGAGCGGTGAGACGCGCAACGCACGCAACGTCCGCTGATCGGTTCCCGGAGCGCGCCCCAGCCCGAGGTCGATGCGGTCCGGGTAGAGCGAGGCGAGCGTTCCGAACTGCTCGGCGATCACCAACGGCGCATGATTCGGCAACATGATCCCGCCCGCCCCGACGCGGATGGTCCGCGTCCCCGCCGCGACGTAGCCGATCACCACAGCCGTCGCCGCGCTGGCGATCCCGATCATGTTGTGATGCTCCGCGAGCCAGAACCGCCGGAAGCCCCACCGCTCCGCGTGCCGCGCAAGATCGATCGTATTCCGCAAGGCGTCGGCGGGCGTGAAGCCGGCAGGAACAAATGCGAGATCAAGAACGGAGAAGGGCGTTGGCATCGGTCAGAAGGAGTGCAAGAAGATCACCGGGGGAGATCGGCCAGTTGCGCGCAGTCCAGATTCACCGAGGCAGCGCCATGAACTGTGTTGGGCGGAGCGTGCAACTGCTCTCGACTCGCCCATCGAGCGAGAATATCGATGGCCGGGATGCGAAGTCGTACACGCGGTAGAGCGAGTAGCGATCGTGGTTCTCGGTTGAGAAAGAGATCTCGTTCTGGGTGATGTAAAACGGAGTCATTGACCCGAGCTGCGTGGTCTTCACTTCGATGAATCGATCGCGGCCATCCACAGTGAAAGATAGGACGTCGTAGCCCAAACCGTCGCCAATCGTCGCCGCGACATGCTGCACGCGTTGCGCGAGCGTGTCGCAGCCGAGGGAGCTGAGTCGTGCGCGCTCGTAACTGACAACCAGTGCCTCTCCTCCAAATCCGATGGCGCGATTTCGCGATTCAAGCGCGAGGTAATCGATCGTTCGGGCCTGCCTTCTTCGTTTTTGCGCGGCTAGGGCAATACGTGCCGACTCGAGAAGATCGGGCGGTTTGGTCATCAAGGAGAGCATGTCGCCGATCTGGGGAGGCTGGACCACGGCCTCGGCGAATTCGACGGCGAGATGCCGAAGTGCTGCATCGCCGTCCAGCCGATCGAGGACTACATCGCTGAGTAAGCCTTGATACTGCGATGCCGGCTTGTATCCGCGAATGTAAGGATGCCCGGCCTCGATCAGAATGGCGCTGATGTTCTGATGCTTCATCTCGATCGATCCATCGGACCGTTCGCGGAGTAGAGGCTTCAGCGCCCGGCGATGCGCGCTCTTGTTGTAAGGCACGCCGCGCAACTCTTGCTCGAGCATCGAGAAGTAATCAGCGACGATCGCCTCTACTTCGAGCTCGCTCCAATCCTCACCAGATGCCACGAAGCCAGGATAGCAGCCGCTCCCTCGTGTGACTCGATCAGGTTTCTGGTTCAAGCCTTTGGAACTATCGGGCCAGATCCAACCACCGAGGCGGGACGCCCCGATGGCCGCGGGCGAGACGCCCACACTCCTCAGCGCTACAAGGAGTGCGGTCGTCTCGACCGCGGGCACTCGGGCGTCCTCGCCCGAGTGCTGCCGGGCGGATGTCCAAAATTCGGCGACGCTATTGCCGCGTGAAAGGGGGTTCGCAGTTTCTGCCGCGAAAACTCCTAGACTGCCGCCCAACTTCGGCCGCAAGAGAGGCAACTGACGCCTCCGGCCTCGGCTATCTCCGAGTCAGTGAGCTCGCGGCCGAGGGCTTTTCCGTCTCGTTCGGCGCAGTCGAGACAGCGGATCTCATCTTCTTCTCGGAAGCCGTAATCTGCGGCATCGATCGTCCACCACGGATAGTCCATAACTCCTCGGTCCGATGAGTCGAGCCACCTCGGCAGCAAGCCACGACATTGTCCCTCGGAGAAGAAAAATGCGCCTCGCGGTGGGTTCGCCCGATATGGCTCCAAGGGTGGGTCATCCTTTGCCTCACTGCTCAACATTGTGACCTCCCCTGACGCCCTTAAGGGTCAGGAAAGCTACCAAAAGAGAGCAAATCGGGCTCTTTTGTGACGGCACGGCTCTTGATCTAGCTCAGCGGTAATCAGTTACAAAATTTGAACGTTTTATGAAGGGGAATGTTACGTGAAGAAAATCTCTCTCGCCCTGAGCGTCGTCTTTCTGTTCCTGGCCTCGGTTGCCGTTGCCCAGGGTCCTCCTGTCACTCCTCCCGGACTTGCCCACTTTCCCTCGCTCGATGAGCAGCTCAAAAAGGCTCACGCGATTCCCGGCAGCGCGCTCGAAGCGCTGATTCGCGCAAATCAGGACTTCGGGAAGCTCAAAGCCAAGGACGCTGACGACGCGATCGTTCCGCCCTGGCTCAAGGTCTACTGGCGCAAGGGACATCCTGAGGCCAACTATGACAACGACAACGATCCGACGGGCGGCTACCCGCTCGTTCTGAAAGAAGTCCTCGAGTGGATGATGAGCCACCAGGATCTGAAGCCGGGTCAGCCCGCGGCGAGCATGGCGCCGGGACGTAATTTCGGCGATCTCGATGAGGAGGAAGCGCCCACGCACACCACGATGGGACGTTTCGGTCCGATCGCTGCGCTCAATGCCACCGCCGGAACGAACGTCCGCACCTCGGGCGCGCAGAGCAATGCACGCAGCGAGTCCGACATTCGCATCAACTACTGGAACCCGAGCAAGATCATCGCCGCATCGAACAACATCAGCGGCTCCGGTACGCAGGGCGAGTACTACTCGAGCGACGGCGGCGTGACCTGGGGTCAGACCAACCTCCCGCTCGCCAGCGGCGACTCCTTCCACTCCGATCCGACCGTCGAGTGGACATCCGACGGCACGGCCTGGTCGAGCACGATGGGTATCAACGGAAGCGTTCTGAAAGTCCAGTCCTACCGCTCGGCAAACGGCGGCGCGACATGGACGTTCGATGGAACCATCTCCGGAACGCAAACCAACACCGACAAACAGATGGAATGGGCCGATCACAGCGGCACGTCGGCGTTCGCGAACAACATCTACGTCATCTGGCACAACGGCAACCCGGCCTTCATGAACCGCCGCACCTCCTCGGGATGGGGCGCTCCCATCCAGGTCAGCGACTCGCAGGCCACAGGCACCTGCATCGGCGCCGACGTGAAGACCAACTCCGGCGGCGATGTCTTCGGCTTCTTCCCCGACACCGGCTCGCGCGGCATCTTCGTCGTCAAGTCGACCAACGGCGGCACGAGCTATGGCGCGCCGGTGAAGCTCGTTACCACCTACGACTCCTACGACATCGGCGTACCGTCGTTTTCCAGCCGCCGCATCCTTCTCTACGTCTCCGGCGGCGCGTACAAGAACGGCACGACCAACAACGTCTACGCACTCTGGACCGATCTCTCCGGCGACACCGGCTGCACGACGGCCACGAACGAGCCCGGCACCAACGCGGCGTCAACCTGCAAAACGCGCATCTGGTTCTCGCGCTCGACGGACGGCGGCGCCACGTGGAGCGCCCGCGTGAAGCTCAACAACCAGAGCGGTCTGAACGACCAGTTCAACCCGTTCCTTGCCGTCGATGAGACCAACGGCACCCTCGGCGCCATGTACTACGACACCGTCAACGATCCGAACCGCAAGAAGGTCGACGTCTACTATCAGATGTCCACCGATGGCGGCGCGACGTGGCAGGCGGCCGTGAAGGTCACGACCGCGATGACCGACGAAACGACCGCCGGCGCCGACTCCGGCAACCAGTTCGGCGATTACAACAGCCTCTCCGGCTACGCCAACTCGTTCTTCCCCTCCTGGACCGACCGCCGCAACAACGCCAGCGAAGAGATCTGGACGGCGAAGATCACGACGTCGACGACTCCGACGTTCTCGATCTCGGGGAACGCCGGAACGACCGGCGCCACCGTCACGGCCGGAACTGGATCGGCCACGAGCGATTCGTCGAGCAACTACTCCATCGCCAACCTCGCCGCTGGCACCTACACCGTGACGCCGAGCAAGAGCGGCTGCACCTTCTCGCCGACTTCGACCTCCGTCACGATCACCTCGGCCAACGTCACCGGCATCAACTTCACCGCAACGTGTACCGCTCCGACCTTCACGATCAGCGGCAACGCCGGCACATCGGGCGCCACCGTCACCGCGGGCACTTCGTCGACGACGAGCGACGGATCGAACAACTACACGATGTCGGGCTTCGTCGCCGGAACCTACACCGTCACGCCGAGCAGGTCGGGCTGCACGTTCTCGCCCGCGTCGAGCTCCGTGACGATCACGTCCTCCAACGCCGTCGCGAACTTCACCGCGACCTGCGGCACGGGCGACACGCAGCTCACCAGCGGCGTCGCGCTGACAGGCCAGAGCGTGGCTCTGAACGCGTGGAAGTACTACTACATCACCGTCCCGGCCGGCGCAACGAACCTCACGTTCGCAACAACCGCCGCCACCTCGGACGTCGACATCTATACGCAGTTCAACGCCAAGCCGACATTGACCACGTACGTTTGCCGGCCCTACACCTCGTCCGGTAACGAGACGTGCTCGGCGACCAACCCATCTGCCGGCACCTGGTGGGTCGGCGTGAACGGTTACACCGCCGGCAACTTCACCATCACCGGCACCGTGACGACCCCGGTGGCCACCTACTCGATCTCCGGCAGCGCCGGAACGCCGGGCGCCACCGTCACGGCCGGATCGCAGGGCGCGACAAGCGACGCATCGAACAACTACAGCATCGCCAACCTCGCCAACGGTACGTACACCGTCACGCCGAGCAAGAGCGGATGCACCTTCACCCCAACGAGCAGTTCCGTGACGATCGCCGGTGCCAACGTCACCGGAACCAACTTCACGGCAAGCTGCACCGGCCCGACGACGCTCTTCTCGAATGGCTTCGAAACCGCCGGCACCGGCTGGGCTACCACGCAGGTTTCCGGCACCGCCGGCGCCTGGACCTTCCTCACCTCGGGCACTCTGCCGACGGTCACTCCGCACGGCGGTAGCTACCTCGCGAAGTTCAATTCGTACGACTCCGCCAGCGGCTCGCAGACACGCGTCTACCAGACCACCGGTTTCGCGATTCCGGGCAGCGCAACGACGGTCACGCTCAAGTTCTGGATGTACCACGACACCGGCTACTCGACGTCCGCCGACCGAGTGCAGGTCCAGGTCTCGACCGGCACGTGGGCAAGCGTCGGAACCGCCATCAACCGCTACGACGGATCGACCGGTTGGAAGCAGCACACGATCGACCTGACCGCCTACAAAGGAACCACCGTCCAACTCGGCTTCCTCGGCATCAGCGCGTTCGGCAACAACGTGTTCATCGACGACGTGATCGTCACGACGCCGTAGCACGCAACGCAATCGCAACTCGGAAAGGGGAGGGCTCGATGCCCTCCCCTTTTCTTTGATACGAAAGCAATGGGTGGGTAATGCCCACTTTACAACGCGGCCCATGGCAGCTATTCTGCGGCGATGAAAGCTGCTCGCCGTTCCGGATACCGCCTTCTCGCACGAGATGTCCGACCCGACAGCCGTAAGCGCGTCGCGTTGGGGCGTGCACTGGACGACATCGGCGATGCCAGCTTCAATGTTTACAAGGATGACGAGGGGCGGATCATCCTGGAGCCGCACATATCGATTCCTGCTTCCGAGGCGTGGCTGTTCCGGAATCAGAAAGCGATCGACTCCGTACGGCGCGGGCTCGAGGAAGCAGCTGGCGGGAAGGCAAAGCGCGCCTCGTTTGCGCAATTCGCGGACAATGATGAATGAACCGCGAGCTGCACTTCACACCTGAGGCTCGCCGGAATCTCGCTGATCTCCAGAAGAGCGCGGCGAACCGCGGAACCCTCAAGCAGGTGCGCAAGACCCTCGGTCTCCTCGAGACGAACCTGCGCCATCCATCGCTCAACACCCATCCGTTTCGCTCGTTGTATGGTCCCTCCGGCGAAGAAGTCTTCGAAGCGTACGCGCAGAACGAGACGCCTGGAGCCTATCGCGTCTTCTTCATGTACGGGCCCGACCGAATGGAGGGAAAGAACCGTGTCGCGGTGCTGACGATCATCGCCATTACGCCGCATCCGTGAATCTGAAGTGTCAGGGGCGGCGAACCGCCCCTGACGTGTTTACAGCAACTTCATGACCCGCTCGTTCAGGCCGCTCTCGCCGCCCAGGAGGACGGTGAGGTTGGCCTTGTCGGCGACCTTCTCGAGAACCTCGAGCTCCTTCAGCTTCATCAGCGTCGGGTTGGACTCGAGGATCTTCGCGGTGTTCGCCTGCATACGCATCGATGCCGTCTCCTCACGCCGGCTGATGAGCGACGCCTCGGCGGCCTTGCGGGCCTCCATGACCTTGTTCATCAGATCCTTCATGTCGCCCGGCAGGATGACGTCACGAATACCGGTAGAAAGAACAGTCAGACCGAGCTCGCCGGCACGCGCCTTCGTGAGCTCCGACAGCTCGGTGGCCAGAGCCTCCTTGCTGACGAGCAGCACGTCGAGCTCCCGCGCACCGACGATCTCACGCAGCGCGAGCTGCGCGGCCCGATACAGCGCCTGTCCCGCGCCATCGACCTCGGCAACCGACCGCAGCGGATCGGTGACGCGGTAGACGACGAGAGCATTGAGCCGCAGCGTGACCTTATCGGCCGTCATGATCTCCTGACCGCTGATGTCGAGCGTCTGCTCGCGGAGATCGACATCGATCACCTTGAGCCGTCCGGTGCCCTTCCAGAACACCCAGGCACCCGGACCCAGCGTCGCCTGGTACGCACCGTCGCGGAACCAGACGCCGTTGCGGCCTGCCTCGACGTTGACGATCTCCAGAAGCTCGATCGCGCCGGAGCCCTTCATGATGACCGGGAGATCGGCATGGACGAGCTGCATGGAACGGGCGTCGACGATCTCGACTCGAACCTCGTGCTCGACGTTCCAGAGAACGTAGAGACCCGGAGCCAGAAGCCGAGCGAAACGCTTGTCGATCCACACCAGTCCGCGCTGGTGATCGTTGAGGTCGATGACAGTCGCCTCGCTGCCGAGCATTCCGGAGCGGGCGATGAGATCGAGCGACGGATGCACCAGCCACGGATTGACCCGAGGCAAGACGACGTGCAGACGCAGCTTCATGAGCGGGTCGAGGTACCAGTGAGCACCCGGCCCGAGCACGGTGACGAGATCGCCGTCCTTGAACAGGAGACCTCGCTCGTGCGGATTGATCTTGTAACGATGGAACATTGGTTGGTACCTCCTTTCGTTTGATGCCGGATGACAACCATCCGGCTTCTTATGCCCGCTCGTCCGCTGCAGTCGGCCGTTGAGGCAATCCCTTGTGATCGAGTCTGTAATGAGAAAAAGAACCTTGCGACGGCGAGCCTTCGTTCGCCACGTTGCCTGCGCGGGGCGATCGTTGCTGCGTGCTCGGCAGTGTTCGGATCATCGTCTTGTGGAATCCACCAACTCTTCCGCTTGACGATGTCGTCTACGCTGCTTCGTCGCGTGCCTCGCGATCACCTCAAGGCGCCGGCTTTCCGTTTGCCTCAGGCCGGAGCCTTTGGCTGGCGGGACGAATCCCGCCGTCGCCCGGTTGACCACTTACGGCGGTCAGTCGTTTTGTCTTGAAAAGGCTTTGCAGGCCTTTAACGTGACGGGAGTCGAACCCGTGACTTCAGGATTCCTAGTCCTGTGCTCTACCCACTGAGCTACACATTTGACGTGACGGGAGTCGAACCCGCGACCTCAGGATTTCTGGTCCTGCGCTCTACCATTGAGCTACACGTCGGTGCGGCAAACCTCCATCGTCAGAACCCGTTCACGGAACAGGCAATCCCGAATGTCGTCATGACACGGATGCCCGCCGCCGGCCCGGACGGCTTATCGCCTAAGTTGCAATCGCACAAAGAAACAAAAAGCCCCTTCGACCAGACGGTTCGAAGGGGCCTCGCAATGAGGTAGATGTGCGGTTCTCTACCCGATTCGAGGCACCTCCGGCGCAAATCTGCAGCCAAGACCCGAAGGCCAGGAGCTGCGCTGTGCGCGTTCAATCAATTGATCCATGAGTTTCATAGGGCGGCGGAAAATAGCATTGCTATATGCGTGGAGTCAACATGTTTTTTCTTATGGCGTAACTTTTCAATAGCAAAAGACACCTTTAAGGGCTCACTCGCCGCTGTGATCGACGATCGCGCTGCTGCCGCGCAGCGGTGAGTCTTTCGGGATCTCTTCGCTGAAGACGTAGTGGCTGAACCAGTCGTAATTGTGCTGGAGCACCGCACGATTGGACTTGGGCTTATTGATGCCGTGACCGAAGCCGGCATAGACGATCAGGGTGCTGGGCACGCCGGCGTCGCGCAGTCCGCGATAGAGCTCAAACGCGTTGGGCGGTGGCACGCGCTTGTCCTTCTCGCCGTGCTGGATCAGCGTCGGCGTCTTGGCGTTGCGGATGTTGGTGATCGGCGAGGTCAGCGCGTAAACCTTCGGATCGTCCCACGGCGTTGCCTGCAGATACTGCCGCGTAAACGGGGTGATGTCGGTGTTGACGTAGTACGTGGTCCAGTCGCTGATGCCGGCCCCGTCGGAGATCGCTTTGAAACGGTCGGTGTTCGTGGTCAGGAACGCAGAGATGTATCCGCCCTGCGACCAACCCATCGCGCCGAGCTTTGTTCCGTCGGCGATTCCGCGCGCAATCAGAGCATCGACGCCGCTCATGACGTCCCACATGTCGCCGACGCCGAGGTTGCGGACGTTGAGAGCGCGGAACTTCGCGCCGTAGCCGGCGCTCCCGCGGTAATTCGGCTCGAGCACGAGCGCACCCTTCGCCAGGAAAAGTTCGATCGGATACGTGCGGTTGGCGGGGCTGCACACGGGCCGCGAGACGCCGGTCGGTCCGCCATGGATGACCACCAGCAGCGGGTACTTCTTCGACGCGTCGAAGTTCGGCGGCTTGTGCAGGACGCCCTCGATGATCGTGCCGTCCTTGCTCGGCCACGAGATCAGCTCAACGCTGCCGAGGTTCATGCCGGCGAACTGGGCGGTCATGTCGGTGACCTTGCGTGCGGGACCGGTCGCCGCTCCGGTAAAGATCTCGCTGACGTGCGCAGCATCGGAAGCGGCGTACGCCCAGTTCGTGTACGTGCGGTCGAAGCTGACGTCGTTCAGGAAGAAGTCGTCCGGCGACGTGATGCGCGTGATGACTTTCGTGGCCGGATCGATTCGAAAGAGATGGGAGCGTGTCTTCTGCTGGGCACGGAAGAGGATGCCGTTCGTTCCCCAGTCGACGAGGCCTGCGTTCTCGTCGAAGGTTGCCGTGAGGTCTTTGACGTCAGCGGCCGTGGTGGCCGGTTTCGCCAGCACATCGGCGAGCCGCACCGAGGCGATGTGCTCGTTCGCGTAGAACGAATACTTCTGCGCCAGCGAAGTCGTGAACGCGATCTCGCTGCCGTCGCGCGAGAAGTGAGGATTGGAGTCGGGACCGTCGAGGGCGACGATCTTCGTCGGAGCACCCGGCTTCGTGACATCGATCGTAAAGATGTCGGCCGTGCTTCCGAATGCGAGCATCGGATTTGACGCGCCTGTGAACGCGATGCGCGATCCGTCCGGGGACCATGCGATGTCGCTGATGGTGATCTTCGGGTCGGTGACGAGGCGCGTCGCGGCGACCGGCTGGGTGCTGGCGTCGGCAGCATCGACATCGACGAGCCAAAGCTGGTTCTGGTCGTAATCGTCTTCGAAGACTTCGTAGTCGCTGTACTTCTCCTTCCGATCCTTCATCGCTTTCGACTCGGGCGCAGGCGCAGCGAATGCGATCCGCTTCCCGTCGGGCGACCACTTGTACGAGTCGATGTGCGCGCCGTGCTTCGTCAGCATCCGCGCTTCACCGCCGAGGGGGGAGATGAGCCAGATCTGGCGGGCGTCGGGCTTTGCGTCCTTCGCATCAGGCTTCTTGTCTTTCGTTTCGTCCTTCTTCGCCGGCTCGCTGGATGCCTTTTCGTCGAGCGGTGCGATCGCATCCGCCTCGCGCTCGGTCATGAACGAGATCCATCGCCCGTCCGGCGACCACTCGGCGTCCGTGGTCGATTTCTTCCCGCGCGTCAACTGAAACGTCCGCCCCGATTGCACGTCGGCCAGCCAGAGGTGCGTGACGTACGCGTTCTCTTTCCAGTCCGTCTCGGTCTTGTCGAAGACGACGAACCGCGCGTCGGGCGAGATGCGCGGCCGCGACACGCTCTTCACGCTCAGAAGCTGGTCGATGGTTGGCGTCGCCGCGAACGCCGTAGACAATCCCGAAAGAAGAATCGCACCAGCGATGGCGCGCCCGACGTGTCGACTGTTCATGACCGATCCTCGGCGGGAAACGGTAGCACGTCGGGCAATTCGCGTACCCGACATCCGCATAGGCCACGAAGAATCAGAGAGATAGGACTCGGTCGTGCAGATTGAAAGTTGAACTTTCAAATTGCACGGATTTCGAGTTCGTCCCTTGGCTCTGTTTGCGGTCTGGACCCGTTTTGGAGTTATCAGTCAGAATCGAACCATCGAGGCGGGACGCCCCGATGGCCGCGGGCGAGACGCCCACACTCCTCTGTTCGGAGTGCGGTCGTCTCGACCGCGGGCACTCGGGCGTCCTCGCCCGAGTGCTGTCAGGGCGGAGGTCGAAATCCGTTAACGTCCTTTCTTGAGCAATACCCTCATGCCATGTAGCCCTTGAAATCCTCAAGAGGCGCGTCGAAGTCGGGAGCCATGTAGTGGGAGTGGGGTGTGGGGGCTTTGCACACAAACTCCGGCCTGCACATAAAGTCGGGTGGCTGCACATAAAGTCGCTGAGGATGGCTCGGGTACCTTCGCTCAAGCCAGCTCACGCGTCTGTTCGCCGAATGGCGTCAAGCTGCGAGTAGTAGTCCGTGTGGCCGCAAGCGTTGCAGGCTATCGTCTCTGCGGTTCACCCGCACGAACCGCGACGCGAAGACCTATGGGTTCGCGATGCGGCAACGCAGCGGTTCGTGTCGGGTGCAACCGCTTGTTGGGCGGCGCCGAGCCTCGAAAGCTAAGGCACAGAGTTGCGCGAGATGTGCGGTCGGGCAGACACTATCGCTTGACGCAGTTGGCACCGCGCTTAAGCCAGTCGTCTGACTCGCATGTGTAGTGTCCTTTGGGCGTTTCAGCTTCCCAGTTCTCGGACACCGGCGATACGGCCAGCGCGAATCCAGACGGCCTGGTCTTCATCCAGCTATGAAGGTTGCTGATTGTGACCTGCTCTGAGGTGACGCCGCCAATGGCTCGAGCCGTTTTAAGACGAACATTCTCGTCCGAGCGAGTGGTGGTGCATGAAGCAACACAGAGCATGGCAGTTACGAGTATCGCGAACACAACTATCGACGGGGACTTTCGAGCAAGCATGGGTTTTCTCCGCGTCTTCGATTTCACGATTGAAGTCTACTCCTGACTGTGGGCGGCGCCAAATCTCCAGCAGCATCTTCTCGCGCGTCACCGGACCATCCGAGTCCATCCGCCGGAGGATGTCCTCGCGGTTCTCATCGATGAACGTCTGCGCCGCGTCCTTGAGTTGCTGGGGGGTTCCTTGATGTTCTTCGCGCGGACGCGAACGCCCCCAAACTCCTCGATGAAGCCGGTGCCCCCTCCGTCGTCATCGTCGAGAAAGACGACCGTATTGCGTGCAAAGCCGGGTGTGGGGAGTCGGGGAGTCGGAGAGCGATTCATTTCCAGCTCCCAGGCGCGGCGCACGCCAGAGACCCATGGTGATCTGGCTTGTTTCTCCGACTCCCGACCCCCGACGCCCTACACCCGCACGCCAAGCGTGCTGTCGGGTTTTTCGGCCGAAAAACGCGTTCCTCTGGCGTGCTGTCGCGTTTTTCCAAGGGAAAACGCGTTCATCCGGTGTGCTGTCGCGTTTGTTCGCCGAAAAGCGTGTTTTTCCGGCGTGCGGTCGCGTTTATCCGGCGAAAAACGCGTTCATCCGGCGTGCTGTCGCGTTTATCCGGCGAAAAACACGTTCATCCGGCGAGTTGTCGCGTTTTTCCGCGAAAAAACGCGTTCATCCGGCGTGCTGTCACGTTTTTCAGCCGAAAAACGCGTTTCTCCGCCGAAAAACGCGTTTCTCCGCCGAAAAACGCGTTTATCCAGTGAAAAACGTGTTTTTCCGATGAAAATCGTGTTTTACCGACGAAAAACGCGTTTATCCGCGCTCGTTCAGGACAACCCGGCTGGCTTGTCGTGTCCTCGAAAAGAGACGCGTTGCCCTCCGCGCACGCCGCCCTTCGAGGTCTTTCGGGCAAATGTCGGGCGGAGGAGCAGCATTCATCTCCCCGGTGCATCATTCATTACACGCTCGAGCCGGAGGCGCGCCAGCGTAACGATAACCATCTACCATGCATGAGCTTGCAAACGAAGTGGTCGCCCGACCGACCGGGTACTCCCCATCCACGCTCCCCCTCCGGACGCGTAGCGAGCCAATCGATCCTCCGCTGGCAGGGGCATTGCGAACCAACGGCTGTCGCCATCGCCCGCAGCTACAAACTTTGACTGGAGATCGCATCATGACTCGCTGGTTCCCGGCCTCCGCATTCGCCTTCCTTCTTTTATCTGCTTGCGTGACGTCGCAGCCCATCCATCAGGTGGGCGCTCCTGATCCGGTGACCGATCCTCGCTTCGCCGGTGACGCCAGGCCGGAGTCGGATCCGCGCGTCTCCGGCGATCTCAATCCGGTCGCGGACGCGACTAACGTGGGCGCGGTCGATGAAGCCGCGCGGGAATCGCGGGAACGGGCGGAGGCCGGCGCGCGGACCGGACGCCGTGTCGGCATTGTGGCCGGGACTCTCGCTGCGGTGCTCGGCGGTCCTCATCATGACTCGCTGGACGATATGGTCGCCCGCTACGTCATCACGCGAGACGTAGCAACCATGACCGGTGCGATCATCGGCGGCGTGAAGGGCGGGAAGGAAGGGGCGAAGCGCGGATCCGAGCTCGATCTGCAGTTTGCCGAGTTGAAGAAGATCGACGGCCTCGATGTCACTCGCCCCACTCCTGACCGCATCGACGTCTACGTGAAGACGGTGCCGAGTCACGAAACGCTCGCCGCAATTGCCGCCATTTTCAACGGACGTGAGCAGCGCTCGATCGACATTGAGGCAGCCGATCCCGTTCCCCTCGATCTTCGCGACACCCTCATCGACCTCGGCGTCCCGGAGTCGAGCATCAGCGTGCAGCGCAACGACGACCTCGAGGGCGCGCTCATCAGGATCCGATATCTCTATTAGTTCTACTCTGCGAAACTGACGACAACCTGCATCAGCGGAATGTTCGTACCGAGGCGTCGTCAGTTTCGGTTTCGACCTGCCCCTTCCGCCTCGGCGTGCTACGATTTTCAAGTCATGCCACAAGCTAACGAACTTTTGAAGCAGGTGTTGGAGCTTCCCCTTGATGAGCGGGCAAAGATGGCTGCCGAGCTGCTCGAGAGTTTGAGCGACGCTGAAGAAGGCGTAGAAGAGGCTTGGGCCGACGAGATTCGCAGCCGGGTGGCCGCGGTTCGTGCCGGCGAGCTTGAAGGCACGGATTGGCGGCTCGTTCTTGATGAGGTCGAGAGAGAAGTACTGGGCCGTTGAAACCGCTGCGGATCATTGAGCCTGCCAGGGCAGAGCTTCGTGAAGCGACGACTTGGTACCGAGAGCGAGATCCGCGCGTCGCAGATCGGTTTGCAGAAGAGGCCCGTAAGACTCTGCATTAGTGCATGGCTACAGATATGCAATCCGAAGCCGTTCTTTCGCCCTCCGAAGTGAACCTCATGCACGCCTGGTGGCGTGCGGCCAACTACCTCTCCGTCGGCCAGATCTATCTGCTCGCCAATCCGTTGCTGCGCGAGCCGCTGCTGCTCGAGCATACGAAGCCGCGGCTTCTTGGACACTGGGGGACGACGCCGGGGCTCAACTTCATCTACGTGCATCTCAACCGCGTCATCAAGGCGCGCGATCTCAGCGTGATCTACATCGCCGGGCCGGGGCATGGCGGGCCGGGGCTGGTTGCGAATACCTATCTCGAAGGGACGTACAGCGAGATCTATTCGAACATCGGTCAGGATGCTGATGGGCTGCGGAAGCTCTTCAAGCAGTTCTCGTTTCCCGGCGGGATTCCCAGCCATGTCGCGCCGGAGACGCCTGGGTCGATTCATGAGGGCGGTGAGCTTGGCTACGCGCTCGTGCACGCGTACGGCGCGGTCTTCGACAATCCCGATCTGATCGCGGCGTGCGTCGTCGGCGACGGCGAGGCGGAGACGGGACCGCTGGCGGCGAGCTGGCACTCAAACAAATTCCTCAATCCCGCGCGCGACGGCGCCGTGCTACCGATCCTGCATCTCAACGGATACAAGATCGCCAATCCCACCGTTCTGGCGCGCATCAGCCATGACGAGTTGCGCGATCTCTTCCGCGGCTACGGCTACGAACCGCACTTCGTCGAGGGCGACGATCCGACCACGATGCATCAGTTGATGGCGGCGACGATGGATGCTGTCTTCGAACAGATCCGAGCCATCCAGACCGCCGCGCGAACGAACGGATTCTCCGAGCGGCCGATCTGGCCGATGATCATCCTTCGCAGTCCGAAAGGGTGGACGGGGCCGAAGGAAGTCGACGGCAAGCCGACCGAGAACTCCTGGCGATCGCACCAGGTTCCGTTCTCCGAGCTGGCCGGCAACCCAGGGCACCTCAAGCTGCTCGAACAGTGGATGAAGAGCTACAAAGCCGAGGAGCTGTTTGGTGAAGAGGGGAGATTGAGGCCGGAGATCGCGGCGCTCGCGCCGCGCGGCGAGCGGCGCATGAGCGCGAATCCGCACGCGAACGGCGGCGTGCTCCTTCGCGATCTGCGCATGCCCGACTTTCGTGACTACGCAACGGACGTCGATGTTCCGGGCACGAAGTTGGCGGAGGCCACGCGCATCGCCGGCGGATTCCTGCGCGACATCATCCGCAGGAACCCTGACAACTTCCGGCTCGTCGGTCCCGACGAAACGGCCTCCAATCGCCTCAACGCAGTCTTCGAGACGACGGACCGCGTCTTCACGGGAACCATTCTCCCGACAGACGATCACATCACGCACGACGGCCGCGTCATGGAAGTGCTGAGCGAGCATCTTTGCCAGGGATGGCTTGAAGGCTACCTGCTCACCGGGCGCCACGGGCTCTTCTCCTGCTACGAAGCGTTCATCCACATCATCGACTCGATGTTCAATCAGCACGCGAAGTGGCTGAAGACCACGCGCCACATTCCCTGGCGGCGGCCGATCGCCTCGCTCAACTACTTGCTGACGTCGCACGTGTGGCGGCAGGATCACAACGGCTTCAGCCACCAGGATCCCGGCTTCATCGATCACGTCACGAACAAGAAAGCCGAGGTCGTGCGTGTGTACCTGCCGCCCGACGCGAATACGTTGCTCTCCGTGATGGACCACTGCCTGCGCAGCCGCAACTACGTGAACGTGATCATCGCCGGGAAGCAGCCAGCGTTGCAGTATTTGGACATGGACGCGGCGATCAAGCATTGCTCCGCCGGCGTGGGCATCTGGGAGTGGGCGAGCAACGACGAGAACGCCGAGCCGGACGTCGTGATGGCCTGCGCGGGCGACGTTCCCACGCTCGAGATTCTCGCTGCCGTCGACATCGTGCGGCAGCGCATTCCGGACCTGAAGGTCCGCGTCGTCAACATCGTCGATCTGATGGCGCTGCAGCCGCAGTCGGAGCATCCGCACGGACTCTCCGACGCCGATTTCGATTCGATCTTCACGACCAACCGCCCGGTCATCTTCGCCTTCCATGGCTACCCATGGCTCATTCATCGGCTGACCTATCGCCGCCGGAACCACGACAACCTCCACGTCCGCGGATACAAAGAGGAAGGGACGACGACCACGCCGTTCGACATGACGGTGCTCAACAATCTCGACCGCTTTCACCTCGTGATCGACGTCATCGACCGCGTACCCGGACTCAACGACCGCTGCGCCCACGTGAAGCAGGACATGCGCGACATGCTCGTCGAACATCACGAATACGTGTGCGAGCACGGCGACGATCTGCCGGCGGTGCGAGACTGGAAATGGCCGTACAAACCAGTGTGAACATCCTCGCCATCAACCCGGGCAGCTCGTCGCTGAAGTTCGGCCTGTACCGGTTTCCTGAGCCGGCCGATGTCCTTGCCTCGGGCGACATCAAGGAAATCGCGGCCGACGAGATGGGCCAAGCCGTCAACGAGGCACTGAAACGTGTCAGCGGCACAGAAATCCACGCAGCCGGATGCCGCGTCGTTCATGGCGGCGATACGTTCCTTGCACCGGTACGGATCGACGATGAAGTGCTGGCTAAGATCGCCCAGCTAGCCGACCTCGCTCCTCTTCACAATCCGATCGCCGTCACGGCGATCGACGCATTGCGTACTGCCCTCCCGGGCGTGCCGATCGTCGCCGTCTTCGACACGGCATTTCATCAAACGCTTCCTCCGGTCGCCCGTCACTACGCGGTCCCGGACGATCTCAACATCCGCAGGTTCGGGTTCCACGGCATCTCGTACGCCTGGGTCTCGCAGCGCCTCGCCGCGCACGTCCCGTCCGCCAAACGCTCGATCATCTGCCACCTCGGCAACGGTGCCAGCGTCTGTGCCCTCGCTGATGGAGTCAGCGTCGACACGAGCATGGGCCTCACGCCGATGGAAGGGCTGGTCATGGGCACCCGCAGCGGCGACATCGACCCAGGCGCCATCCTCTATCTATTGCGCAGCGGAAGATGTGCCGCCGAGGTCGATGATCTCCTCAATCACAAATCGGGTCTGGCCGCGCTCTCCGGCAGCACCAGCGACATGAAGAAAATCGTGGACGCCGCGATGAACGGCGACGCCCGCGCCACTCTTGCGCTCGACCTCTTCTGCTACCGCGTCTCCAAGTACATCGGCTCCTACGCCGCCGCCCTCGGCGGCCTCGATTGCCTCGCCTTCACCGCCGGCATCGGCGAGCACGCGCCGGCAGTCCGCGAGCACATCTGCGCCAATCTCGCCTTCCTCGGCATCGAGATCGACGAGCCGTTGAATCGCGCGCCGCGCTCCGACGAACGCCTCATCAGCCGCGGCCGTGTCCCAGTCTTAGTCATCCCGACAAACGAAGAGCTCCAGATCGCGAAGGAGACGCGTGCCTGAAGGAGTGCGGTCGTCTCGACCGCGGCCACCGGGGCGTCCCGCCTCGGTGGTTTGGATCCGGCCAGATAGCTCCGATGGTCTAGAACTGGTCCAGCTCTGAAACAGGCCTGCCCCCAGCCGCAGTAGAATCGCATGCATGAAGACGCACGAAGCGATCGATCGCCGCAGCCTGGAGATGGCGCGGCGGATCGCCGCGAAGATCGATGACGATCCCCTCCGAGCAGGCCTCGCGCACGCACGACGGGTCTGTTCGCGCTGGGTTGCGAAGGGAAATGTTCCGGCGCGGGAGTGGATGACAATCCTCAGTCGTGACTGGCCGGAGATCCGCGGCATCCTGCTCGATGACTCTGAGGAGGGAAAACGCCTGAGGCAGAACGACCCGTTCTGCGGAATCCTGACTCCAGCCGAGCGCTGGGAGATTTACCGGGAGTTTCGGCGCGATGAAGCGCGATGAACTCGAGCACGTCCTGCGAGCGGCGGGAGCGATTACCGGCGTTTCGAATTGGGTAATCGTTGGCAGTCAGGCCATTCTGGGCTCCGTGCCCGATGCGCCGGACGAGTTGCTCGTGTCGCAGGAAGTGGATCTCTATGCGCCCGCGAATGAGGCCGCAAGCGATCTTGTTGATGGATCGATCGGAGAGAGCTCGCCCTTTCACGAATCATTCGGGTACTACGCTCACGGCGTGGGCGATGAAACCGCGGTCCTTCCATCGCGCTGGCATGAGCGCGCCGTCGCCATCCACACGCCTTCCACAGGCGGCGTCACCGGAATCTGTCCCGCACCGGCCGATCTCGCCATCAGCAAGCTCGCCGCATGGCGCCAAAAGGATCAGGAGTTCGTCCGCGTGCTCGTGCAGCGCGGGATCGTGAGCGTCGCCGAGATCCGCGCGCGGCTGAGCGAGCTTGATGAAGAGATCGCGGCGCGAATTGCAGAACGTCTTCGCGGTCTCAGCTGATCTTCGCCCGGCCCCCGTTCCCCCCTCATTTCCCGCACCCGAACCCGCCGTACGTCCCGATCTCCGTCCGCGAGTCATCGCAAATTCACGTACTGTCACCAAAAACAACCGTTATTGCGGAGGGTGTGGCGTGCTCATTGTCGATGCCTGCGAAGCCTTCATTCAAAACTGCGGCGGCGTTCGGAAGCTGTCGGAGCACACCACACGGGCCTACCGGCTCGACCTGAACCGATTCGCCGGCTTCGCAGGCGCAGGAGCCGAAGTCACCTCGTGTGAACGGGCAACGCTCCAGCAGTACATCGAGCACCTCTTCACCCAGCACAACCTCAAGGAAACCTCAGCCAAACGCCACGTGGCCTCGCTCCGCTCACTCTTCCGATGGCTCGAGGATGAGGGCCACGTCCCCGAGGATCCGTTCCGCGGCGCGCGCATCCGCATCCGCCTGCCGAAGCGCCTCCCGCGCGTGCTCTCCCGCGGCGAGGTGGCCGCGCTGCTCGATCAGTCGCCGATGAACGGCGACTTCATCCAGCTCTCCACTCGCGTCGCCGCCGAGCTACTCTTCGCCACCGGCATCCGCGTGGCCGAGCTGGCCGCCCTCCGCGACGAAGATATCGACCTCACCGCCGGCGTCATTACGATCACCGGCAAAGGCGACCGCCAGCGCCGCGTCTACATCCCCGACTCCGAGATCCGCGACCTGCTCGTCGCCTACAACAAAGCCCGCACGGACCACGGCCACGCCGGCCCGTCGTTCCTGGTCAACTCGCGCGGCGGCCCCGCCTCCCCCCAGTTCATCCGCCGCCTGATCCGCAAACTCGGCGAGCACGTCGCCCTGAACCGCCGCGTAACCCCCCACATGTTCCGCCACTCGATCGCCACGTACCTCCTCGAAGAAGGCGTAGACATCCGCTACGTCCAACGCCTCCTCGGCCACCGCAGCATCGTCACGACGGAGATCTATACGCACGTGGCGGATGCGGCGCTGAAGTCAAGGGTGGTGGAGAGGCATCCGCGGAAGACGATTGTGAGGAGATCCTAGCCTTCGCTGACGGATAGCAATGCGTGTACCTACACCGCGCACGTCATGTCGAGGATTTCGCACGTTCTCACGGAGGGCGCCACCGTCACCTGCGTAGCCATACGGCCGCCACACCCGCGGAGCAGGAATCGGCGCACGTCGCCGCCTCTAGGTGTCTCAGTGGTCCGACTCCGCAACCGGTCCACTTTCCGACTGCTTGTCGCGATTAGCGGGTGAGTGATGGCGAGCAAGCATTTGTCGTCGCATTATCACCACACTACTGACGCCCAGCAAGAAAGCGGCTGCCAGCGACGCATTCGCGGATACAACTGCGACACTAGCCGACAAGAGACCGGCTAAACCGAGTAGTCCACTAGAGGTGGCGATAATAATCGCACAGAACTTAGCGCGACCAAACGCACTGTGGGGAAGGCGTCCGTGGCCTCCCGTGGCGCCGAATGAACGAACGCTGTCGGCCACGGCCTCACGCAATATAACCAATACGCAGAGGTACAGGTTCGCGACGCCCGCCACCGCTAGAAGAACCACTGCTACTATAATCAGTACCCGGTCTGCAACAAGGTCGAGCGCATCACCTAACGACGACACCGCTAGCAGCCTGCGCGCTACATATCCGTCCAGCAGGTCAGTCGCAGCCGCGAGGAAAAAGACGGCCAACGTCGCCGTGTAATGATGTTGCAACGTAGACAGAAAGATCGGAAGCAGCACGATAGCAAGGGCTATACGCGAGCTGCTGATGGCGTTGGGCCACAGCGCGCTTTTCTTGCCGGTTTTTTGTTGCGCGGCAACACGCGCGTCATCAACGCCGCCCGCTTCCCAGTTGGCACTCATATAGTAGGCCATTCGCTCAACATACGTCGTAATTAGCAGGTATGCCGCGATGCAGCCAACGACTACGCCCACCCACCAGCATACTGCCAAGAGCGTCCGGAATTGCATGTATTGCCGCGTCCAGGCCAATGAAAATGCCACCGGCAGAAGAATCAAGATCGCGTGACTCGACGACCGAAGGACCATTGCCGACGAGGCGAATCGCTGCAGAGACACGGACCGCTCCCAGAACGGCGCTTCTTCGCCAATCGTGCGAAGGTAGGGCGACAACGTCTCGGTTATGAATGCGCTGAGAGCACCGATCGTGCGATCATGTTGCGTGACAATGAATACCGCCGCGAGCGCAAGATATGGAACCATAAGGAGCAGCGCGGAGCGATCGCCGGCCGAAGTAGCGACCCCGAAGATCACGCCCGTGGCCCCAAGAAATGCCATCAGCGCGTTGTCTCTCAATCGGATCCGCTCGACCGCTTGATTGGACGCCAGTTCGTACGAGGTACGCGCGGTATCGCCGGTTGACATTAGGCATTAATTGTACCATTTCGTTCGTCGGCCAACCCGCGCGGGAGCGCGGCCTCTCGTTGGGAATCGTCGTCGGCAACGAGTCGTAGCCTTGGACGCACCGCCTGCAGTTCGCGTCGCCGCGGCTGCGCGGACAAGTCCACACAAAACGATCGAGTATCGTCTCGATCATCAGCGGTCCACCGGCAATCCGCTCGGGGTTACGGTTTCGGGGCGCGACGTCGCCACATTTCAGCGTACCCAACGCAAATGGAACCTCCCTTGCGGCGTGAGCGCCGCTTGGCGTACCTCGGTGCAGCTTTCACTCTCGTATCACGCTGCATAACTTTGATAGATATAATGTTGTTGACCTAACGGCCATGGGGTTCCTAGGCCGTTACCTACTATGTGCAGCAATCCCAGCGTTCGGAAAGTCGCGATCATCACGGGCGCGAGCTCCGGCATCGGTAAGGCGGTGGCGATTCAGCTTGCGCGCGATAGCTACAACCTTGTTCTCGTTGCACTCGAGGCCGAGGCTCTCGGTGCGATCACGCGAGAGCTGGCATCGTTTCCAATTGACGCGCTTAGTCACCAGGGCGACGTGACGAGGGCAGGCGAGGCCCGGCAAATTGCCGATCGCACTCTTGGCGCTTTCGGGCGCATCGACGTCCTTGTCAATTCCGCAGGCTACGCTGTGTACGGACCATTCGAAAGCATGCACTTGGACGATATCAACGGTCAGATGCTCACCAACTATGTCGGTTCCGTATCGCTGATCAAAGAATGCTTGCCGCACCTCAAAGCAACCAAGGGCGCGATTATCAATATCGCAAGCACCGCTGGGTTTACGGGCATACCACGACTGGCAGGATACTCAGCGTCGAAGCACGCCGTCGTCGGATTCTCAGAGGCGCTCACGTTTGAGCTTTATGGCACGGGTGTAAGCGTTTCCGTAATCGCGCCCGGAAAGGTTAAGACGAACATCTTCGCACATCCAAGTTTTAAGGACGTCCGATGGGCGCATGATGACTCAGGAATTACTCCAGACGTTGTCGCGCGCGTGATTGTGAAAGCTATTAAGAAGCGACGGTTTTTATACGTTCTTCCGCGCTCACGGAGGCTCGCGCTAATCTTAAAGCGAATGTTGCCTGACGGCATCGTCAATAGAAAGATGGCGGACAGATAGCGCACATGCAGCGACACTTAACGGCTGGTGATAAGACATCCGTCGCTCCTTACAGGCCGTCGTATTTCAGTGGGCGATACCCTAGGCGCGCTTAACTATCAGAACTTGACTAACACCCATCGGCTCAGGCTGCTCGGGCTTATCTGAGAGGAACTCGCTAACTGCGCGCCAAACGCCTTCACATTGGCTGTAGTCATGAGAAATAATTCTTCCGCCAGCGTGCATTCGTGGATAGAAAAACTCCAACGCGGCTTTGGTTGTAGCATACAAGTCTACGTCGAGGTGAACGTAGGAAAATGTTTCGCTTACGATCGCCGATGCCGTCTGTGGAAAATACCCAGAGAACACTGTCGTGCTCGGATATCGTTCCAAGCGCCGACGCAGGCTCGCTTCAGATGATGCGAACATGCCACGCTTAAAACGGCGGTCAGCACGACCGGCAGATGGAAGACCTTCGAACGCTTCGAACACATAGAACAACCGGTCACCTTTTACCCGACAGACGATCTCGGCGGAGTCACCCTTAAAAGCGCCTACCTCGGCAAAGGCGCCCCCCTGTTCCCGCATGAGACGTGCGCTGTGATACAAGTTCAGCAGCTCACCAGGACTAAATAGAACTGGTGTGTCGCCGAGAAACAAAATTGAGAACAGTGAACTCTGTTTGGCGTAAATCTCCTGGATGATCTCGAGCCCTGTCCTTTCAAGTGGATTTCTCTTATAGTACGACAGAAGTAGCAATTCGAGCGCGGTCACGATGCGCTTACAAGCGAACCCCCAACGTCTATTGGCAAGGGCGTCGTCGAAGTATGGCATAGGCTACTCACACAGTCACGCGCCACTCAAGTGACGCAGCACTCCCATGATGACCTGCTGGACATCTCGCGTCACAGTCTCTCCTGGGTCTTGGGCGATACCCGTACTCGTGCAATTCTCAAAGAGCACGTGACGGGCATGACTAACAGCAGAATCGGCAAAGACGTAATGGCCGCAAGTCGCAAGCAGCATATCTTCCGACGGCGCGGCGCCTGAAGGATGCCACACGCTTACGGGCGCCCGCACGCGTATCGCAGTGAGGAGTCGCTCTCGAAAGTGCGATTGAGCCCCATAATGCACGCAGGTAGATTCGCGTTCAGCGAGGGCAAGGAGGCTCATCGTCTCCGCATCACCGACGCTCGGGCCGATGTTCAGCATATCGATGCCTGCGGACGTGTGCTGGCGCAGTTCACCCGGAACAACGTAGTCTCCATTGTGTTCTTTTACCAGCATGCCATACATACCGTGCACGTGTGCCGCGAGGCGCGCGGTCGACTCCGCTTCGAAGGTGCCGGCATTCCGTCGTTCGCGGCATACGGTACCGCATCGGACGACAACTGTCGTTGGCCTAGGAAGAACACGCTCCTCAAGCGCGTCGATGAGCGGTTCGAGAAAGAGGTCCAGATCCGCTATGGACGACACGTGTCCATCCGCGTGTTCCGTGCTCACCTCATAGGCGATGATAGGAAGATCGGCGTGCGCACGTTCCGTCTCGCAGAGCTGGATGAGTTCGACCGTGTTAGTGACCAACTCACGTGTGCTCAACCTCGAACGCGCCGCTGACATATCAATGTGGAGGTACCGGAACCCTGCACGGACGTCATCGACAAGCGAGCGCCTTGCACGCTCAAGCGCCGCGGTCTCACTGAGGCCCGGCGAGCGCTCATCGTAACGCTGCCACGGCCCGCCATGGTCGCGGCAGACGAGCACCGGAACCGACACTCCCGCCCTTAGCGCCACGTCACTGACAAACTTCATGAGGGGGTGCTGCGTGAAAGGCTGCGCATACCCGGGCCCCACTTCAGGCGTCTCGATCTGGTTCCGCGAAGCCACGAGAATCGCCATCGTACCCTTCTCTTGCGCCGCACGTAATGTCGCCTCGATCCCAACCGGCGAGACGCAGCCGACGCACAAAAATGACCGCGCAGCACCCTCGCCTCGCGGTGTGTCAAGCGCGCGGCCGAACTGCGCGAGATTTGATAATCGAGAATTATCCTCATGCTCCATGAGTGACG
>Ga0247666_1000118_pt1 | contig 38375 bp, 39 predicted proteins | sample CNK07_metaG_FD_183025 | JGI IMG/M metagenome (GOLD analysis project Ga0247666, IMG submission 183025) | Soil microbial communities from Purdue University Martell Research Forest, Indiana, United States - CNK07 | ecosystem: Environmental > Terrestrial > Soil > Temperate forest > Bulk soil...
GCGCGCGCCTGCCGGGATGACGCACGAGGGAGAGACGGTCAGGGTGCCCGACATCGTGGCATTGATCTGACTCGTGCGAGCACGGGGTCCGGCCATGATGTTCTCGGCGGCGTGGAGCGTATCCATACACCCAAGCATGAGAAGAAGCGAAAGGAAAACTCGAGAGATGGCTTGCATAACTTTTCTCCGTTGATGGGGCCGGGAAGATCTCGCGCCTGGCCGAGGATTCGGATGCTCTGCGAGGAGAGCAGGTTGTCCTAGTCGCCCGCTGGAATGCATTGGTAGGCCATCGGCCGCTCCTTTCTGGGTTCCCTAGCAGGGTCCCGGTCTCGATCGCGATCGTGAGTGACAGCGATCCCTGAGAGTTCGTGGACGACTTCGAGAACCGTTAACGCGTGAATGGCGCGAGCACGACGAATCAGCCGACTGAACGAGCAGCTGCCCGATCCCGCTCGACGACCATCTAGGTCTGTCTTTTCCCGTCGCATATGCCGTAGGATGGGTTGCCGACCGGCGGAAGTCTTAACCCGACGCTCATTTGTCGCTCAACGATTTCTCAACCGCTCCGGCGGCAGTCTTCAGCCGGCGCTCATTTGTCGCTCAACGATTTCTCAACCGCTCGCATGACGCAGAACGCAAAGCACTTTTACGAGTTTGGTCACTTCCGCTTAGACTCCTCGAGTCGCCTTCTTTTGAAGGATGGCAAGGTAATTCGGCTCAAGCGAAAGGCCGTCGACACCCTGCTAGCGCTCCTCGAAAGTCGCGGTCAGGTTCTTGGAAAGGACGTGCTGAGGGAGCGCGTCTGGCCGGACAGCAACGTCGACGAGTCGAGTCTCACGCAGAACATCTATGAACTGCGCCAAGTTCTAGGCCACGACGTCATCCAGAACGTTCCCCGGGTCGGCTACCTTTTCGCTGCCGAGGTACGCGAGGTCGAAGTCGAGCCGTCGCGCGCGACGGCAGCCTCGAGCACGCCATTCAAGAACGCGTCCATTTGGGCCGCGACAGTTGTGTTTTTCGTCGTAGCGATTTTGGCGGGCTGGGTCTTGCTCGGTCGATTCAGGTCTCGACAGCGCCAATTCTTGTCGACCAATATTCCAGCCGAGACACAGAGCTACCGGAGCGCCTACGGCGGACGTGTCTCACCGGATGGTAAACGCGTCGCTTTCCTTGCTAGGTCACAGTCATCGGACAAGCGATTTATTTTCGTGCGGCGGCTCGACAGCGACGAAGTAACCCCGATTGAGGAAAGCGCGGCCGACTCGCCGTTCTTCTGGAGCAATGACGGTACGTCGCTCTATTTCGTCGCCGGTGGATACCTGAAGCAAAAACGGATGGAAAAGGAGACGATCCAAAAGATCGCCAAATTGGACGGGGCTCTGTCCTGGTTCGGCGTGAACGCTCCGCGGGGAACGGTGAACAGCGACGGTGTAATCCTCCTCGGTTCCACCAAAGGCATCCTTCGAGTGCTTCCGGACGGCACGACATCGCAGATTACGATATCGCCAACCGGGACCGCGCACACCGAACCGTACTTTCTGCCACCAGATGGCGGGACGTTTCTCTTTCTCGCAATATCCCACCCCGAGGGCGGCGAACTGGTGAAGATGCTTTGTTCAGGACGGCTCGATGCTCCACGCACATTTCGGCAAATTGGTCCGATTTCGTCACGGGTGGAATGGAACGCCGACCGCCTCTTGTATGCACGCGACGGCGCTCTGTACGCGCGTCCGTGGAGCCTGAAGAAGGGATCATTTGCCGGTGATGAAGTACTTGTCACGCGTCATGTCTATTCCAATGCGTCCACCAGCGATGCGGATTTCTCAGTAGCGCGTGATGGTCTGCTGGTCGTTAAGGACGTAGCCTCCCCTTCGCTTTTCGAGAGAATACGGCCTGGTAGTCAGCCGATTCCAATTCCCTGGCAGGGCCAGATCGTTGGAATCACTTTAGCCCGCGATCGTGAGCTTGCAGTGCTCGCATCGCATATCAGTGAGACCCCGGGCCGGAACGATCTATGGGTATGGGACCCTAAGGACGATTCGCGAAGGAAACTCACTTCGCTTGGAAACAACTATTCGCCGGTTCTCAACGCGCCGGGTGACGAGGTTTACTATGCCGCGGAACGAAAGAATCTAGCAAGTATTTATAAAATGTCGATCGCAACCGGAGCAGAGACCTTGGTCCTCCTTGCGGAAAATAGTACGCGGAATCCAAGAGGAATCTCATCTGATGGTCGCCTGCTGCTTTACACATCCATTCGGCAGCTCAACAGTGATCTCTATTGTATCGACCTGCGAAATCGACGAGTCACCCCCATCGCCGACACTCCAAACGCGAAAGAGGGCGAAACGGGGCGGTTCTCGCCCGACGGAACGCAGGTGGTCTTCGTGTCAGACGTCTCGGGCGAGGAGAGAGTCTATGTCACGCCCTATCCACCGGACGGTACAACTGCTCGCCTCATCTCGCCAACCAGCGGCTGGCGTCCTCGCTGGAGCAACGACGGCAAGAAGATTTACTACCTGCACCGACGGGGTCTGATCGAGTACGACGTCCTGACGCACGCGGTAGTCGAGATCTATCGAGCAGACGCCGATATCGGACAGATGGAACCGACAGCACGCGGGGATTTTCTGGTGGTCATTGCCCCTGTGGAGCCAGCGAATCGAATTGTGTCGAATTGGCAAGACAACGTAGGAAGAGAAAAATGACAGAAGAGGCCGCCGGAAGGGCGAAAGCGGGCGCACATCGGACGCTTCGAAGTGTCGTCGATTAACCCGACCCTATGTGCTCGCTGCCGTGAGCTGTACGTTCCAATAGAAAGAGCAAGGACGCATCTCATGGCGGTTGCACACGAAGAGCAGGCAGGCACACTTTCCAGTTGTTGATCGAAAATTCGGTCGGCTCGTAGTCACCGTCGAATACGGAAGGTGGATTCGCGCCGTTCCAGCGGCAGCTCTCGATTTGCGGCGCTTTCCCGATCGTGCGAAGCGCGTCGCTCAGCAGGTCGTCGTAGTTCGTCGTGACGTATGTCGCGATCGGAAGCTCTGCCAGGACGGCGTACGGCTAACCGGATCCGTTTCGTGGCTGCGCCTGCGCCGCGAGGAGCCGCTGGACGAGTAGGCGTTTCGGCGCGATCGCGTCGCCGGTGACATCCGCGACGAACTGCGCGACCCGCGGCAAGGGTCGTTCGGTCAGCGTACGGATAGGCGTACTTCTCGGCCCATTCCTCGGCGACTTGCGAGCCGGTCGGAAGCCGAAATTCCGCCGCGGCACCGGCACCGAGAAACGGCGTGCATCTCCCCTGCGCGATCCGACGAAGGAGCGATTCCCACTCAACGTCGCTGGAGCGCATCACGCTAATTTACTTCACCTTGAGCGCGATGACCGGGATCTCGCCGTGGCGGATCGTTCTCGGTCTTGCTACCGAGGGGGAGGCGTTTGGTGTTGCGCTTCGAGCCCATGACGACGAGTTGTGGCACGTGCTCGCAGATCGCGGCGAGGATCTCGCGTCGGGAAATTCGCGGTGGATGTCGCGCCTCCCTGCGAACTGCTGCTCCATCCAGCTCTCGACCTGCCCGTGCACATCCTCGTCCAACTGAAATCCGTACAGGCTGGCATGGGCGGCGGAACGCGGGGTCGTCGTTCAGTCGGTTAGACCTCCGCACTGTCACGCCGGAGGTCACCGGGGGTGCGAGTCCTATCGGACCCTCAGATTGAAGTGACTAATTCAACGTCGATCGGCGACGTTTAAGAGGCCACCCTGTTTTAGAATGTTGCGGCTCTCAAGGTCCCTCATGGCTGGTTAGCGACTATGACCCCAGCCACGGTTCAAACCCCTTCATCACATCCGTGTCCGCCACCACTGGGCGGCGTGATGTGCGGTCCACCCAGACGTGCGATGAGCTTCCTGTGGCATGCAGGCGCTCGCCGGTGGCATCGCGCAACTCGTAGTCGAAGCGCATCATCCTGCTTGCGGCTTCGGCGACCGAGGTGCGGATCACGACTTCGTCGTCGTACTTGTAGGGGGCGCGGTAGCGGCAGACGATTTCCGTGACGACGAGGATCAATCCACGCTCCTCGATCTCGCGATAGGGGAATCCGGCCTCGCGGCAGAGGTCCGTCCGTCCGATTTCGAACCAAACGACGTAATTCGCGTGATGAGCGATAGCCATCTGGTCGGTTTCCTTGTACCGTACACGGGTGCGGCTTTCGGTCGTGCGCATGTCGCGCGCGATTCTAACCCGGCAGATCTTTTGCTCTTCGAAGGGATCGTGTGGCGCAAACGAAAGAACGACTGGCTTAACGAGATCGCAAACTCGTTGTTGATCGGCGGTGCGACGGTCCTGGCCCTCGACCTCGGACGCCGCCTCTTCCGACGCTCCCAGATTTTCTGCCCCGAGCCCGACCCGGTAATCAGTTGGAATCCGGAGGATTACGGGATCCCGCATGGACAAACCGAGGTCCTGCGCTTCGAAACGGACGACGGGGAGGAGTTGTACGGCTGGTATTGCCGAGCGAAGAATCCGATCGCCTCCGCACTCTACTGCCACGGAAACACCGGCAACCTGTCCACCCCAGCGCACGTCATGCCCTATTTGCTGGACGCCGGAATCAACATCCTTCTTTTTGATTACCGCGGCTTCGGGCTGAGCACAGGCACGCCTTCCTTCTCGGGCGTCATCGACGATGGCGTCACGGCCGCGCGGCTGCACGAGAAAATCCGCCCGAAGAACGTCCCCTCGATCCTTTACGGCTTCTCGCTGGGCGGCGCAGTCGCCGCACAGATCATCCGCCGGTATCCTTTCGACGGGATGATCCTTCAGTCGACATTCACGAACCTGCCGGACCTCGCGCGCGTCGCGTTTCCGCGCGTGCCGCTTCATCTCGTCAGCGGACGTCTTTTCGATACGCTCAGCGTCGTCCGCCATCTGAAGGTGCCGCTGCTGCTCATCCAGGGCTCCGCGGATGACGTCTGTCCCGCATGGATGGCGCAGCAGCTTCATGACAACTGTCCGTCAGCTTCCAAGAAACTGATGCTCGTCGAGGGCGGACAGCACAAGGATCTCTTCGCCCGCGAGGACGCGCAGGAGATCGTGTGGACGATCAATCGCTTCGCCACCGATCTTCCGCGCACACCGCACGTCGTGCAGGATGAGCCGCGCCCGGCGGAGATGCTTCTCGACCGCGCGCTTCGCTACGTCCGCCGGCATCGCCGCCGCCTGGTGCAGCATCCGCTGTGATAGCGTCCCCGCACCATGCTTGCTGTCGTCAAATCGGCTGCTGTTGATGGCCCCGAGGGCACGTCCGTCCGTGATTGTCCCGTCCCGAAACCGGGACCGGACGAGGTCCTGATCCGCGTCGCGGCGGCCGCCGTCTGCGGCACCGATAAGCACATCTACCACTGGGATCCGTCGATCCGCGACAAGGTCACGCCGCCGCGAATCTACGGCCACGAATTCTGCGGCTTCGTCGAAGAGATCGGCGCGCGGGCGCAGCGCGGTTACGAGGGGCACCTCGAAGCCGGCGACTACGTTTCCGCCGAGATGCATGTGGTTTGCGGCGAATGCCCGCGATGCCGCACGGGTAACGGCCATATCTGCGACCGCACGCGCATCTACGGGTTGCACGAGGATGGCGCATTCGCAGAGTTCGTGAAGGTTCCTTCCTCGAATGTGGTGAAGCTCGCGCCGTACGTCCCGCTGCGTGTGGGCGCATTTCTCGACGCGCTCGGCAACGCCGTCCACGCCACGCAGATCTGCGACCTCGCCGGCAAGTCGGTGGCTATTACCGGATTTGGCCCGATCGGCGCCATGGCCGCCGCCATCGCAGAACACAGCGGTGCCGCCACTGTGGTTGTGACCGACGTGAGCGATCACGCGCTGGAGACGGCGCGCCGCTGGGCGGCCATCCACGGTTTCAAGAATCTCCACGCATTCAACGTCCGCTCGATGGCGGCCGATGAAGTGAAAGCGGAAGTCGATGCCGTGACCGACGGCGACGGCGTCGATCTCGTGCTCGAGATGTCGGGTGCGCCCGCTGCGATCAACCTCGCACTCGATATCGTCCGCATGGGCGGCACGCTCTCCCTCCTCGGTCTTCCCGCGGGCCACGCGGTCACGATCAACGACTACACGCGCAACGTCATCTTCAAAGGCGTGACGATGCAGGGCATCATCGGACGGCGCATGTACGGCACATGGCAGCGCATGCTGGCGCTGCTCAAGTCCGGCCTCGACGTCGAGTGGATCGTGCAGGCCGCGTTCGATTCGCTGAACGATTTTCACGAAGGCGTTGCACGCTTCGACCGCCACGAAGCGCTGAAAGTGGTCTTCTTCCCCGAGGGAGAGAGCGCGGCGAATGCGCGGCTGAGGAAGTGAGCGTCGCGGCATGCGCGGGCGGCTCGCGTTGTTTCGCTGACTGATGAAACGAATTGCCATTCTTACCGGCGGCGGCGACGTCCCGGGGTTGAACGCAGCGATCAAGTCGTTCGTGTGGCGGCTGCTCGAAAATGAAGATTGCGAGATCTTTGGCCTGCGCCGCGGCTGGGCTTCGCTGATCAATATCATCCCCGAGGCGGGCGCGGACAACTCGGCGTGGATCACTCCGCTCAACCGGATGAACACGCGCGCCATCGACCGCTTCGGCGGCACGATGTTGCACACGTCGCGCATGAACCCGCAGATCAGCAAACAGGAACACATTCCCGAGTATCTGGAAGCGTCGAAGGGTCCGCCGGACGCAGGCGGCCGCTACGACCTTACGAGCGCGGCTCTCCGCACGATCAACTTCCTCCAACTCGATGGTCTCGTCGCCCTCGGTGGCGACGGCACGCTCACGTTCGCGCGCCGTCTTCACAACGAGGGCGTGCCGCTCGTGGCCATCCCCAAGACGATGGACAACGATGTCTTCGGCACCGACTACTGCCTCGGCTTCTCAACCGCGGTGACGCGCTCGGTGATGTTCATCAACGATCTCCGCACCGGCGCCGGCTCGCACGAGCGGTTTCTCGTCGTCGAGCTGTTCGGCCGCTACTCGGGTGAGACGTGCCTGCTGGCGTCGTATCTTGCGGGCGTCGACCGCGCTGTCATCGCCGAGGTGCCGTTCGATTGCGAGAAGCTCTATCAATTGCTCGAAGCCGACCGCATGGACAACCCAAGCAGCTACGCGGTCGTGGCGGTGTCGGAAGGGGCACGGCTCATTGGCGGTGGCACCATCGAGAGCGGCGAAGCGGACGCGTACGGCAATCGCAAACTCGGCGGCATCGGCGGCATCATCAGTGACTATCTCGAGAAGAAGTCGCACGACAAGGCAATCTATCAACGCCTGGCCTACCTGATGCGCAGCGGTGCTCCCGACTCCCTCGATCAACTCGTCGCCAACAATTACGGGAGCCTGGCCGCCGACCTGATGCGGCGCGGCGACACGGGCAAGATGGTCGCCGTCGTTGATGGCCGCTACACCGCCGTCCCGATCGAAGTCGGCAGCGCCGCCCGCAAACGCGTCGACGTCGACCGCTTCTACGATGTCGCCCACTACCGGCCAAAGGTCGCCGACGTGATGGGTATGCCGATGTTCCTGCATTGACCTCAAAGTGCTTCGGAACTGCAGGCCCGGCTACAATTCCAGTCATGGATGAACCGTCAGCGTCCGAACGCCAACAATGGCTGGAAGAATTTGAGGCCGCGGCACGCCGCCCATTAGAGCAGCGCATGAAGTACGCGTTCATCAAGACGTACAAGCCGGTGCTCGACGACGCGCCATTCCGGGCATTCGACACGATGGCCGATTACCGCGCCTGGTGCGAAGCCAACCTTCCAGAATGGCTCGGATACGGGAGATAGATGGCCGCGTTCGAGTACGCCGGCGCCCGTTGCGTCAGGGCTTGATTTTCTTCGCTTTCAGGGGCTTGTGGCCGTTTCTGTTTGCGGCGGGGTATTTGGCCAGAAGCGCTCTGCTGCGAACGGGACGCTGAACCAGGGCGCCACCACATCCCGAACACTTCATGTTGAGCTTATTCTCTGCACAGTTAGCACAATAGGTACGCTCGAACGAGCAGATATAAACCTTCGCGGATCCGGCCGCCACCGGCTTGCCACAGTTCTGGCAGTTGGGGCGAATTTCGAGTGCCATCGTTGGCCTCCTGGTTGTATGAGTTGAGAGCTTGTCTCAGGATACAACGAATGACTCTTCTAGTTGACGGTTCGCTTGGTGCCACAATGCCGCGCCTGCGAAAGTGAGAACGACTATGACCGTTTCTGTTTTTGTCGGAGTGAGCGTCGATGGCTTCATTGCCCGGCCGAACGGGGAGCTTGACTGGCTGCCGGAAGGTGGCGGGGAACCTCATGGCTACAATGAGTTTTTCGCCAGCGTCGATGCGCTGGTCATCGGCCGCAAGACGTTCGAGACTGTGTTGGGGTTTGATCCCTGGCCGTATCGCGACAAGCGCGTCGTGGTGTTGAGTAGCAGTCCTCTTGATTTGTCCGCTGCACGCGGTGTCGTCGAGCAGATGGCTGGCGATCCTGCGGACATCGTCGCGAAGCTCGCTGCCAGCGGTGCACATCATCTCTATGTCGATGGCGGCATCACGATTCAGCGGTTCCTTCGCGCGGGGCTCGTGCAGCGGCTAATCATTACGCGCGTGCCGGTGCTCATCGGAGAGGGCGTGCCGCTCTTCGGCAGCCTGCCGAAAGACGTCCGGCTGACGCACGTGGCCACCCGGGATTTTGCCAGCGGGTTGGTGCAGAGCGAGTATCGGATTGATTCGTGAAGAACCGTTTCACGCGGAGACGCGGGGGGCGCGGAGGGGTCAGCCGCCGTTGCGCGCGCGAAAGGCGACGTAGGCGACGATGACAGCAATGATGACCAGCATGATCCGTCCCATTCCCATCATCCGGGAGTGAGACACCGGCCGCGTTCCCTTCGGTTTGATCCCCGTCACCGCAGCGACGGCAACGATGACGACTGCGATTCCAAGCAATACGAGCCAGTTCATGATGAACGGTCTCTACAAGATCGGGGCCAGTAGGGGGGGGGTGGGGAGTAGGGGGTGGGGTGTGGGAGCAGAACCAAAAGGAACCCTTGGGCCCCGAGGTCGTGGTTCCCTTCGTTCTGCCTCTGCTCCCACCCCCCACCCCCGACTCCCCACACCCCACACCCCACCCCCCCCCACGCCCCACGCCCCACACCACTTCCTTCCCACGCAGTGCCGTAGTATTTTCACCCCTTGCGATCACTGGTCTTCTCCTGGCCCTACGCGCTTTTCTTCTGGCTCGTCTACTTGTGGGCGTTCGCGCCTGAGTTTGCGATGATCCAACGCTCGACCGCACCGGCCGCGGCGAGCGGATCGAAAGACTCCGGCTCGTTGCGATTCATCGTGCTGGGGATGTGGCTCGGCCTTCTGATCTCGTTTCCGATCGCATTCGTGAAGGCGCTTCGCTTTCCGCCGGCGTGGAATCTGGCGGCATTCTTCATCGGAACGGGGTTGCTGGTCGCGGGTTCCCTTCTACGCCGCCACTGCTGGCGCATGCTCGGCGCCCACTTCACTGGCGACGTGCGCGCGCGCGAGGACCAGCCGGTGATCGATCGTGGCGCGTACCGGTGGGTGCGCCATCCGTCGTACACCGGCGGCATCCTGATGTTCGCCGGCATCGGAGTCGCCCTCTCCAACTGGGCCAGTCTCGCGATCCTTGTCGTCGTCTCCGTGGCCGTGTACTCGTACCGCATCGCGGTCGAAGAGAAAGCGCTGCTCAGCGCGATCGGAGAGCCGTATGCGGCGTTCATGCGATCGAGGAAGCGGTTCATCCCGTACGTGATTTAGGAGTGCGGTCGTCTCGACCGCGGGCACGCGGGCGTCCTCGCCCGAGTGCTGTGGGGCGGCGGCCGAAATTCGCCGACGGCCCTTGCTTGGGTGAAATACGGCCGCAGATTTTCTACCGCGTCCGTGCCATTCCGCGGAGATCAGCCGGTCGATGATCTGCCCTGATTTCCAGTCGCCAGTCCCGGGTCTCCGTTCCCGTTAACACTGGCTTACCGCTGGGCGAGACGCCCATCGGCCGCAGGCGAGACGCCTGCACTCCTCTCGATCCGAACTTCTTGCCCTTCCCGCCGCCAGAGCATGGCGCTGATCGACCAGTGTTCGCCGCGGCGGAAGACTTGGATGCTGTTGACGCCGCGGTTCCTGACCTCGCCGTTGCGCGAGCGGCGGGTCTCGTAGGCGCTGAGGACGTGCGCGACTTCGCCGAATTGCCGGGTCTCGCGCCAGATCTCGGCTTCCCAGAAACTGGTCATCGCGCCCGAGTCGATCATTGCTTCGAGATTGGCGCGGTAGGACTCGAGATCGAATTCGAAGATGCCTTCGTCTGTAACGCGGACCAGCCGCGCGCCGGGAGCGAAGATCGCCGTCTGACGCGACCAGTCGGGGCGCTGGCCCTCCTCGAAACAGATCGAGTCATACATTTCGGCGATGACTTCGTCGAGATTCATCGGATTCAATGCAGTGCTCAACGCGTCAGGCACACCAACGCAAACGCGATGATGCCCGGCAGCGCCTGCAGATAGAGGATCGAGCGTTTGGTGGTCAGGCCGCCGAAGACTCCGGCGACGATTACGCACCCGAGGAAGAAGAGTTGGATGCGAGCGCCGGCGTCTCCTGGAAGTGGACAAAACGCGCCCCACAAGAGGCCAACTGCCAGGAACCCGTTGTACAGCCCCTGATTGGCAGCCAGTTTCTTCGAGCCTTCCGCGAGCTCCGGCGACAGCGCGAAAATGCGCCGGCCGCGCGGCGTTGCCCAGAGGAACATTTCGAGCACTAGAAACACGAAATGAAGGAACGCGACGATGACGACGGCGCTGACCGCGGCAGTGTGCATGTGTGCTCCGAATTGGATTGCTGCCGAGCCTACCACGGAGCTGCGATGCGGTTAGCCGACGCGGGCCTTCCGCGCGAAGAGTGCGGCGGGAACACCGATCAGGAACGCGTGTACCAGGAGATTGCAGATGAACAGCAGAAGGAAAAAGCGCGGGCGGTTGGCGGCGGAGAGCGGGATCACAACGTAGTTCATGAAGAAGTAGACGCCTAGCCCGTAAATCGCGCCGCAGACGACCGGGTGCGCCGTCAGAATCGGCAACGGACGGCTCGCCATCCAGTAGAGGATCACGATGGTGAAGGCGATGAAGTAGTGGAGCGCAAGGCCGAGGGCGGCGGTGGGAAGTCCGCCTTGAAAGGAGGACTTGCCGAGCAGGCCGGCAGCAACGCTTTGCAGAATGCGGATCGGTCCGAAACCGCGGAAGGCCGAGAAGATGATGGCGTAGGCGATGTCGAGGGAGCCGACGACGAGTCCTCCTTTGACGAGCGCAGAGAAGGGATGGGCCGGCGCAGTGCGCGCCTGATTCGAATCCGCTGACATCGTAGTCACCCCCTGGTTTTTGAGAAGCCGCGAGACTAACGCAGCGAAACCTTCGCTCATAGGAAACTTGCGGTTACGGAGTGGCGTCGTATCATTCCGGCGCTCCATGCAGGCTCACTGGAAACTGTTGTCCCTGATTCTGCTCGCCGCACTCTTGTCCTGCCGCACGATGGCTCCTCACGAAACCGGGTTTCTGCTTCGATCCGTCGTCGTCGGAGGGCACAGTTATCCCTATTCGATCTATGTCCCGCAGTCGTATCAGCCGTCGAAGCGCTGGCCGGTCGTTCTCTTTCTGCATGGCTCAGGAGAGCGGGGGAGCGATGGGTTGCGCTCGACGCAAATCGGAGCCGCGGCGGCGATCCGCGCCAATCCTGAGCGCGTTCCGGCCATCGTCGTCTTCCCACAGGCGCCGCTCGAAACGCGCTGGCTCGGCGAGCCGGCCGATGCCGCCATGGCCGCACTCCACGCGACGATGGCTGAGTTTCGCGGCGATCCCGATCGCGTCTATCTCACCGGCCTGTCGATGGGCGGCTACGGAGCGTACCACCTGGTGTTAGCGCATCCCACGACCTTCGCCGCGCTCGTTGTCGTTTGCGGAGGTCTGCTGCCGCACGCAACGACGACGGCGGTGCAGCAATCGCCGTTGACGATGAACGCGTCCGATCCCTACGCGTTCACAGCGCATGCAATTCGCAAGTTCCCGATCTGGATCTGCCACGGCGACGCCGATCCGGTCATCCCTGTCGAGGAGTCGCGGCGGATGGTGGCGCTGCTACGGGCTGAGGGCGCCGACGTGCATTACGACGAGTATGCAGGCGTCGGTCACAACGCGTGGGATCGCGCGTACGGCGACGCCGAAATGTGGCGCTGGTTGCTCTCGCAGCGGCGAAGGAAGTAGTTCAGGCAATCGACGCCGTGCACGCGCGGCATCGCCGGGCCGCGGCCGGAATCATCTCCAGACATTCAGGACACGTCTTCATCGGAGCGGGAGCCGGAGCCGGCGCCGGCTTCACGAGCCACTTCACGATCAGGAAGACGACGAACGCGATGATCACGAAGTCGAGGACGGTTCCGGCGAAGTGACCGTAGAGGATGGCGTTCTCGGTGATCTTTCCGTTGGCATCCGTCCCAGTCGATAGAACGATCCTCGCCGAACGCCAGTCGCCGCCGGGGAGCACGCGGCTGATGATCGGCATGAGGATGTCGGCCGCCAGCGCTGTGACGACGCTGCCGACGGCTGCGCCGATGATCACGCCGATGGCCAGAGCCAGGGCATTCGTCTTCGTCAGAAATCCGCGGAATTCAGAGATCATGGAACGCTCCTTTTCTTCTGGGTGCCATCCCGTTCCCACGAGGCCATCGGTCCGGCGATGACTGTGAACATCGGATGCGGCATCGGTTCATCAATCCGCCGGTGCCGCTCGTGACGCTCGGGATCACGAGCCAATAGTTTGGACTGAAGATGGCGCCATTCAAAGTGCAATTGTCCGATCGAGACCGCAACCGGACCAGCGCTGCCTTCGGACCTGATCCGCGACCTGTCGAACCGATAACCCCGCCGCCCGCCCTCGTACGCCACTTCGCGAAGATACGCGGCGATCATTGCGCGCGAGTCGGGCACTTCGCGAAACCGCTCGAGCTGCGGATGGCGCGTGTAGCCGCGCGTGAGTCCCGACAGAACCGCCTGCGCCAGAAGCGCCTCGCGCCAGAGCGCAACGAGTCCCTTCGAATCGAGATACTGCGGATGCAGCGACCAAAGGCGCACGGCTTGTTGATCATAAGGGAAACGTAGCGCCCGGCGGCCCGCCGGCTGTGCCGCCAGCGGCTCGCTGGCGACCTTCACCCGAAAGGAACCAGCCGATAAAACCCCTCCTGTTGCCACTTGCTGACAGACTCATCCGACCCGCGCTTTACAATCGATCGCCAAATGGAACTTCTCCTCTGGCGTTGGAGCACCACCGCCCAGATCACCTCGGCGCTCATGATCGCGGTGTTCTTCGTCGTATTGGCTCGATCGATGCGCCGCGTGGAGATGCGTCCGTGGGTCGGCGCGTGGCTCTGCAATCTCGCGGCGCTGCTCGTCACCACCATCTTCTGGTACTTCCAGCCAACGTCGCAGATCGCATTCATCGTGCTGCGCGGCGCGTATTTCCTGAGCAAGACGATGTTCATGGTCTTGCTGACTGCCGGCGCGTGGCGGTTCGCGCGTCAGCGGCCAAGCGTGACGTTGGGCCGCATTGTGGTTGCCTGCGTGGTTCTCTACGCGGTCATCGCCGCGTTCCTGGCCGACACCATCGACCGCATCGGCGTGTCGGAGTCCGCGGTCATCGCCCTCATCCTCGGCATCGGCGCGATCGCGCTCTTCCTCAAACGGATTCCAGGCGCGGACTGGCTGGCCTCGGGATTCGCGATCCGAGCCGTGCTGGCAGTGACCGAGACGCTCGCTCACGGACACGTAGTGCTGACCCGCTTCGTGTCCAACGCAGCACTAGGCTTGTTTCTGGCCTCGTACTCGTCCTTCGATACCGGCGTGGAGTGGGTCATCGCCCTAGGATGCGTGCTCATTCTCTATCGCACGATTCAACTGGAGCTGACGCAATCGAATCGCAACCTGACCGCCGCACAGGAGGTTCTGCAGGAGCTCGTCGACCGCGATTCCCTAACCGGTCTCGCCAACCGCCGCGCTCTTGCCGGCGTGCTCGGCGATGTGCTTCCGACCGGCGCGACCATCCTCTTCTTCGATCTCAACGACTTCAAGAAGATCAACGACTCGTACGGCCATCAGATGGGCGATGAGTGCCTGAAGCGGTTCGCGCGCGTGCTTGAGGCGAGCTTCCGTCCTGGCGATCACGTGATCCGTTACGCGGGCGACGAATTCGTCGTCGTCGCGCCGGGCGCGGAGCCGGCGCAGGTTCTCGATCGCATCGACGGCCTTCGCGAGCGGCTGAAATTCGAGCGCGCGGATGGCCCTCCCATCCGATTCTCCGTCGGCCACGCGTATCTTCCCGTGGGTGGCGAAGCGGAGACGGCGCTGCGGGCGGCGGATGAGGCGATGTATCGCGACAAGAGCCGTAAGCCCGCCGGCCTGCGGTCCGTCTGATTTTGCAGAGGAGCGGCCGTTGCGCACGACCGCTCCTTCACCACTTCGTGGCTGATTTCTACTTCACAGGCGCCATCAGGTGCTGATACGGCGTGCCGGCCCACATGACGTATGGCACCGAGGTGTCGGGATCGGCCGCCTTCGGATAGGCATCGTAGAACGCTCCCTCGGCGCCGACGATCATGATGTGCGGTCCGGTCTTCACCCAGTGATTGCTGGCCGTCGGCTTGGTGGCGTAGGGATCCGTGTTGCTGGCATCCGTGCCGCCAGCGAGCATGTACATGAACCCGATCTTGCCCGAGGGCGGAGTCTGATGGTTCAACCAGGCGTGGATCCACCCCGCCGAACCGGCATCGAAGCACATCGGATCAGGACCGGGTGTCTCCGGATTGTCCGGCATGCAGGTGAAGCCGTTGGTTCCTTTGCGAAGGGTGCGCATCGCGCCACCTTTCTCCATCGTGACGATCGTGGCGCCCTTGGCCACGCTCGAGGGCGCGGCTTTCATCGCGCTGGCGATGAGCTCCGCATCGCTCGGCCCCGCCGCTTTCTTCGCCGGCGTAGCGCCGGATACCGCTCCCGCGGAAAAGATCACCAGACTCACCAGGACATACGTTGCACGCATACGATTCCTCCTTCACTTCCTCAAGTTGAGCCTTCCGAGAGGGTTCAATGTAGGTTCCCGCTAACGCTGAGGCAACCGGAACGCTGCAAGTCAGGAAGTAGGTCGGGAGTCGAGGGTCGGGAGCCGGGTACCGGAGCATGAGTCTCGCGTATCTTTCATCTGAGCCCATCTGCGTCATCTGCGGACCGCAACTCAATCACCGTAATCTCCGGCGAGATCCCGATTCCGAACCGCCACGGCAGTAGCCAATACCCTGTCGCTGTATTTACGTAGAGCTGCGACCGGCTGCGCTGATACAAACCCATGTGATAGGGGAGGAACACTCCCGACCACGACCAGTGCAGCGGCCGGAACGCGAACTGTCCTCCATGCGAATGCCCGCAAAGCGTTAGAGGCAACCCGCGCTTGATTGCTTCGGGAAAGGCCTTCGGCTGATGCGCTAGCAGGATCGGAAACGCTCCCGCCGGCTTCCCGCGCAACGCCGCATCGACATCCGGTGCCAGCCGCGGCGTCCGCGCCGCGAAGTCGGAGATCCCCGCGATCCAGACGTTTCTTATCGACGTCCCTTCATTAACGAGAAGATGAATCCTGCTGCCGCGCAGCCGCCGGATCGCATCGAACGGATCGCCGTACATCTCATGATTGCCGAGCACCGCAATCAGCGGCATCCGCGCATCTAGCACGTGCGTGGCATTCAGCAGCTTCGTCGTGAACACAGGATCGTCATCGACATTGTCGCCGGCAAGCAGAATGGCGTCCGGCCTTTGCGCCGCCGCGGTGTTGAAGATCGTCTCCAATCTCGAGGGACGCGTGTAAAGCCCGGTGTGCAGATCCGAGATCAGCGCAACGCGAAATCCCTCCATCTCCCGCGGCAGCCCCGCCACGGATACCTCCACTCGCTCCACTCGCAACGGCACGAGCGCATTCCACACGCCGACCACGAGCGCAAATAACGCCGCCCAAAGAAAGACCCGCGACGGCCACCGCGCAAACCGCGCAAACGCCACCCGTCTCCCCGTGACCATCCAAACCATCGCCACCAGCAGCACGAACGTCGAATACAGAATCGCGAAGCAAGTCCAGGCAAACCAGGGCGGCCCCAGCGTGGCCCGCACGAACCGCGAGAAATCCGTCCGCGCATTCAGCCACGGAAAGACCCCCCACATCGCATTCCCGACGACCACCAACGCGATGACGATCCCCCGCCTGCGCGTATGCACCCGCACGAGCACGCGATACGTGGCGACGTTCGCGAGGAAGAACGTCGCGAGGAGTATGGCGATGATCAGGGCGGGCATGGGTAAGGATTGTAGACGGGGCGGGAATCGGGGATCCGGACGCAAACGTAGGCCGCACCATCGCTGGCCTTATCTGCCGAAAGGAACGTGGTAACCACGAAGGCGACCCCTATTCGTTCCACAACTCGGTCATGCCGCCACTACGAGAGTATCTGTAGACACCGCTAGCAGCATAGATGTACCATCAGTCTGGAGGTTTTAACGTATGAAAGGAATGCTCCTCGGTATTGCCGTTCTCCTCCTTCTTGTCTTCACCGCAACGGACTCCCAAGCCCAATGCGTGAGGTGCGGTATCGATTTTTACGGCTGTACGTCCTGTATTCCCACTTTTTACAACGCGAATGTCTTGTGCAGCTTGCAAGACTTCGGTGTAGATGCCACCTTCTGCACCCCGGTCGGGGAATGCGACGGTTATTTGGGTGATAACGGTTGCGGCGGCTCGAAAGCCCCCGGCTGCAATCTCCAATTAGCTGAAGATTGGCGTGGACCTCACCTGCCCTACCGTTCCGGCGAATGGAAGCTGGTGTCCGTGACCCTGAAGCGCGGGCCGGCCGGACCGTCGAGCTTATGACGATCCTGATCGCCGCGTTCTTGGCGGTGCAGACTGTTGCAGCAGCGCCTTCCACGTTCTGCATTCAGCAGCGTTGCCAGGCTGTTAACGAGATCCCGGGCACCGTCGCCCCTTCTGACACTGTCCGGGATTTCGTGTGGATCTCCTCTGACCTCAAGCAGATCGCAACCGGAACGATCCAGGCCGGCGCCGACGTACTCACTCTTCCCGCTGCCTCGCAGCACCATGAGCTGGCCCCGCGGCTGTCGGATGGCTCGACACGAGCGACCCTCGATTTTGAGCTTCGATGCCAGGATTTAACCTGGAAGTGGTCTGTCCCCCGCGTGCCGGTGCCGGGCGTGGATCTCCGCCATCCTGGCAGCGGCTGTACTTTGCTGCTAAAGAGCAACGGATACCGAAGTGTCGAACGGCCACTGCGCGATGTAGAGGTTGGCAATGTGTTCCTGCAGAAAATACCCATCCTGTCGGGGACGGTCATCGACGCGAAAACCGCAATTCCGCTCCGAGATGCCCGCGTGTATCTGCCCAACGGCGACTCGCTTGCGGTGACGGACCGGAAAGGTAACTTCCGGGCGCCTGTTGCTGACTTGTGGCCGCAGTTCGTTCGCGTGGCCATGGCCGGTTATGCAAGGCGCACCGTTCCCCTGCCCAAGGCCGTTGCGGATACTGAGCTTTCAGTACGTCTGTCCAAAGGTGGATCGCTGACCATCAGGCTCGCACCGCCGCTCGGGCAGGAAGACGTAACTTGGGAAGTGCGACGACCGCTCGCCGGGTCACGTGGCGACGAGCTCACGCATAGCGGACGACTTCTAAAGGGTCAAAAAGAGGCAGTTGTCGACGCACTCGAACCAGGTAAATATCGCGTTATTGTCGCAGGGTCGAATCCACTTCAACGAATCGGCCAACTCGTGACGTTGACCGAAGGGGGAGAGGCAGAGGCAATCGTACAGATCTCTGCAGCGGTGCTCGAGGTCACCGTCCGCTACGACGACAAGCCACTCGCCGGAGCCACCCTCCGCATTCAACCCGAGGATAGCTCGTGGACTTCCTCCGTGACGACTGACAGCGAGGGGAGCGTGACGGAAGAGGTCTGGCAACCGGGGACCTATATGGCGATCGTTACGCAGCGGCCACTCATTCCATTCTGGCGGGAGACAGAGCACATCGACGGCGATAAGAACCGGTGGGCCATCTCCGTTCCGAACCGGCGGCTTCTTGGACGCGTCATCGACGATTCCACTGGACAGCCCATCCGCGACGCTCGCGTCGAAGTCACGATGAAAAACGACGATCACTCAAACTACGTCGCGCTGCGGAGCGGGGAAGACGGACGCTTCGAGCTGGGCGCCTTTCCGGCCGGCAGCTACATGCTCGCTGTCTCAAAGAGTGGATATCAATCCTCGCAGACATCGTGGATTACCGTCGACGAGACGGCAGCCAACCAGACTCCCGAAGTGCGGCTCAAGGCGGCCGGAAATCGGTCGGTCGTTGTGACGAACGCGTTCGGCGCGCCAGTTTCGGCAGCCGTATACGTAAGCACTCGGAACGGAACATTTCCAGTAGGAGCTACCGGCGAGGACGGCCACTTCCTATTGCCAGTCAGCCCCGAAGACTACGGTATGGTTTTCGTTCTCCCAAGATCAGGCTCCATCGGTGTCGCTCGATTCGATTCGCTCGCCAAAGGGGCAGACGACATCCTCGTCCAGGTGCCCGAAGGCAACGCCTCTCTCGATATCGATTGCGAGACGGCATCAGGCGCCGCGTTGACTGGTGTCGCGGTGCTGCTCCGCATCAACGGAGTCCTGCTGCCGATTCCTGTCTTGGAAGGAATGATCAATTACCAGGGCTTGCCCATGTTCAGCGACGGCCAAGGCCGGCTTTTGCTAACGCATCTTCCGGCCGGCCGCTATGAGATCTGGCCCCTCGACCGGCAACAATTGAACGCGGTCACATCCGGCTCGCCACCACCCGCGCAGGCGATCATCGCAGTAACGGCTGGTTATCAGTCCGCGAAGATGGTGTTCGCAGCGGCCAAACCTTGAATCTTTCGAGGGTCATTTGGATCCGGGAGCCCTCGGCTACGCTGCGATTGCTCGCAGGCTTGCGGATACATTCTGATTTGAGAGGCGATCCGCAGCGGGGCGCAGATCGACGGCGGTCTTCATCTGTGGGTATCTGCGTCATCTGCGGATGACTCTCTATGCCACTTCTCCCAGAGGCAATGCGGTTTGCGGAGAATCCCGCCACGAGCGCTGACCAGCTCCGTCGCGCCTGCGACCTCCTGGCTCTCGACTCCTCGGGTACGCCATCCGAGGTTCGCGGGCGACTGCTGGCGCACTTGAGGACGCTGGATGCTGCGTCGCCGATCGTCTGTCTGAATCCCAACGTCAAACCTGCTGGTGAAAAATAGAGCGATCCGCAGATCACGCAGATGGAGACCGAGTCGCGATCGACTCGACGTAGACATCGACGTCCGGCAGCTCGGGCACGGCATGATTATCCGCTGCTTGCGATCGTTAGTTTGCAGCGAGGGTTGGAGTCGCCAGCGGGCCGCTGGCGATACAGCCGGCGAGGCCGCCGGCGCTACGATTGATGGGCGCTATGATCGACTACGAAACCCGCTTCAGCGCTTCCGCCACATCCTTCTGGTTTGGATTGAGTTTGAGGGATGCCGTAAAGCTGGCTTTTGCCTCTGCTTTCTTTCCCTGCTTCTCGAAGAGCTGGCCGAGCCAGTAGTGGGCGCGGGCGAGGGGCGGCTCGTCTTTCTTTGGCGAGTACGCGAGGTATTTGCGCAGCATTTCTTCGCCGTGTGCGAGGTTTCCGTTGCTGAGGACGGCGATCTGTCCGATGCGGAAGACTGCGGGCATGTAAAGCGGATCGAGCGTCAGCGCCGTGTCGAATTCGGTGCCGGCGGCCTTGTAGTCCTTTTCGGAGATGTGCAGGATGCCGAGGTCGAGGTGGGCGCGCGGCGATTTCGGGAACTCCTTCACTTCGGCGAGATACTCATTCTTCGCCTCGGCGGTCTTCTTCTGCTGCGAATAGATGAACGCCGAGGCGCGGTGTCCCATGAGCGGATCGCGTTTCCTGATCTCGGCGGCCTGTGCGGATGCCTTCTCGAAGCTTCCGCCCATGAAGCCGGGGGCGAATGCGTAGTATTCGACGAGTCCCATGCGGGCCTCGAGATGGTTTGGGTCGAGCTCGACCGCCTTCTCGAACTCCTCTTTCGTCTTTGATGCGAGCGAGGCCTGACTGAAGAAACTTGCCTTCTGGGCCATCGATCCGTAGGCGCTGCCGAGCCAGTAGTGCGCGTCGGCGGAGGTCGGATTCTGCGCGACCGCTTTCTCGAAGAGCGCGGACGCCGCCTCTGCATCGCTGCGGGTCATGGCCGCGCGGCCCTGATCCATGAGCGAATTCTGAGCGAGCAGCGGAAGGGCGATCAATCCGGCGAGGACAGCAATGATTGGACGCATGCATCTAGTACGCGATTTGCGTAGAACATGTTTCGGCTCAGCGCGGGCGTGAGGTTGTCCGCTGAAAGGCGTTGCGTGCGTTTTCTCGCGGAGCCTCCTAGAATGCGCCTCCCGTCGATGACTTGAACGATGACTGAAACGATCGAAGCAACCCGACCGACAATCCCGATCTATGACGCCTCGGCGCTTTCCGCTGCTGCGGACCAGGCTCTATCCGATGCCCGGCGCGCGCTTGCGGCGATCGAAAGTCTTCCCCTCGAAGCTCTCACGCCCGAATCGGTTCTCGAAACGTGGGATCGGATCTCGATCACGCTGGAAGATGCCTACGGTCCGGTTTCCATTCTCAACAGCGTGCATCCCGACGCCGCCGTCCGTGACGCTGGGGACCGGGCGCTGATCGAAGAGTCGGTGTTCATGACGGAGCTCTTCCAGAACGAGCAACTGTTCGAGCGCGTGCGCCGCGTCGAGCCGCGCACGGCCGCGCAACGGCAGTTGAAGAAAGATCTTCTCGAAGCGTTCGAGGACAGCGGCGTGGCGCTGCCGCGCGAACGGCGCGATCGCTTCAAGGCGATCTCCGAGCGGCTCACGGAACTGGCGCAGGAGTTCAGCCGGAACATCCGCGAGAACAAGACGCTCCTCCACTTCACGCCCGGCGAATGCGCCGGTCTGCCGCAGTCGTATCTCGACCGCGTTGCGCGCGATGACCGGGGAAACATCGTGGTCGGATTCGACTATCCCGACTACGTTCCGTTCATGGCCAATGCGGTCAGCGAAGAGGCGCGGAAGCGCTACTACATCGCCAACACGAATCGAGGGACGGCCCGCAATCTCGAGATCCTCGACGAGATCGTGGCGTTGCGGAAGGAGATTGCCGACCTCTACGGCGCCCCCAGTTACGCACACTACGTCACCAAGCGCCGGATGGTGGGCAATCCCGAGACCGTGGCTCGCTTCCTCGACGAGGTGAGTAGCGCAGTCGTCGAAGCGGAGGTGAGCGATCTGCGCCAATTGTCCGAGATGAAGGCGGAGCTCACGGGGATTGCCATCGAAGACGCGTCGATCGAGCGATGGGACGTCACGTACTACCGCGAACGGCTCCGCGAGAAACGCTACGCCGTCGATCAGGAAGCATTACGCGAGTACTTCCCGACTATGCCGTGCGTGAAGTGGATGCTCGACATCACGGAGAGGCTGTACGGCATTCAATTCCGCGAGGCCATCGTCCCCGTCTGGCACGACGACGTCATCTACTACGACGTCGATGATGTCGTTACTGGCGAGCGCATCGGCGGTATCTACCTCGATCTCTATCCTCGAGACGACAAATACAAGCATGCCGCCGCCTGGCCGGTTCGCGGCGTGTCGCGCAGAACTGCGCGAAAGCCGATCAGCGTCCTGGTGACGAACTTCAACCGGCAGGGGCTGACGCACAGCGAAGTCGAGACCCTGCTTCACGAGTTCGGGCACGTGATGCACGGCGTCCTGTCGCGTACCGAGTACAACCAGCACTCCGGCACCAGCGTGGAACGGGACTTCGTCGAGGCGCCTTCGCAGATGTACGAAGAGTGGGCGAGCCGGATGGAGAGTCTGGCCCTGATGCGCAACCACTGCACGACCTGCCCTCTGGTCGACGAGTCGCTCGTGCAGCGCATCCGTGCCGCGAAAAAATTTGGCTCCGGCATCGATTACGGCCGGCAGCTTTTGTATGCGAGCTATGACATGGCGTTGGCGGGCGTCGGGAATCGGGGGTCGGGAGTCAGAGAACAAGCTGCCCAAGCCTCGGCTCCGACACCCGACTCCCGAAACTCGACCCCCGACAGCCCATCGCTCGAGCTCTGGAGGAACATGGAAGGCTCCACGCCCATGGGCACCATCGACGGCACCGCCTTTCCCGGCACCTTCGATCACATTGCCAGCGGCTATGCGGCGGGGTACTACGGCTACATGTGGGCGAAAGTCATTGCGCTCGATCTCATCTCTGCGTTCGGCGGCGATCTCATGAACGCGGCGACCGGCCGGCGTTTCCGTGAGCTGATCCTGGCCCGCGGCAGCGAGGAGCCGGCCCGCGCTCTGGTGGAGCAGTTCCTGGGGCGGCCGGTCTCCAGCGAAGCTTTCTTCGCTGAGATTCGCGGCGAATAGACTTATTCGCACCAATAGTGTAGGGTGTGAGTCCTTGAGGAACCTTCCTCAACCTTCAGGCCGCCTGAGCTGAGTCAGCGCTTCTGAACTCAATCTTCTTAGCAAACTCACCTTTCCTCCGTGCGTGCGAAGCTCGCCCGCTGGAAGCGGTCAGGAGTAACAACCCCATGAAAGTCTATTTTGGAAATCTTCCCAAAGACATCGATGACGCAAAGCTCACCGAGCTCGTCAAGCCATTCGGAACCCCGGCGACGGCGGAAGTCGTGAACGACCGCGTCACCGGCCTGTCGAAGGGCTTCGCATTCGTCGAGTTTGCCAATGACGCAGAAGCACAGGCCACGATCAAAGGTCTCGATGGTACCGATGTGAATGGCCAGGCTGTTGTAGTCAATGAAGCGCGCTCCAAGAAGGACGCGCCGAAACCTGCCCCAGCAGTTCAACACTAAGAAGGAGCTTGTCCCATGACGAACGTTTTGAAACCGAAGCGCGCTGCGAAAGTTACTGTCTCAGAAAGCAATATCCGGAAGGCTGCTGCTCGCCTGAGCCAGCGTCCTCTGGTGTCGCCTGAGGTGCAGTACATCCAGCGGGTCCTTGGTGCCACGGCAACACAGGATGCGGTCGATGAGAAAGTCATCGCCGTCCGCAAACTGCCGTGGGCAAGCATCGTCATTCCGGAGTAGCCAGCGCCGGGCAATTGCCCGCGTGTCACCCGCTCCGTTCCCCGAGCGCCCGCGCCGATACCTGGCGCGCGGCGCTTTTTCGGGCTCGGCCAACGAATTGCTCAGCGAAACGCGCTGATGTCGACCTCTGCGTTTCCCGTCGCCAGCGCGTGAATGACGATCCCGTTCGCGTCGGTTGTCATCGAGTGCAGCTCGACGCCGTCGACGTAGCCGCGCATCACGACGCCGGGCGCGAGTGGCCGTGTCACCGCGCTGGCGATCGCGCTCCGGATTGAATCGATCTGCGGCGCCACCGACCAGTGTGCAGTCTTGGCGAGTTGTGCCCGCAGCGACTCGTGCGCCAAGCGGTCGGCGATGCGGACGAAGAGATTCTTTCGCTTCGAATCGAGCGTGTACTCGAGGTTCTGCAGCGAAATCGTGCGCGTGGCGGCGTCGAACACCGGCGCCGCGTCGAGGTTGACCGGACCGTTGTAGTGGCGGAGCCTGGACTCGCGGTAGTCGACGATCAATTCGATCGACACGCGGCCGTCCGCGGCAGGAGCGATGCGGATCGAATCGACGGCCGTTCCCTCGTATTTGCGCTTCCCGAAGTTCTCGGTCATCACGCGGCTCGCTTCGTCGTAGGAGAGCTCGACGTCGAACGGGATGCGGATGCCGCCGGTGGTTGCAGGCGATACACGCAACGGTGGCAGCGGTTTCTGAATTACTGGCGGCTTCTCTCCAACGATGACACGCGTTCGTGCGCGGAGCGTGAGCGTGCTCGTGACCGACAGTCCCGTCCCGGTGATCGGCCCGAGCGACACCTCGGCGGGCTCCATCACCAGCCACATTCGCGGCGCAATCTCTACCGGCGACTGGAGCGATGACCACACCTGGCTCGCCGCAGGACGGATGTTCGTCAGCTTCGGCGTGTTCGCGTCGATGGTCTTTAGCACCTGCCGGAGCTGGTCTTTGACGATCGGCGCGATCTTCCAGTCGGTGATGTCGATGTTCGCGAACGTCACCTGGCAGCGGTTGGATGAGAAATCGACCGGCATCGCCCGCGTCGTCGAACGGAGGCGCCAGTTGGCATCCCACTCCAGGTGCGAGGAGAGCGAGATCCGGGCATCGCGCATCGGCTCGCCGAACCCGCACGAAAGGCACGGCCACATCACGATCTCATCGCTGAACGGCTTCTTCGTCCTGCGGCAGCCTTCGAGGGCGAAGTGCATGCTCGTGGTGGCGTGGATGCCGCCGCCGATCGCGTTCAGGACGATCGGATCGCGGACCACGCGATACTTCATCCCGAACTGTTTCAGCGGATCGAGCTCGAACGCGTCCGTCTTCGAAAGGCTCTTCGGTACCTGCGATTCGAGCTGTGGCAGCAGCGGAGCGAGCGAGGCTTTGATCGGCACGACGATCGTCGACAGTTCGGCAGGCGGCGCCGCAGTTGGCGGCCCGAATGCCTGCGGTACCGTTTGCGCCGGTGCCGGCCAGCAAGCGAGAGACACGATCAGGAGCAGGAGAGAGCGCATAGTTTGTTGTTTTGTTGACGGATGACGCGTTGCAGGGTTGCTACTTTGCCTGACGGTCGATTGGCTTCTGAGACCGATCCTTCGATGCACGAATGATAAAGTCCTCAATGTCCAACGACCGATAACGAAAAAAGAACCGAGCGCCGTGAGCTTGGCAACCAGGCAACCCAGCAACCAGCTAACCAACCAATGTCCGACACCACCACCCGCGGTATCCGCATTCAGGTCGAGAGCATCTACGTCGAGGAGCGCAGCGACCCTCAGGAGAGCTACTTTTTCTTCGCCTACCACGTCGTAATATCAAATGTCGGAAGCGAGACCGCCCAACTCATGAGCCGCGAGTGGATCATCACCGACTCCGATGGCAACGTCGAGCGCGTCGAAGGCGACGGCGTCGTCGGCGAACAGCCGCTCCTCGCTCCGGGCCAGGTCTTCGAATACACGAGTTTCTGCCCATTGCGGACGTCGATGGGCTCCATGCAGGGCAGCTATCTCATGCGGCCGGCGGGCGGTGAATCTTTCCGGGCGGAAATCGCGGCCTTCACTCTCGCTGTTCCGGGCGTTGTCAACTGAGGTTCATCCGTGCGACGGCGAGTCCAGATCTCCTTCCTATCCGCGTTTCTGACGCTCCTCACGGTTGCATTCGCGGCCGCCCTGGTCGTGCGGGTCCGATCCTACTCGGGGCCGATGACCACGGAATCGTCCGCCTCGGCGGCGACCGCGGCGGGGACACGCGCGGCTGCGCGGTCGAATCGGAGGACGGACAGTCTCTCCGGCGACGATTCCCTTCCCGCCGGCACGACTGTGAGCACGCAGGGTTCGACGGCATCTAAAGCGAGTGCCGCTGCCGCGCGTGCAAAGCGCTTCCAGGAGCTTCTCGCCCTCGGCGCGCCGAAACTGGACGCTCCGGCCACTCCCGTCCAGGCGCCCGTGAAAATAGTTCCCGTACCGGTGGTGGCGAAGGTGCAAACGCCGGTCAGCCGGCCCACGCAGGCGGCCGCAAATGCGTTCCGAGGATCGGGGGCGTCCGGGTCGGCCGGGAGTAGCGGCCCGCCGTCATCCAACAGCAAACCGGCTACCGGCACCAACGACCCGAAGGATCCGAACTCGGATACCGTTCCGCCGCAGCTCATTTCGATTGCGTTCGATCCACCTCAGGTGTCGGACGGTGGCGACACCACGCTCGTCGTTACCGCCACCGACGACCTCTCCGGCATCCGCGGGATCTCCGGCACCCTGACCAGCCCGAACGGCAAAGCGGTGCAGGGTTTCGCCCAGCAACGCGACGGCGAGACCATGCGCTACGTGAGCCGCATCCATATTCCGGAGAAAGCCGAAGAGGGCATCTGGAAGATCACCTTCCTGACGATGAGCGATATGGCCACGAACTCCGTCACGCTCAGCGCCGGGCAGGGAACGCTGCCCCCGACCGCGGTGCTGAAGGTGACCTCATCGGCGTCCGACTCGACAGCACCCACGCTGCGCAACGTCTGGCTGGCGCGTGGCGCGATGCGTGCCGGCGAGCACAACACGCTCTACGTCGACGCACAGGACGACAAGTCGGGCGTCCATCTCGTGGCCGCCGTGTTCCTCAGCCCTTCGAAGCTGGCGCGTTTCGGCGTCGGCTGTCACACCGGCGCGGACAATGTTTGGGAGTGTGATGTGTTTCCGCCTACGTGCCTCGACTGCGGCGACTGGACTCTCGAGCAGGTGCAGTTGCAGGACAACGCCAACAACTTCGCCACGATCCGTTCGGAGAATCCGGCCGTGCAGCAGGTGCGGCTCAACATCACCGGCGACAGCTGCGACAACCAGCCGCCGGTGTTGCAGGGACTGGCACTGAGCCGCACGGAGATCGTGATGGGGCGCGACGAGCCGGTCATCGAGTTCGTGGCGCAGGTCTCCGACGACAGTTGCGGCATCGGCGGCGTCAGCGGGCAGATCGTCGGCCCGGGAGGAAACTCCAGCGGCACCTTCTTCTCGCTCCAGCAGCGGGACGCGACCACCTACGTAGGAACGGTCCGCCTTCACACCAACTCGGCCCGCGGCGTGTGGCGTGTGCAGTCGATCACCGTCAACGACAAAGGACAGAACCTGAAGATCTACTACGCGAACGATCCGTTGCTGGCGAACGCGATCTTCAGGGTGAAATGAGGTCAATTGACAATTGACAATGGACAATTGATAGCGAACTACGCGAACGACCCGCTGCTGGCGGTGTTCGGGGCGAAGTAGCCGGACACATCGCCTTCGTTGTCAATTGTCCATTATCAATTGTCAATTACTTCCGTCCGGGTTGTTGTTTGATGGAAGGCTACTTAGTGCGACGGCGAGTCCAGATCTCCTTCCTCTCCGCGTTTCTGACGCTCCTCGCGGTTGCGTTCGCGGTCGCCTTGGTCGTTCGCGCCCGTTCCTACTCCGGACGGACGACCACGGAATCGCCCGCGTCTGCGTCGACCGCTGCGGGGACGAGCGCGGCACGATCGAGTCGCAGGCCGGACGGTCTCTCCGGTGACGAGCCGCTTCCCGCCGGCGTGACAGCGAGCACCACGCGGGATTCGGCGGAAACGAACGCACGTGCTGCTGCGCGCGCAAAACGTTTCCGCGAGCTCCTCGCCCTTGGCGCGCCGAAACTCGACGTTCCGGCCTCTCCCGTCCAGACGCCCGTGAAAACGGTTCCCGTACCGGTGGTGGCGAAGCCGCAAACGCCGATCAGCCGGCCGACGCAGGCGGCCTCGAATGCGTTCCGAGGATCGGGGGTATCCGGGTCGGCCGGGAATGGAGGACAGCCGCCCTCCGGCAACAAAGCGAACACCGGCACCAACGACCCGAAGGATCCGAACTCAGATACCGTTCCGCCGCAGCTCATTTCGATTGCGTTCGATCCGCCCCAGGTGCAGGACGGTGGCGACACCACTCTCATCGTCACCGCCACCGACGACCTCTCCGGCATTCGCGGGATCTCCGGCACGCTGACCAGCCCGAACGGCAAAGCGGGGCAGGGTTTCGCACAGCAACGCGACGGCGAGACCATGCGCTACGTGAGCCGCATCCACATTCCGGAGAAAGCAGAAGAAGGCATCTGGAAGATCACCTTCCTGACCATGAGCGACATGGCTACGAACTCCGTGACCCTCAGCGCCGGGCAGGGGACTCTGCCACCGACAGCCGTGCTGAAAGTGACCTCATCGGCGTCCGACTCGACCGCTCCGACGCTGCGCAATGTCTGGCTCGAGCGTGGCGCGATGCGCGCCGGCGAGCACAACACGCTCTACGTCGACGCGCAGGATGACAAGTCGGGTGTCCATTCCGTCACCGCCGTCTTCCTGAGCCCGTCGAAACTGGCGCGCTTCGGCGTCGGCTGTCACACGGGGGCGAACAGTGTGTGGGAGTGCGATGTCTCCCCGCCTCAATGCCTCGATTGCGGCGACTGGACGCTCGATCAGGTGAATTTGCAGGACAACGCCAACAACTTCGCCGTGATCCGTTCGGAGAATCCGGCCGTGCAGCAGCTCCGGCTCAACATCACCGGCGATACCTGCGACAACCAGCCGCCTGCGCTGCAGGCACTGGCACTGAGCCGCACCGAGATCGTGATGGGGCGCGACGAACCGGTCATCGAGTTTGTGGCGCAGGTCTCCGACGACAGTTGCGGCATGGGCGGCGTCAGCGGACAGATCGCCGGCCCCGGTGGAAGCTCCAGCGGCACCTTCTTCACGCTCCAGCAGCGGGATGCGACGACCTACGTAGGAACGGTCCGCCTTCACCCCAACTCGGCCCGCGGCGTGTGGCGCGTGCAGTCGATCACCGTCAACGACAAGGGACAGAACCTGAAGATCTACTCCTCGAGCGACCCGTTGCTGGCGAACGCAATCTTCAGGGTGAAGTGACAACAATTGACAATTGACAATGGACAATTGACAACGAAAGCAATGTGTCCGGCTACTAGTTCGCGTGGTAGGTCCGTCGCCTTCGTTGTCAATTGTCAATTGTCAATTACCTCCGCCCACCCCACGTCTTCGACAGCCGGTTCTTCGGCACCTCGGGCACATCGCCCGCGTAGTGCGAAGTGTCGTTGAACAGGGTGAGCCGCGGGCAGGTGACGTCCTTGAAGTCGAGGATGTTGAGCGCGCAGGGGCTCTGATCGAGCCGGTCGCGGTACTTGCGCGGATCGACGCCGATGAGCGAGCTGACCAGGAGGCGGATCGTGGCCTTGTGGGACACCACGAGGACGCGCTGATCCGCATGCTTTGCGACGATCGCCAGAAACGCCGGGAGCGCGCGTGCGGTGACCTGCAATCCGCTCTCGCCGCCGGTCGGCGCGAACGAAAAGGGATCGGTCTCATACCGCGCGTATTCTTCCGGAAACTCCGCCTCCACCTCGGCACGCGTCTTTCGTTCCCACCGGCCATGCGCGATCTCGCGGATTCCATCGACCGGCGTGACCGGCAGGCCGTGCGAGGCCACGATCAGCGCGGCCGTGTCCATCGTCCGCACCATCGGGCTGGCGTACGCGGCGCTGATCGGCTCGCCCTGGAGACGCAGGCCGAGCCGCCGCGCTTGGTCTCGTCCTTCGTCCGAGAGCTTCACGTCGATGGCCCCGGCGAAGCGGTCTTCGTCAGTCAGTTCCGTTGCTCCGTGGCGGACGAGGTAGACGCGCGTTGTCATGAAGGGATCGTAACTGTTTCACGCGAAGACGCGAAGACGCGAAGCGGGCAGAGGAACCTTTTTCGCGTCTTCGCGGCTTCGCGTGAAAACACAAAAGGCTCGCGATCCCTGATCTCGCGAGCCCGTTCTCGATCCGTTGACAGCCACCAGGGGGCATTCGAACCGACTGGCTCCGACGTTCTTTGCCCGTCGCAACCGTTTGCTGCGCGTTGACAGCCGCAAAGTGGCATCCCCGCAGCAGTTCCTCGACCCATCGCGTCTCGGAACCACCCAGCGCGCCGTTACCATCTGCGATGAAGCATCCGGCGCGTCAGGGATCTGTAATCTAGGTCCTCATTTCGCGCGCGGCAAGTGGGTAACAAAGATTTTTTTTCGGCTCGTGCATGAGGCCGGAAACCGATGCGCGGAAGAGATGCGAGACCTCCGGGGTTCCGGTGTCGCCAGCGATTCCACTTTCGAGTAAGATACGCTGCCCAACCGATCTCGTAGACCTGAGATCCAGTCCACTGAAAGGTTTCTCCATCCATGACCCAGTCGAGAGAAAGCGCTGAAGCAACGTTCGCCGAAGCGTTCGAAGCGAGCTTGAATTTCAAAACCCCCGAGCAGGGCGAGTTGCTCAAAGGACAGATCGTCTCCATCTCCGGAGACGATGCTTTCGTTTCCTACGGCGGACCGTCCGAAGCGGTGATGGCGACGAACGAGCTCGATGGGCTCGACGTCGGCGACAACGTTGAAGGCACGGTCGTCAAAACGTCCCCCGAGATCCGCATCTCGCGGAAACTCGCCAAGGGAAAGGCCAATCTCGACCTGCTCCGGCAGATGTACGAGAACCGCCTGCCCGTGGAGGGGAAGATCGCTGCGCGCAACAAGGGCGGCTTCGACGTGAACATCAGCGGGCTGCGCGCCTTCTGCCCCCTCTCGCAGATCGCCCTCGGCAAGATCGACAACCCCGATCAGTTCATCGGCCAGTCGTACGAGTTCCGCGTCACCGAGCTCTCCGATGACGGCCGCCGCATCGTCGTCTCACGCGCCGCGCTGCTGAAGGAAGCGAACGCGTCACGCGCCGAAGAGACGCGCCGCAACATCGTTCCGGGCGCAGAGCTCAGCGGCACGATCAAGACCATCACCCCCTTTGGTGCCTTCGTCGACCTCGGCGGCATCGACGGTCTCCTCCACGTCTCCGAGATGAGCCGCCGCCGCGTCACCGACCCGAACGAAGTCGTCGTCGTCGGCCAGCAGGTCAACGTCAAGGTCATCAAAGTCGAAGGCGAAGGGAAACGCATCTCGCTCTCGATGAAGGATCAGGAGCCTGATCCCTGGAGCGACGTCGCCGAGCGCTATCCGGCCGGTACGCAGTTCAGCGGCCGCATCGTCCGCACCACCGACTTCGGCCTCTTCGTCGAGGTCGAGCCCGGGATCGACGGTCTCGTCCACTATTCGCAGCTTCCCTTCGGCGTGAAGCAGGGCGGCGCGGAAGTGGCCATCGGTACGAACGTCACCGGTTGGGTTCGCGAAGTCGACCCCTCCAAAAAGCGCCTCTCGCTCTCGCTGCGCGAAGTAGCCACGCGCGATCCGTGGGAAGGCGCCGCACAACGCTATCCCGCCGGCAAGGTTGTCGAAGGCACCGTGGATCACGGCGGCGCCCCAGGCATCTTCGTCCAGATCGAGCCCGGCCTCACCGGTCTCATCCCGAACTCCGAGATCAACGTCGCCCCCGGCGCCGATCCATCGCGCGCCCACGAAGCCGGCGAGAAGCTCGCTGTCCGCATCATGAGCATCGACACGCAGCGCAAGCGCATCTCCCTCTCGCACGAGGCAGCCAAAGCGGCCGCCGAGCGCGATGAGTATGTCAAGTTCGCCGAGGAGCGCGGCGACAACGAAGCGGGCGAGAGCGCGATGGCCCTGGCATTCAAGCGGGCCATGGAGAAGAAGAAGTAGTGCGGCTCTTCGTCACCGGCGCCACGGGATACATCGGCAGCGCGGTCGCGCCGCTGCTTCGCGATCATGGACACGACGTGACCGCGCTCGTGCGCCCGGAAACGGACGCGAAGGCTCTCCGCGACAAGGGCGTCGTCATCATGGCCGGCGATCTCGCCTCGCTGCCGTCGCTCTCCGATTCGCTCGGGAGCTTCGACGCCTTCCTGCACGTGGCGCAGGACCACGGTCCCGATGCCGCATCGCTCAATCAGACCGCCCTCGACGTCTTCACCGCACACCCCGGCTTCCTCGTCTACACCTCAGGTGTCTGGGTCTTCGGCAACACCGACAACGAGACCGTCGATGAGTCGAGTCCCGTCAATCCGCTCCCGATCGTAGCCTGGCGTCCCGAGCAGGAGCAGGCCGCGCTGGCCACCGGACGCAGCGCTGTTCTTCGCCCCGGCTGCGTGTATGGCGGCCGTCAAAGTCTCTGCGCCGGCTGGTTCGAAGCCTCCGAGAAAAAGCAACCCGTCTACCTCGTCGGCGACGGCAACAACCAGTGGGCCATGGTCGATCTCCACGATCTCGCCGACTGCTACGTGCGCATCGCCGAACAGAGAGCCACCGGCATCTTCCACGCCGTCGACGATACCAACGACACCCTCCTCGGCTGCGCCCTCGGCGTCGCCCAGGGCTCAATCATCGAAACCATCCCCATCGAAAAAGCCCGCGAACAATACGGCCCCTTCGCCGACGCTCTCAACATCGACCAACGCGTCTCCAGCACCGCCACCCGCAAGAAACTCGGCTGGAATCCAAAGCGCGAGTTCACGTCGTCGATCGATGAACAGTGGGCGGAGTGGAGAAGTACTAGGGCGTAGTTGGGGAATTCGGATGGGGGCTGACAAGCTCCGAGGTATCCTCGGACAGAGTGAAGGTTCGAGAGGTTATCCGCCGCATCGAGAATGATGGTTGGAAGCTGGTTCGCACAACCGGCAGCCATCGGCAGTACCGGCATTCTTCGAAACCGGGTACGGTTACCGTTGCAGGAAAGGAGAGTCTGGATCTTCCGTCAGGCACTCTAAACAGCATTTTCAAACAGGCGGGGCTGAAACGATGAACGCTGAATACGTTGTCGTCGTCGAACAAAGCGAAACCGGCTTTGGTGCGTACGTGCCGGACCTTCCAGGGTGCGTCGCGGTAGGCGAGTCACGCGAAGAAGCCTTGCAGCTCATTCGGGAAGCGATCGAGCTCCATGTCGAGAGTCTGCGCGAATCTGGCGAGCACATTCCGCCGCCTACTTCAACGGCGGAGAGCGTCGTCGTTCACATCGCCGCGTAGCGTCTCACGCAGCTCTCGATTTGATTTCGCGCGAAGCGCTTTGGAGTGCGGCAGCGCCAGCTGCCGCTTTCTGGAAGATGGCTCTTGCGACACAGTTCGTTGGTCGCGAAGGGCTCGTTCTTGAAAGCGGTGGCTGGCGCCACCGCAGTCCAAAGCGCTTCGCGCGAAAATCTGGCTCCCTTACTGTTGCTTCGACGTCAACTGGTCGATGACCTCGGGTGACAGTGCGACGTCCTCGGCCTCGGGCGGCACATACGACGCATCGACGGCGACGCCTGACTGTTCGAGCCTGGCCATTTCCAGCTTCATGTTCTCCATCTTGGCCCGCAGCTCGTCGTTGTCCGCGGCCAAGCGGTCCGTATCGTCCATCCACTGCTGAATCTCGGCGTCGCGCTGGTGGTGATAGAGCATCAATGCGTATTGCTCCTCGGCGATATGGTCGAGCGCGAAGGCGAGGAAGACCGCATCCCAGAGTCCGTAGCGGGGATACATCCGGTAGACGTAGACAGGCGTCCTCCAGCCATAGGTGTCGTAGAAGACGTTTCGCCGGTAGTAGTAGGACGCAGGGACGATGCGCAACCGGGTGAGCACGACTCTGTGAGCCGGAACGAAGCGGATTGCCGTCACGTGTCGCTCAAACCGGACCCGCTCCTCATGGGAGCGTTCGAATGCATGGAGACGGTCTTCGCGTCCGGGATGCACGTGCATGGCTTCGCGCAAGTGCTCATGATCGACGACATGCTCATGATTGAAACTGCGGTCATGAGAGCTGCTCGTATGCGAGGAACTGCTGCTCGTCGCCTGGTGGCTGCCGTGCGTATGGCTGGAGTCTTCGTTCGCGGTTGACGAATGCGAGCTGGAGTCGTGCGAAGAGTGCTGATGAGAGGATGAATCGCCGTCGGTATTCGTGTGCGTCGTCGTCGTGGTCGTCGATTTCGTGCGGGTTTTGGTGGTGGTCGTGGTCTCTTTGGTGTGCGTCTTCTTGTCCTTGTCCTTCTCCGAATCGTGTCCGAAGACACGCGGTACCGCCAGAAGGCACATGAGAGTCAACGCCAGACCCAACGCGCGATAGTGCTTCATTGCATTCTCCGTATGTAATCTGCCGGTTGGAGCCAGACAGAGCGATTCATGGTGGCCGTGGGGGCTGAGGATGTCAAACCTCGGCTTGCAACGATCACGAAACGACGCGGGCAAACCCCGCCATCAAGTCGCTCACCTTCACCGGAGCGTCGGTCTGAACGAAGTGGCCGCTGTCGGCGATGTGCTCGATGCGGAGGTCGGGGACGTATTCGGCGAAATCGGTCAGGGTTTCGGGGGTGAAGAAGGGATCGAGGTCGCCCCAGATCATGAGGGTGGGGATGTCGATGCGGCGGACCAGGCCGCGCATGCCTTTTCTCAGGCGAGTGGCGCGGTAGTAGTTGGCCATGCCGGTGAGCGCGCCGGGTTTCGACCACGCCTCGACGTAGCGCTCGATCTCCTCGGGCGTGAAACAGCCGAGGCGGGAGAGGGAGCGGCGGAGGAGCGCGTAGCGGAAGCGGCGGAGGACGAACTCGGCCAGCCACGGCGGATGAAAGAGGAGCTGGTATTTGGCGCGCCATTTCTGCCGCGCGGAACGGCGCATCTCGCGCAGGTAGGCGACCGGATGCGGCGAATTCAGGATGATGAGGCGCTTGACCTGCTCGGGATACAGCATCGCCATGAACCAAGCCACTGCGCCGCCCCAATCGTGTCCGGCGACGACAGCCGGCCCTTCGCCGATCTGCGTGATCAAGCCGGCGATGTCTTTGGCCAGTTCGGGCAGTCGGTACGATTCAATCGCGCGCGGCTTTGACGATTCGTTGTATCCGCGGAGATCGACGGCCACGACGTGAAAGCCCGCCGCAGCGAGCGCCGGAATCTGATTGCGCCACGAGTACCAGAACTCGGGGAAGCCGTGGAGCAGAACGATGAGCGGCCCCCGGCCCGCTTCGACGTAATGAATGGTGATGTCGCCGACAACGCAGGTGCGGTCGGCGACGTTCAACTCAGGGACCAGCGGCATTGGGGCATTGTATGAGAGAGATGCAGTCTCCCAGGTCCAAGCTCCTATTCGGGTCGCCGAAGCGAAGGCAACCACAGAGACGCAGAGAACACGGAGGGCTCTCTGTGAACTTTGTGCCTCTGTGGTGAAGCAGTTGGTGGCGTGTTTCGGACTTAATCCCGATTCAATGCGCTGATCAGCAGGCCCGTACCTACCGCGAGCACTGCTACGCCCGCGGCGACCTTGCCGGGGTTTTCTTTCGCATAGGTCGTTGCTTTTTCGCTGCCGCCTTTGAGGTAGTCGCGGGCGGTGGTGAGGTACTCCTCGATGTCGACGTTCTGGATCGACGACTTGAGGTTGGTGATCATCTCCTCGGTGATGCCGAGACGCCCGAGAAACTGCTCGAGAGCGCCGTTGCCTGTGGCGGAGCGGGACTGACCGCAGGTGGGGCAGTAGCCGCTCGAAGCTGAGGCCATCGAACCGGTGCCGCCGCTCGAGGTTGGGGTTGGGGCGCTTCCGAAGCCTGTGTTTTCCATCGGTGTATCCATGTCGTTATCTCCTTGCTGCGTTTGCGGTGGCCGCACGTTGTTCGACCGGCTCGTAGGTGCGGCCATGCGTGCCGATCCGTGAGTCGCCGGACTTGTTGGTGAAGTGGTCTTCGTTCTCGAAGCGCTCGCCGGGGCCGGGCGGCAATTCCTGATCGCGCTCGTGATCGGCTCCGTCGCTTCGGAATGACGTCTTGATGCTGGTCTGCCTCGGTGCGTACGTCTGCGCGAGAAGGTCCATCGGGACATCGGACTCTCGTCGTACAGGCCTGGACGGTGCCGGAGTGGTCTTCGTCGGCACTGTCTTTGGTTTTGCTGCTCTTGCCTTCTTCGCTGCCGGAGCGGCGGTAACCTTTGCATGCTTCCGAGGATCAAGCTTCGTCGCCAGCTTCCGGGCAGTGCGTGCGACGGCGCCTCCGGCCCGTTTGACAGCCGATTTCCCCTGCTTTCGTGGCATCTGTCTTCCTTTCGTCGTGTGGTGTGTGACGAAGGTAGTCAGTGCAAGAGGGAAGCCGTGAATTGGGTGCCTGATTCGCTACTTCCCATACGTCACCCGCCAGATCTTTTCGCCGCCGTCGTCGGAGATGAGCAGGGATCCGTCGGCGAGAACGAGAAGGCCAACCGGACGGCCCCACACGGTCCGGCTCGTTTCATCCGGCATCCAGCCAGCGACGAAATCATCGTATCCGCCTGTTGGCTTCCCATTCTTGAATGGGATGCTGATCACTTTGTAGCCGGTTCGCGGCTCGCGATTCCATGAGCCGTGAAGGGCGACGAAGGCGCGGCCGCGATACTCGGGAGGAAACATTGAACCCTGATAGAAGGCGATGCCGAGGGGGGCGGAGTGGGACTGAATGGGGACAGCCGGAGGAATCGTCTTCTTGACGAGGTCAGGCCGTTCGCCGGCGCGGCGCGGATCTTCGTGTGCGCCGAGGTAGGCGTAGGGCCAGCCGTAGAAGGCGCCGGCTTTCACATCCGTCGCGTAGTCGGGAACGAGCTCATCGCCGAGTCCGTCACGCTCGTTGACCGCAGTCCACAGCGCGCCGGTCACCGGCTCCCACGCCATCCCGACAGGATTGCGCATGCCGCCCGCGAACACGTGCCTGCCGCTTCCATCCGAATTGAGCTCGATGATGGAGGCGCGCTCTGGCCCTTCACCGGCGCTGACGTTCGAGTTGGAGCCGATCGACACATACATCTTCGTCCCCGCCCGGTTGAACAGCACTCCTCGGGTGGAGTGACCGCCTGACGGGAGCGGCCCGATGACCTGGGGCTTTCCGTTGGCGCTCGTCTGACCCACAGCGTAGGGAAAACGGAGAAGAGCGCTCTCGCTGCCGACGTACAGGAAGCGATCGTGAAAAGCCAGTCCGTACGGGTTGTCGAGACCGCTCGCAAAGGTGAAGCGTTGTTCCGCGATGCCGTCGTGATTCGCGTCGCGAAGAATGATGATCTTCCCCGCTCCCGGCTCGGAGACGATCACATCGCCGTTGGCCGCCTGAAGCATCGCGCGCGGATTGTCGAGCTTGTCCGCGAAGAGCGAAATGCGGAAGCCGGGCAGGAGGTGAAGCGTGGCGTTGGAAGGTTGCGATTCGACATGCGGAGGGTTGCCGGCCGAGGGAGTCGCGAAGGGTTTCGGCAATTGATCGATGCGGATCTCGTGATGCTGCAACATCGGATCGTGCGCCGAGTTGATTGCGGCGGGCAAGCGGCTCGATTCGGGAGAGCACGCGATGGCGACGGCGACGAGAAGAACAAGGCGGCGCTTCATGCGAAAAGTATGCGTGCCGGGAGGTGATGCGCTGGAAAACATTTGATTACGGGGGGTGGGGAGTGGGGTGTGGGGGGTGGGGGTGAGGTGTGGGAGTCGGACGGCGGGGCGGAGTAGGGCAGCAACACTGGCCCACCCTTTCGAACGACAACGCGCGAAGCGCAATCAACCGACAACCGACAACGCGCGAAGCGCAACACATGGAATCCCAAACCATCCTCACGCATTGAAAGCTCCGTGACCACTGCGCCCGACACCGTGGCTCCCTGGCAATTTGATGGCGTCGTCCGGCTCACGCGCGTCGGGTCGTCGTTTGTCGTCTTCACCGTCGTCGTAGGATTTGCCGCGATCAACACCGGCAACAACGCGCTCTACATCGGCCTCTCCTTCATGCTCGGCTGTCTTCTGCTGTCGGGCATCGCATCGAAGGGGGGACTCAAACACCTAGTCGTCGAGCTGGAAGGTGTCGATGAGGCGTGGGCGATGCGGACGGCGCACGGGCGTCTGCGCGTGATCAACCGGTCGCGCATCTGGAACGTTCGCGATCTGATCATCACGTCGAACGACCTGGAAACGCCGCTGGCGGTTCCGTTGATCGGGCGGCGCGCCGAGGTGGTGTTGCAGGCGCGGTTTCGTTTCCGGCGGCGCGGTCTGGTGCATCTTTCGCGCATCGATCTCTACACACGCTATCCGTTCGGATTCTTTCTGAAGAAGCGCCGGCCGCGGTTGGATGCCGAGATCGTCGTGTTTCCTCGCCTGCTCGACGAAGAATCAACCCGGGAGCGCTTTCGCACGATCGAGGGGGAGCAGTATTCGTCGAACCGCATCGGAGCGGGAACGGACATCCATTCGTTTCGTGATTACGCTCGCGGCGATTCCCTTCGCGGTGTGCACTGGAAGAAATCGGCATCGGTTGGGCGCTGGATCATCAAGCAGACCGAGCTCGAGGCCGGCCGCGCGGTACACGTCGTCGTTGATCCGTACCGGCCGAAGGACGTGAGCGAGGAAGCGTTCGAGGAGATGATCAGCGACGCGGCCACGTTCCTCAATGAGTCCCTACGACGCGGTCTTCATACGACGCTGTCGATCCGCAACCTGACGATTCGCTCCGACCGCGACGGCGCCACCGCGACCTTCCGCGCTCTGGCGCTGCTCGAGGCCACGCACGAGCCGGTGGCGCAGACCGTGGATCGGGACAGCGTGATATTCGGAGCGTGGGTCGTGGGTCGGGAGTCGGGGGTCGGAGCATTCGCGGGGGTCGTGAGTCGGGAGTCGGGGGTCGGAGCGTGAGGCGGGGAGTGGGGCGGGGTGTGGGGA
>Ga0247666_1000119_pt1 | contig 38259 bp, 72 predicted proteins | sample CNK07_metaG_FD_183025 | JGI IMG/M metagenome (GOLD analysis project Ga0247666, IMG submission 183025) | Soil microbial communities from Purdue University Martell Research Forest, Indiana, United States - CNK07 | ecosystem: Environmental > Terrestrial > Soil > Temperate forest > Bulk soil...
ACTCCCCACGGCGGGTGGCGAGCGTCGGCCCAAGTGCTTGAATTGATTGAGAATTGTTCTGATTTTGGGCCAAAAATTCACTGACGAAAACTCGGAAAATGTTCATTCGCAGTGACAATTTGCGCGCACCCTCTTTTTGGCTTGACTTTCTGCAAGTCAAGCACATTTCCAAGTATCGGCACCGAATGCAACCGCAACCGACGGGGTGGGTCGATTGTTCTTGACTCACGGCTCCTCCGTCAATTGGTCAGGGTCCACCCAATACTTGAACCCGACCGGACTCTGAACGAGGATGCGCGAGCCCTTCCCGAAGGTCTCCCACTGACCGAACCTGTCCTTACGGCGTGTTCCTTTGGAGCGGTGCACCTCGACTACGACGAGCGGAGTGCCAGTCAATGCAGGTGGATCGCCGGGGATGAGCCAGCGGGCGTAGAAGATTTTGCCGAGGAGATCGCCAGCCATGGGATCATCCCTTCGAAGGGTAAGCAGCCTCATGGCTCCTCGGCGAAGGGGTGCACCGTAAGTCACGCCGGATCTGGGTGCGCAGTTTTGCCTTGCACGATTCGAGAGCGCGCAGCTCGCAACCGAGCCGCATGTACTCGCAAATCGACGGCGCGATGATGGCAGCGAAGACGATCGGACCAACGATGAGCATGATCAATCATCCCTTCGAAGGGTAAGCGGCGATGTCGCCCACGTGGATAATGCGTTCATGCCACTGCTTCGTGGCTCGGTTGAACACTCGCACGCGCGCCCAATCCTCGCCGTTGACCGTGTAGCGTAAAACGACCTCGGCCGGTTCGGTTCGAGTGGTCTTGGGGACCCAAACGTGAACGCGTTCGAGAGCTGGTTTCATGCGCGCGACGCAAGCTCGAGTTGCACGAGAGTTTGGAGATCTCGAGCCTTTTGCAATGCGGGTGAGTTAGGGTCTAGGATCGTCTTGCGCTTCCCCATTTCAGCGAAGAAGTGTTGATCGGCGATTTCGCGAATGCCAAGAAGTTGCTTGATGGTCATGCCTCGCAGGTCTTCGAGCGAAACGGTGGGTAAGCGTCTCATAGCAGTTTCCCCGTGCGCATCGTGCGAAGACCTGAAGCTGGATCGATCTCCACGAGGAACGACGCGATGGTTGCGTTGTACTGGTCCACCCACGCATGGATCCACGCGTTCGGCATCGTGGACGATTTCTCGACGCGAAGCTTGAGCTTCACGAGGAACTCTGGACCGTAGTTCGTGGACTTTTCGAGCCACGCACGCGCCTCGCGCCCGTCGGGCATGTTCTGCCGAATCGTCTGGTAGAACGCCTTCATGGCTTGTTCGGTGGCAGCCTTCGAGTCGCGCTTGAAGGTGAGTGTCCCATGTCCGCTGGCGCCTCCACGGCGCATCTCGGCGGTCGATTCGGTCCAGACGGTCCACCGGTAGGTGGTGCTCACGGCGTGCTCTTCTCCCCGCACTCTTTGGCCCACGTCCCCGCGGCGTCTTCGGCGATGTACACGCTCGCAGCGGCCAGCCCACCGAGCACGAGTGCGGTCGTGGCGATCGTGATCCGGGCCGCCTTGTCGTCTTCCGGCAACGGCAAGGTCGCAATCCCTCCAGCGCCCGCCAGAACCCCCGAGAACTTCGCCACGCCGCCCCAGGCACGGTGTTGGGCGTCCAGGTCGGCGCAATTGTAGCCCGACGGGGAGAGCATGGCTCGGGGCGTCTGGGAAGGTTTCTCGAGGGGTACAGAGCACCCGACGGCGAAGAGAGCGATCAAACCGGCGAAACGACCCATGAGGTACCTCGGGTGACAATAGCACGACCTGTTTGGGCGGAGAAATCTTTCACTGCGTCTCGCACGCCAGGCCACAGTTTCGGGTGATTCTTGGGGTTGTTCGGGAAATGATCGTGGCCTGCGAACGTACCACCCTGTTTCATCCGCGGCCACCATGCTTCGATGTCTCGCGCGCATCCCTTCTTGGAGTGAACACCTTGCGAAACCCGTAGCGCTGCGCGGCGCGGTCGCGCCACTCGCCCCACGCGATGCCAAGGGCGAGGAATTCTTGGGGTGACATGTCGTGCGGCCAGTCGGACGATTGGGCGAGTGCGTTCATTCTTCGATCTCCCAAGCCTTGAGGTAAAAGAGCGCAGGCATTTTCTTTTCGAGTGTGAAGTGAAGGTCAACCCCTTCGCCTGCCTTGAGATACATGTGTTCGCTTCTCATGTACGCTGATGGCATGAACATCGAGATCGGACAGGCAGCAACGAGTTGGTCGTTGTTCGCGACGACGAGTCGGTTGACGAGGTCTTTCGGTTGGAAGCTCCCGAGCACGCGGGGCATGACTTCGATGCGGAGGGGTTTTTCGTGCTGCGCGTGGAGACGTTGTTCGCCTTTCGGGAGCGTCTGTATCTGAGGAACGAGGATCGTCGTGGTCGTTTTCGTTTTCTCGAACGCCAAGAATCCCCACCCAAAGTAGAGTCGCCCCTCGATGGGTGGAATTCGCGGCTTGTACTTTTTCATCATCCAAGGTGGAGTTCGTTCAAACAGAGGATTCATGCGTCGGGGTCTCCTTCGGGAAAGCGTACCAGCACGCGATCTCTCTTGTCAAACAACCCAAAAGCCTCGATGGCAGCACGCGCCGCCGTCACCGTTTCGAACGGGTGCGCCTGGCTCGGGACTTCCGTGATGCGCCATTCTGGGGACGAGAAGTAGAAGCGCGTCAGGTAGTTGCTGGTACCGTCGGTTTCGAATCGAACGTAGATCATCGGGTGGTCACCCAGGATGAGCCTCGGCACTGCACAGCGCGCGGGTTGGGTCCGCTAGCATTGAAGAACTCGGCCACCGCGTCACGCACGCCGGGCCACTTCTTCGGATCGTTCCCAGGGTTGTTTGGCCAATAGTCATGGCCTGCGAACGTGCCACCCATCTTGACCTTCGGGTACCAGGCGAGCATGTCTCGGCCGCACCCTTCCTTCGAGTGGTTCGCATCGATGAACACGAAGTCCACCGAGGCATCCTCGAAGCGTTTCGCGGCCAGCGCGGAGTCCGACTGAACGAAGTTGACGTGCGCGAGCGCGCCGGTATCAGAAAACAGGCGCTCGATTTTCGAGTAAGCGAATTCGCCCTGGCGCTGGAAGCCGTTCCAGAGATCGATCGTGTGAAACGCGATGCGCTTACCCGAGTTCGCGATCTCCACCGCCATGAACGCGGCAGAGCGGGCGCAATACGTTCCGAGCTCGATGAACACTGCACCGTCTTGGGCGCGTGCGACCTCCGCAGCGTAAATATCTTGAAAGTCGAAAAACCCTGGGAGCTTGGTGTAAAAGTGCTTGATCATGGAATCCAGATCTCGATGCAATTCGTGAAAGGGTTGAAGAACCTCGAGAACACTTTTCGGAATCCGTAGCGCTGCATCGCCAGTTGACGCCACTCACCCCATGCAATGCTGAGGGTGAGAAAATCGATAGGCGTCATTTCGCCAGGTGGCCAAGCTTGCGTGAGAGGGTAGTTCATAGCGCGTAGATCCCTTCCAGCCAGCACTTCATGACGAAAGGCATCGAGCTTCGGTTATCGAACTCCGCGACGACTCCCTGTCCCGCGCTGATGGTCGAGAACACGAGGTATTGGAGGAAATCGGTGGATTCGATTGTCATCGGACTGCAAATGTTCTCGATGTTCGCGAATCGCAAACTCGTCAGGAGCACGCGCCCTTTGGGGTCACGCGTCCGCTCGAAGACGAGCCGCGTCGGGCGGAACACCTGTTGACAGGGAACGTGAAAGCCTTGTTTCGACTTTCGTGCGTCCAGCGTCATCCAAGGAATCTTGGCAGGGTCGAAGTGTTTGGTGTCTGCCTTGTGGATCGCTCCGTTGGTCATGAAGGCAAGGATGCCTTTCTCGACCTTGGGAGGAGGAATGATGTTGCGCGGAAGAAAGTTCATCGTCCACCTTTCGGCCAATGCACGGGCTTGCGCGGCTTGTTCAGCCACGCGTTGCACTCTTCGATCGTGAGTCCGAACGTGGGAGCTCGGTGCCCGCGGCTCTTCAAGCTCGACACGATCCCGACGTGCTGGACGAGCGAGGGCACGCACGCGTAGAGCAAAATGTCGTGGCGCTTGGTGAGCATGCGCGCGATGGCGTTGTCATCGGCTTCCTCACGTGGATCCTTGAGGTACTCGATCGCCACCTTCCGCGCTTCCTCTCCGAAGAACATCGCTTGCTGTCCGTAGAAATCCCGAGCGTACCACTGGACGAGACCCACGCCACCCGATGCGGGCCGCGGGTAGTACAACGAAACACAGAGCTTGGACGTGTCGATCGGAAGTAGCGCGTTGAACCGGGGCCACCAATCCACGGCGAAATCGAGGTCGTCTTGCAGCACGACGTCCGCGCCCATCTCGAGGGCCAGGCGGGTTGCGAACTTCGTGCGCTGGCGAGGGGAGAGACGGTTTCGTTCTTGGAGTTCTGTGGGGGTGAGAGTTTGGATGTCTGTGCCGTAGCTGTCTTTAAATTCAGTGGGGAGCGCATCGTAAATCGCAGCGCTTGACCCTTCAGTCACGAGCAGCGTAAGCGAGTTCGTTGCCCCGAGGTCGAGTAGGTTGTTGTTTCGGTAAAGCGCCCGAAGCGTCTCGTGCACGTAGGGCGGTTTGCGGTCGAAGGTGGTCATCACGAGTTTCATGGTGCAACGTTCCTTCCGTTCAACTCCGGGCAAGCGCGGTACACTGACTGTCGGCTGACGTGGAGTTCCCGCGCGATGTCGGAGACCGAAAGAAGCCAGGGTGCGCTTTCCCCTGTGGATTGCCATCGAAGGTACTCTCGCCAGCTCTCCTGGTACACAAGGAGGATGCGCCCTCGCAGGGCTTCGTGGTCTCGTCTTCTCACGGTTGGATCTCCTTGATAGCACAGAAAACGTCCCGGGGAGATTGCTCTCCCCGGGCACCCATACCTTGGCGTACCGCACCAACACCGCGCCTGACCAAACCGATACCTCGCCTGGGCATACCGCGCCACTCCTGAACACGCCAAACCCAATTCATGCTGCTAGTTGAACTTTCTCGAATCTAGAAATGCGAAATCGCCCGAATGTGGGACGAAAGTCTCCAACGCCTACGAGTCGACCTGCGTCGGCCACGACACCAGCCAAGAGGTCAGGGCCGATGTATTCGGGAACCAGAATTTGAAATTGACACGAAGCGGTCCAGCCAGTTCGAAAACCGGGGCGCTCTCGGGTGATCGCATTGCGTTGAATGACGACTCGTCGACGATCGAGAAAGTCCCACTCTTGGGTCCCAAGTCCACAGAGTTCTGTCATGGCGACGAGTCCAGCGTTGAACAGATCGAACGCTGATTTGCGAGGTGAGCGTGGGTCTTGTCTGTATTTGGCGGCAACGACGATGGATCTTCGAAGATACTCGCCTGGTAAGCAGAGCTCGCCAGTCTCGTTTCGGTAAACGTAACTCTCGAGGTTATCAGATTTCTTGATCTTCGAACCCTTCGCGGCTTTTGCTTTTTCGTCCACCGCATCGCAGCTCCAGCGGTGAAAGAGCATCGAAGAGACCCCCACAACGTCAACATCAACGAGGTAGGGAATCGTCACATCTATATCAGGTTGTGCGTCGTTCGAAACTCCTCGGATCGTCGTTACCTTACCCATTGAGAAAATCCTCCAGATGGTGAGACGGAGGCGTTTCGCAATTCATTCATCGAGCAACCAACTGTTTGGCAAAAGGCGTCGAGATCTTCCGAAGTCATGTGCAGTGGTAATTGCGAGATCGCAATGGGGGCCATGATGGCGCGAGAGTTCTTGATGTGGTGAACTCCTACACTGTGCAGAAGTTCATGCATGACGACATGAATGAAGCGTTCTCTCGAGGTGAGTCTTTCTTGAACCAAATACACGTGGCGGTTCTCCCAATCACACTCCCCGAGCACCGTTGTCTTGTGCAGATCGTCGAAGTACCCCACGACCGGGGTCTCTCGCGAGATGTACACGATCTGCCACCCGTCGAGCTTCACCATGGGTTCGGTGCTGTCAAAATCGTAGTCGTAGAACACGCGCAGCACCCCATGCGTGTCCTCCTCGAGCGTCACGCGGGCTTCCTCGAGCCAGGCGCGTTGCTCTCCCACGATGCGACGGTCGACATGAAATCGAAGGTTCATCGGCGTCTCACGAAGCGGAGCCTGGACGTGCGGCATGCACGTTCCGCAGAGGATGAAGGCGAGAAGGTGCCATGGTTTCAAAGACTGCTCTTTTCTCCGGGGTTCAAGTAGTCCTCTCGGAGGTGTTTCAATTGACGGAGAAGCTTGCGAAGGGCTTGCTGTTCGATCTGCTGGACGCGTTGCTTGGTCACCCCGGCAGCTTTCGCGATACGCGCGTGGCTGGCGCCGTTCGGTGGTACGGGCAGTGCCAGGAAGCGCTTCCAGTTCTCCGTTTTCATGGCTTCAACACCTTGCGGTTGGGGACCGTGGGCTCATCGAAGAAGTTCGCATCCGTTTCTTGGAGGAGCTCTGCCACGCGCTTTTTTAAGTCGCTTCGCATGAGACAGAAGAACTTGAAACACTCTGAAATGCAGAGCGAGCGTTCCCCGTAGACTGTCTCGACAAGCACGCACGGCATGTGCTTGCGGCACCGCTCGCAGAGAGGAAGGGGGGACACGTCGGGTTCAGTCATCGGGATCGCTTGAGGTGCGACTTGGGCCAGGTGACCGGCGAGCGCGGCTCCTGGAATGTTGGGGACTTCATGTCCTTCATCTTGGAGGCTATCGAACTCACCATCCCCGTGTGCTGGACGAGCGATGGGTACACCGCGTACAGGATGAATGCGGAGTTGTCGAGGAGAAACTTTTGGAGCCGCACGTCTGCGCCGGGAGAGCTCGAATTGTTTTCCTTCGGCCAGAGGCGTGCGGGACCACTCGTCTGGAAGGCTTTTTCGATCGCAGCGAGCCGCGCCGCTTTTCCGAAAAACATGCCCTGGAGCCCCCAGTACGTCTTGGGGTCCCACCGCACGAGCCCTTCGACCTGCGATTGGCGATGGCTGTAGAGACTGACCAATGCGTTGTCTCGCTCCTCGAGAGCCGAGAGGTGATCGGCCAATTTGCCAAGCCAACCGGGCGAGAACTTCACGTCATCCTGGAAGAGGATACATTCCCCGTCGGCCATCTCGAGGGCGAGCCGCGTGGCGTGGGCAACCCGAACGCGCGTGCCGAGGGATTGCTTTTCGGCGTTCTCTTCGTCCGTGAGGGTTTTGATCGTGCGAATCGGAAAAGCGAGAAGAGCTTCCACTCTCCGCTTGGATTCCAATGACTCGCTTACATTGACCGTTTCATGTACGAGGAGATTGAGTGGGTGCGGGCACGTTTCGTGATACGATTTGAGTGATTCCTCCAGGTAGGAGGGTTCGCGCGTGTGCGTGGTCATCACGATCGTTAGGCTCATGTCATCTCCGGATTGGGGTTGCAAGCGCAACGAAGTCGCTCGCGGGTCAAGTTGAACATGTCGATCCGCCGTTGCGCTTCAGGCTCGCGGATCGTCTTCGCACCCAGGTACGCAATGAACGCGTGCTCCCAGCTCCACGGCGCTCCCTTATCGAGAAACGCTTGGAGGCTCATTTGCGCCTGGATCTTGAGCGGGGCACACGCCCACTGCGTGTACCCGTACCCAAGACCGTACGTTCCTCGCCCGCCGATCCCCTGGATGCACCCTACACGCCACTCCGATTCACGCGTTCCCGTCACGAGGAGCGCGGCGATCTCCGCTTCATCCTGCGTCGTTGCCAGGATGATCTGCGCGTGATGCGTCGCGTGCGGCGCATGGGGCGCGAGAGAAAGAAGCGCGGCGAGAACGACTTCGAGGGTCACGGCTCCTCCGAAATCGGAGTTTGGACTTTTGCTTTCTTGCGCGACGACGCGAACGCCCGCGCGAGCACGCGCAACGTGTACGCTTGCCCCTCGGTGGGATTCTCGGCGTACGCGAGAGCCGCCTGGAGCAACCGTCGTTTGGAAAGCACGTAGCAGAGAAATTGATCGGCGTCGTTCATACAAGTGCTGCGAAGAGAAGGAGCGATCCGCCCACGGCCATGATCGTTCCGATGGTCCAAACAGCGACGTTCAACGCGAGTTCTTCATTCCGAGACATGGTAATCCTTCGTGTGAGAGCCTTTGCACGTGGCGCCCGTACCCGACCCGATCGACGGATGCTCGATGAGTTTTCTTTCATCGATGGGCCAGGAGAAATGGCAATGATGGCAGGTTCCAAACTGAATGGGCTCAAGGGTCAAATCTTCATGACCTCCCGAGACCTGCGTGTGAAGTAGCGCCCGCTCGAAATCCTCGGGCCAGCGTTTCGCGAAGAGGCGCAAGAACTCGAGCCGTCGCATCGGGTACTGGTAGAGCGCGCGTGCCACGAGGTACGCGAACCCGCATGCACCTGCAACGACGCCCGAGATGAGCCAGAGCAGCGCGGCGAACCAGTTCACGTCGAACCGCCTATCTTCCCGATCGCGGCCATGTGCCCGCGGTCCTGGGAAATCGACGCGCCACCCTTGCGCCCGATCGCAGCCATGTGCTCGCGGTCCTGGGAGATCTTCTGACCGCCCTTGCGACCGATCGCGGCCATGTGCGCGCGGTCCTGAGCGACCTTCTGACCGCCCTTGCGCCCTGCCTCGCGCGCCTGTTCCCCCGAGGTGAATTCGTGGGCGGTACCTCTCCAGTGCGCGACAAGACCCCCTTGGCGGGAGATCTCGCGGTTTCTCTCTCGGCTGATGGCTGCGAATCCTCGTGCTTGCATGTCTTGAACGTTCCTCCAAGGGTCAATGTAGGAGAAACCCCTCAGACTGTCAAGCTCGGTTGATCTCGTCCTGAACGGTCTCTCGGAACCGCTCCGCAGCGCGCTGGCACTGGTACAGAAGAAAGGCGTAGGTTCCGAACGCTCCGACGAAGAGCCCCGCGAAAAAGCTCACTTCTTCACGCGCTTCGGGTTCGGACCAGGGGTCATCCACGGGCGCGGTTTTTCCCACGAGAGCTTGACGCCGTCTTTCACGAGCGTCGTGGGGAATCCGAAAACCTCTCGGGGCCAACGGTTGCGCACTTCTCGAAGATCGATCTTTCCGACCTCGAGAGAGAAATCAGGATTCACCCGAAACCCAAGCTTGCGCAGACGCACAAGGGCCATCTTGCGGAGCTCGACGACGCGGCACCCCACGAAACGCGGGAAGACTTCCGCCTCTTGGTCTTTCAGGATGTCCGCACGCACGAAATCGAGAGCCTCTTGTTTCGTTTCAAAGGGCTCGGCCTTGGGGAGGTCAGACGTCCACGAGTCGGGTTTCTGGAAACCTTCGTTCTTGGGGGAGAGGATGAGAAACATGAGAAAGTCTCCTAGGGAGTGGCGTATTTGCGTTTCAAGTACGCGCACATTTGCGCCATCTGAAGAGCCGTTGGAATCGTAGTGTACCCGATGTCCGCCGTCATGAACACGTCACCAGGATCCGACGCTCCGTCACCGAAGGTTCCGAGCACCGGATGGATCGCAAGCTGCGCGGAAGGGGTTGCCGAACCGATCAGAACGTTGTCCACGTAGAACTTACCTGCATTCGCGCCCGGTGCGTTCACGATCGTGTAGATGTGAGGGTTTTCAGGCGTCGTGGTCGCCACGACTTCAGCACCAAAATTCAAGTGCAAATCGGTCGCACTCGCGCGGTAGATGCGCCCTTGGTTGCCTCCCCCTCCCGCGTTGCCGTCGCACATGGTTCCCGCAGCCACGGCCGAACCGTACTTGCCGACGAGAAAACGGCAAACGGTTGTCCCCACCGTTGCACCGTTGCACGTCGTGGAGTTGATCGACGTTCCAGCGTAATGAGCGGCCGACTTGTTCGTATTGAACACGTTCGCCACAAGTGCGGGTTGTCTTCCACCAAGTGCTTGGACCGCATTACGACCGAAGGTCGTCAAATCCCCGATCGACGAAATGCCCGTCGCGATGATCAACGGCGAGATGTCGATCTCTTGCCACCAGGCGATCCCTGGGATCTGGTTGGGAAGAAATGGAGCGTTGACCCCGCCTGGAGAACCGATGCCGAAGGTGAACGACATGGGCTTACGCGTCCGTGACGACGGGTTGGAAGGTCGAGAACTCCCAATCGGTCCCGTTGAATCGGAAATACGCCGTACCGTGCTCGCTGGCCGCGAACGTGAGCAGCGTTCCCGCGGCGGGACCGTCGTTGATGACCGCGAGCGTATGCGCCGTCGTGTCGAGATCGGTGATGCCCATCACGAACCCGGTTCGCGGTGGTCCCGCAACGCTCAAGTGAACGTCGGAGTTGGCGAGCATGGTCGCAGCGCGCATCCAGCGCATACCACCTTGAGCCGCGGTGATAGTCTGGCTTCCGCTCGCAAGGTCAGCACCCGTCGCGATGCCCGCATTGAGCCAGATCCCCGCGGGGGTGACCACCGGAGATTCACCCGCCGTCGGCGCCAAGATGCCCGCCAACGCGATGCTTTTCAGCAAATCGGGGTTGGCCAGGTACTTGGTCGTGGACGTGATGCTGGCATCGTTGAACGCAGCGAGGTTGCCGAGAAGACCGTTCGCCACGAATTCGGCGATGTTGTTCGTGCCGCCGTAGTCGATGCCGTACCCCGTGTTTCCGTGGAAATCGTTGCCGAGACAGAAAAACGTCGTCACGTTGGTCACGGTCTTCAATCCCGCCGCGCCGTTCGCGGTGGCTTCGTTTCCGATCACACGAGCGTTCGAAACGCTTTGCACGTAGAACCCGTCGGCACCGTTGCCCTTGGACTCGTTGCCAATGAGAGTGAGACCCGTGAGCGATTGCAGGTTGAAACCTTCGGCTCCGTTGCCGTTCGAATGGTTGCCAATGAGCCGCGAACGACCACCAGCACCCGAGCTGATCACCACGATACCGTTGGCACCGCATCCGTTGACGTCGTTTTGCTCGACGTCCCATTGTCCGCCGGACGTATCGAGAAACATACCGTTTCCGACAACCCCGCGCATGATGTTGCCGTTCGTCTTCGACACGTTGACCGTGGCGACTTCAAGACTGATACCCGCTCCCGTGCCGTCAGCCACGCCATCGATGTTGTTGCGGCATGCGGCCACCCTCGAAATGGTGGGACCGCCACCTGCAGGCGCATTGATGGCGATGGCGCGAGGAACGACGGTCACCCCCAAACGAACGTCTGTGATGTCGTTGCCATCGGCGGTGATGTCGTCGATCGTGAACGCTCCGCCACCTGCGTTGATGACGATGCCCGAGCAGCACAACCGGATGAGGTTGCCATTGGCGTGGATGTGGCTCGGTGTACCACCGGGGTCTGCCAAGATTTCGATCGCAGCACGTCCACGGGCAACCGTGCTGTAGCTGTTCAAGCAAATGTTTTCGTCCGCGATGATGTTGCGGATGTTGCCACCCACACCCGCCGATTCGATCGTGATGCAATGTCCCTGGACGAGCGCCATCGAGGGAGCGTCGATCCCGCGCTTGTCGATGCTGTTGCGACAAGCGATGATGTCCCCACCGAGTCCGCCGAAGAACGCGATCAAGTCGTCGCTTCCGATGGTACCCGCTCCACCCGTCGGGATGAACCCGATCAAGGTATTGTCGCTCACATCGATGTTGGTGTTGATGATGCCCACACCACCATTGGTCTGGAATCCGGCCATCGTTTGATCGGAAGTGTTGTGGTGAATTTTAACGTTGGTGCTGCCCGCGGGGTTCGCAGCGTACCCACCCAAGTTCTTGAACAGGTTGTTGTGCACGTCGACATTCGTGCATTGCGAAAGGGTGAGACCGGTCTGCGCATTGTTGCCACCGCCTGGGTCTCCACCATCGGTCTGGATGGTACCGTACAGACCCAACCCGTAGACCTCGACATTCGTGCAACTGACGAGACCGATACCGCGCTTGTTTTTCGCTTGATGAAAGCGGCATCCTTCATCGGAAAAGAGTACCAGGCGGTCATAGCCCGTGATCACCAGTTCATCGCTCAGCTGGAAATCTCCGCCGTTGAATTCGATACCTCCGCCAGTCGTCGGCAGTAGCGCGACGAGCGCTTGGAAAGCGGAAAGAGCATCCGTGATGCCGCTGGGATCAGCACCTGACCAAAGCGACTGCAAGGGTCCCGTCCAGATACGGATCCAACGCCCATTTCCGATGTTACCGCTTGGATTGACGACCGTGATACCGTTGTCAGCTGCAGCGCTTGTGGGATTCCAGAAAAAGAGTCCTCCACCGTTGTCACCGATGACATGGTACCCGTCCACGACGGCGGCGACGGCCGAAACCGGTATGGTTCCGTAAAGACCCGGGCCACCGATGACCGTCGGAAGGTTGATGACCGAGAGCGCGATGGGCGTGGGGATCGGAATCGGTGTCGGGATGTTCGTGGCGATGACACTCGATGCCTCGCTCATCATCGCAATGATTCCGTCGCACACCGTGACGTACGAAGAGGGCGAAAGCGCCGTCGTCATGTTGTTCGGGTACGAAAGGATCTCCGCTGCCAGCGTTTCGATTTCTTGGAGCTGGAGCTCGTTGGGGAGCACCACCGCGAATTCCGTATCGAACGCCGTCGCGAACGCCAGCGCTGCCTCTGCGACGCGAACGTATTGCGACGTGATCGTAGAGTGGGGCGATCTGCCTTTTTGGTAACCGCCTATCGCTCCAGCGTAGGCCGAACAGAAAACATCGATCGAATTGGGCGTGTACATGGTTACCTCTGGAAGGCTCTGGGAGTGGTGATCCGATCGAGTCGTTCGTTCGTGCGAATGCAGCATTGCTGCGATTCGCTGCATTTCGGTTCGAGCTGGGAAAGTCGCTCGTCTTGTCTCTCGTCGCGTGCTCGCCCCGTCTCGAAGCTGGCCGCGTACTGGCGCTCCAACGACGAGATGTCATCTTTCGTGGCCAACTGCGAAAGGTACCCGCGCGCGGTCCACGCAGCACCTGCGAACGCGGCGAGAAGGGCGAACACACCCTTGACCCATCCCATGCGCTTTTGGTGCTGGAGATCGTGCGATGCTTTTCGCAAAAGCTCGGCGATATCGTCCACGTCCGACATCAGGCCAACCCAAGAAGGTGCTTCAGCCAACCGAAGAAACCAACGTGACGTTGTGCAGCAACTGACCATTGCGACTGAGGCGTGATCGTCCACTTGGGGAGTTTGCCGATCGGCACCGCCAAAAGCGTGGGGGACAATGCTTGCCCCGCCGCTGCGTAAGCAGCGACTTTTTCATCAGGGGAAGCGCCCGGCGCGATCTGCGCGTTGGCACGGATACCCACTTGGATCGACATGGCATAATCGAACGCATCGCGCGCGGGACCCGGCTCGAGTTGAGATTTTACGAAATCGAGTCCGACTTGATCGATGGGTTTTCCTTGAATCAGGATGCCCGTAGCAGCGTCGTAGCCTGCCTTGGCTTCCTCTCCCCCTGGCAACGCTTCCCGTCCTGCTCCGATGACAGCGTCCTCGACGCTCGTGGCTTTACCGACGGCCGTCGCTGCGAGCATGCCCGCAGAAATGGCGGTGCCCAACCCAGGCACCACGTTGACCGCGATGGCCACCGCTTTCCACAGAGGCGATTGCGTGATCCCCCGAAGACCCTCGCCCAACCCCTTGAGCGCTTGCATGAAGCCCCCGCCCTCATCGGACGGATTCCAGAGCCCTGCGCGCATGAAGAGAGCTCCCCAGGCAAGCTGCTCGACGGGCAGCGGGGTACGCCCGATCCATCCGGGAAGACGCTTGATGGTGGCCCGTGCCGCATCAGCCGCAATGGCTTTGCGATCGATCTGCGAACCGTCGAACCCTTCCCAAATTTCTTGGAAGTACTGCGCCAAGAGATCAGCCGTGATCTGATCGTACCGGGCTCCCATTTGAGAAAGGAGCCCAAGAGCTTCTTGGGTGATCGAAAATACGAAACCAGTCACCGCGCCCGAGTCGTAGGGATTGCCCGAAGGATTGAAGTGAATCAACCGACCTGCGTTGTTGGCGGCTCTCGGAGGGTCACCCGAGAACATGGGGAACTGGTTTCGCATTTTGGAAGTCCTTCAGCGAATGGTGCCCATCGCGTTCGGAACCGGACCCGACACGTCGTTGAAACCGCCTTGGGGAAGCGCGAGAGGCTTACCCGCCTTCACCCAATTGGCAAAGTCAGGAAGGCTCACGAATCCGTTCAGCTTGCCCAGCTGGGCCAAGGGCAGCGTCTTCAGCACGTCTTGGGGGTTCGCCTTGGCGTACGCGGGACCGCTCGTGAGGCGTGCGGCCGAGGTGCCACCGAGACGGGCCGAGACCACGAGCGAAACGTCACCGGGAGCGGGGTAGTAGGACATCCCGCTTGGGATCGGTTGCGCCGCCTGGTAGTTGATCACGGCGCTTTTCCCCGTGAACGAATTCGGGTCAGTCTGCGTCGTGGCGGGAGGATAGTTGATCCCCTGCCCCTGGGGAGGCTTCACGTACTGGATCGCGGTGTTGAACCCAGGAACGTTGACCGGCGCGGTATGCTCGATGCTCCCCGAAGGGTTCATGGCAGCCGAAGAGGTCGCAGCCGCGCCTGGAGTGGCGGACAGCGACGCAGCCACTTGGTCGGCCACCGTGCCGCGGTTTTTCTCGAATCGGTAGAGCCCGTAAAGCGCAGCAGCGCCAAGGGCGATCGGAATCAGCATGACGTTACCTTGCTTTCTTCTTGAGGTCGGCAATGAGCCGAGACATTTGGGAAACACCGGTCTTGAACACTTTGGGAGCCGCCTTCTTCTCGGGATGCTCTTCCTTGATGAACGCGCCAACACCCGAATACCCCGCCTTCTTGGCGAGTACGTTGGCCCATGCCCACTGTCGCGGCGTGCCGCGAGGTTTCATGATCTTTTTCATCGCGCTCCCTCGACCCGCTCTTCGCTCGCTTCGCGATCTTCGGTCTCCTCGGAAACCGCCTCGATGACGAACCGGTAATGCGTCCCCGGGTACTTGGCCATCACTTCATCCACGGTCGTCGTGATCTTGCCGAGGATGGCAGCCGCCGGGTGCTTGATAGTTTTCAGCACGCCGTTGGCAATGCGGATCAAACTCGCAGGGACTTCCTTCTCGTAGCATTGAACGTACTTCATACGAAAACCTCCTTGACGTCACCGCGCGTGGGTTCGTCGTACTTGACGCCGATCGCGGGAGCGATCCACGCGACCCGCGTACCCTTCTTGAGGGACTTCGATTGGAGAAGCTTGTTGACGACCTCTTCGCGAGATTTTGCGTGTTGGTACTCGATTGCACAATGACCCGTCGGCATGTGTTCCAGAGCAATCGCATACAGGATGCGTCCGTCTTCTTTGACGTCGGTCAGGATGCTCACGACTTCACCCCGTTCGTTCCTGTCGCATTCGCAGGCACCATCGCAGCAGCGGCGCGCTTCTTGGCGTTTTGCTGCTCGACGACTTGCGTGAACCGTCCGATGAGGAGCGCCGCGGTTTCGGGCTTCAGTTTCGGTAAAAGCACCTCGGTGAGCTTTTGCATGGTTCCCTCATCGAGGTCGGCCATGAGACCGTCCACGAGCTGGGAATCGACGTGCGATGCGGGGAAGACCTCTCGACCCAAAAGCTGGTTGATGAGAGGAGGGGCAGCGGCCATCAAGCGCTGGCGCTCTGCGCTCTTGCGCTCGAAGTCGAGCTCTTGCATCCGGTGCGCGTGCGTGTCGGCTGCCTTCTCGAGGATCATCTCTTTCGCGATCTCGATCGTTTCCTGATTCTCCTTGCGGAGCGTCTGGAGCTCTCGACCTTGCGAAGCGATGGTTTCGATCTGCGCGGAGTAGGTACGCGCCGTCATTTGCAAAACGAACTCCATCCAAGCGTCGCGGTGACGCATCGACTGCGCCAGCTCACCCTTCGGAGTCGGAGGTTCCGTGGTGATCGGGTCGTCTGCGAGTACCATGGGTCCCGTGCGACGCACGAGGGGAAGCGGGCACTGAGGAAGATCGGGCACGTCATCGTAGAAGACAACGAGCTGGTACGACTCCTGACCTGATCCCGATTCGCTCGACGAAAGCCCCGCGGCGTGTTCATCCGCAGTACCGTTGAACATATCAGCGAGGACCTTCGGTTCGTATTGCTTCGAACCGATCTTGAGTGAATAGACCTCGTTCTTCATGCCTGAGGTCACATGCACGAGCGAGATCATCACGGGCTTGCGCGGTGTGGCTTCATCAGATCGCAGCAACATGGGATCTGTTAAGATTCTGCGAATCCACTTCTCGACGCGATCTTGAGCCATCACGCCCCCTTCTTCGAATCAGCAACGGACTTCGCCACCCAACCGAATGCGAGTCCAGCGATGAACGGAAACACGAAAATCATAGAACCGCCTTTCCTTGGGCACCCGCTTGCGCCCCTTGGTCCTTCGCGCCCGGGGGCAAGTAGATGCTCGTCATCGACCCGTCAGGAGCGATCATGCGAAGGACCACGTTCCCGTTGGCCCCCTGAATGGTCGCTACGGTCGTGGAGAAGCGCCTGGCCACCGCTTCGGGTTGGTCCCCCTTGGCGAAGGTGTACGTCGGCGTTCTCGCACCCCCAGAATGCTTCACGAGGCGAAAGACGCCGTAGACGCTGAGACCGAGAAGGACGAAAGGAACAATCATCGCTTCTTGTCGCTCGCCTTGTACACGCCGTACCCGACGCCGAGAAGCGCCAGACCCTTCGCCCACCAAGGCGCGTTCATCGCGGTGCTGAAGATCCCCGCTTCCGTATGGGGGAGGACTTGCACGGCGGGCGATTTGGTGCCCTTGGGAGCTCCAGGCACCTGAAACGTCACCGCGGGTGGTGCGCTCGGGTTGATCGGCATCGCGCCGGGAACCGGCGGGATGACGGTGGACGGAGCGGGAGCCTGGGGGATCTCCGAAGACGTTTGGTTCCACTCGAGTGCCAGCATGCCCGCGGGCGACGTGGTCTCGAGCATCTTCCCCCAACTCGCGATCCCCACGATACCGTCCGGGGTGAGCCCGTTGGCCGATTGCCACGTTTTCGTAGCAGCGTCCGTGCCCGAACCGAAGTTGCCGTCCGCCGTGACGCCGATCATGCGTTGCCACTTGGCCACGGTGGGACCTCGGGAGCCCTTCTTGATCGTCGGGTAGGGCTGGATGGTGACTTCGGGGATCGTGACCGTCCCCGGGGCGTCTGCGCCGAAGGATGCTTGGTTCTTGTCGCTCATGACTTTCGTCCTTCTCCGTAGGCGAACGCGATAAACGCGAGCCCTCCTAGAATAGCACCACCGATGAGATAAGGCGTTGGAATAAGAGGAGGAGCAGGAGGCGTCACGGGGCCGGGAAGCATGCCGCCCTCATCGCGTCGATCCGATTGTCCCTGCAATTGTTCTGTGGACAGACCCGTCGTGATCACCGCTTGGACGTTCTGCTTCTCTTGCGGAGTTGTCGCGTTCGCCAGGTTGAACCGGTTGCGCTGGTTGCGCGCGAGGTCGTAGTTCGAATTCAGTCCCTTGCCGAACCACGTCAGGTCATCGTACCAAATGACGAACGCATCTTTGATCCTCTGCGCCTCAGGTGTCATCACCGGAGTCTGATCGAAGTACACACGGATCGCGTCGATGTTCTCCGTGATCATGTTGTCGAGAATGCCACTCACAGCTTCATCTTCCAATCGCAACCAACCGGTGACATTGACCCCGCCGGACGTGAATCGAATTCGTTCCCCATCTCTTGCATGAGACCTCCCGGTCGCGACTTGAACTCGTCGCCCACCGTCGCCATGAACCCCGGAACTCGTTCGTGGAGATCCATGGCGTCCACACCGAATTGGTACGGACACATCGGGTCGAGAGGATCGCAGTAGGCGAGAATCGGATACCCGTACCCCCATCCCATACCGCCTCTACCTCGAGAACCTCCGCCGTGTCCGTGATGGTGATGACTCATGTTCAGGATCCTTTCCAAAACCGCAACGCCAAATACCCCGCTCCGAGCATCAGCCCAATTCCGAAAAGTCCTAGGCCCATCGATACGAGCACGACGCCTGATGCTGAATTGAGACGCGAGAGGGGCGCCGATGCAACGTCGCCCACTGTGATGAATCCTTTGGCTACTCGGTCGAGCCCCGCGTTTTGATCGTACCCTGCTTGCCCTGCTGTATAGAGAATCGCATCGGGATGCATGCCGACGCCTTTGGGAGAGAAAACAGAAAGGTACATGTCTGCGAGCGAATGAATTTTTCCTACAACTCCGATTTGCTGAAAGTATTTTTTCACGTACTCGAGTTGATTCGCGAAACTCATAGCTGCGAGCGCATCGACCGTCGTTCCGAGGTTGCGCGCCGTACTAGGTAGGAATTGAATCAAACCCGTTGCACCTGACGTCGCATTACGAACGCTTGGGCTCCAGGTTCGATTGGATTCGAAATCGATGATCGCTGCGAGCCACTTCGGCGCATCCTGTTCACCTGGCGCGATCCATTGCGCCGCCTTGACGAACGCTTTTTGATCGCCCGCGGAGAGCTTCACGAACCCAGGAAACGCGGGGACGGGAACTCCGCTGGAAGAGGTCGAAGATGTCGGCGCTTGCCCCGCTGCGCTCCACGTCATGGGTCCCACGACACCATCCGGGGCGAGACCGTGGGAGCTTTGCCAGACCTTCGTAGCAGCTTCCGTTTGCGGACCGAACGCACCATCAGCGGGCACACCGATGATCTTCTGCCACTGGGTGACATCCGAACCTGATGAGCCGACGCGGAGAGTTTGCATCAGTGTTTGATCGTGTACCCCGATTTGCGAAAGTCGGAGCATCCGACTTCCGCCTCTGAACCCGTTTCCATCATGTGACCACCAGGATCGCGCTGGATCGAGTATTCCCCACCATGCTCGGAGAGAGTGTAGATCCCATCGGTACCGTGCTCAGAGACGCGCCACACGACGGGATCAGGGTCTCCAGCGAACTGCGCGGGGTCTGTGATCTGGTAGAGGGTCGCTCCTCGAATCGGAGGATTCAAGTTCGTGACGAGAACGCCATTGCGATGCGTCCAAGTGTGCGGCTCGATGCGCACCATGACTTGCGTACCGTCCACGTTTCGCGAAACAGTGCCGCCCATCGGTACGCTTCGATCGTTGAGCACCTCGATCGCGAACGCAGTGATCGCAGGGCTGTTCGCAACGCTCTGGGGCAAGCGCTGCGTGCCCGGCGGGATCCCACCCGTCGAGGGAGGCTTGTCCGCCGTGCCGAGGGACTTGATCGCAGCGGTCCAGGTGAGTGGTCCCACGACACCATCCGGATCGATTCCGTGCGCACCTTGCCACGCGCGGGTGGCCGCATCGGTCTGCGGACCGAACGAACCGTCTGCCGTGACGCCGAGTACCGTTTGCCACTCTTGCACGGTCTTGCCCGAAGAGCCTTGACCGGAAACGCTGTCCCAACGGATCGTCTCCGGGAACTTTCCGCCCAACCCGTACCACCAATTTAACACCGAATTGAGGATGCTCATCAGAACGTCTTTCTACCAGCCGCCGCGGTGCTGGTGAGTCGGGTTGCAATAACCGGCGCGGGTGCCGCGAAAGGCACCGTGGCGCTGGTGATCGAAGGACCCGAAGCGGGCGCGGGTGCAGGTGCCGCGAGTGACGTTGTGAACGACTTGATGGCTGCCACGTTGGCCGCGGTGATCCCCGACGCGTGCTGAGGACTCGTCGCAGGATCGTGAAGGTCTTTGGGCAAAATGTGAATCGAAGGCGGCACCGCCACGGGAGCCGTGGGCGTCACGGGGATCCCAGGATCGGCGTACCCGCCTCCACCGCTCGCACCGCCCGAGGGCGCAGGTGCTCCCCCGTCTTGCGGCTGCGCGTCTTGGGAAGCATCTTGGGAAGTGTCTTGGGGTGCATCGGGAGGGGCCACGAGCGCTTCTTGCGCGGGAGCCACTGCGCTCGCGGGAGCACCTGCAAGCTTCTCTCGCTCCTTCCAAAGGAGGTACGCACCGAGACCGAAGAGGATGAGCCAGGGCATGAGATCTCCTTTTACCCGTCGATTCCCAAAACCATGCGGACGTAAGCTGAAACCGAATCGTTGTTCTGGAAGAAAATTTCTACAGTACCAGGCGGAATAGGAACCCACTCCGTCGGATTCTGTACCGCTGCGAGAACGTTGCCCGATGCATCGACGAACTGAGCGACGAATTTCGTGAGATCTGAATTACTGGCGATGTTGGTAGGCCCAATGTCGAATCGAATCATCACCGCGCCTGTATTGGCTTCGGGGAAGAAATTGACTTGCGCTCCCGCGTTCACCGTATGGTTGGGATCTGATTGAAGCGTCGGAATGTCGAACCCGCCTCGCGTGCCCCGCGTGACCGTGACGCCCACGAAGTAAGGAGCCGAGTGCGTAGGGTCTTGCGTTTCATCGAACGCGTTGACCTCGCAGACTTGTCCGGGTCCCGAAATCGCAGCACCGTCGTACACGGAAATTTTGCGTATGACGGTCACACCATTGACGCTGAATTTGATGACGGCCACAGGAATGTTTCCCGTGAGATCGGCGCCGTTCAGCGGCGTCGTGGAAAATTGGACGGTGAAGACAGCGGCAGGGTCGAGATCCGCCTGGAGGTGAATGGTTTTCTGTCCCTTCGGATTGGGGTTCGGCGTTCCCGGAGGATTGATGATGCCCCCTACGCCCCAACCTTCAAGCTTCCCATCCAGACTGTACGGAGCGTTGTTGTTTTTCGACATGTCAGTTGACTCCAAGGCACAAGACATGCACGAGAGCGCACACGCCAAGCATCCCACCAAAAATGAGCGCATCTCGCCACCCGATCCTTTTCATGTGAGCTCCCAGGCTGCGCGGGGCGAAAGCGCTGCGATGTTCCCACGCCGCGCGAGTTGTAGACGTCGCGCGAGTCCGACGGAGTACCCGACTTGCACCGCACGTCGCTCCTCTTCCGAGCAGTTCTTGCAAACCTCGACGAGTTTCGTCACAGGCGCACGAGCACCGAACCAAAACGCTTTTTTCTCGTTCTCCGCACCGAACGCCGCGTGAATCTCCCCGATGATGTCGTTTCCGATCGCAGGACCCCGCGAGATGGCTTGCGCTGCGTTCGTCGCGTCACGCACGGAATTCCCCACGTCGGGAACGTGCGCCACGACGTGCGCCGCGTACTCCTTCGGGTTGCCCACGCGTCGGATCTTGTCGCGCAACGTTCCGAGCGCCGAGGAGAACATACCCCCGATGCGTGCTCGAGGAGGTGTGCTCTTCACCGCGGCCATCATGTGGTTCAACGCGTACTGCGCACGGGCGTTCCCCTTCGCCGCGTTCTCGCGGGTCTTCGTGAGGATTGAAATCGCAATTTGATCCCCGAGGCGTGCTCGTTCTACGAGTTCCTTGGAAGCCTGCGCGATCTTCTTTTCCTCTACGAGGTTCATCGATAGAATTCCAATTTGCGAATCATGTCTGACGTGATGTTGATGCGCTTGCCGGACTCGAATGATTGACGTTGCGTAGGAGAAACTACGAAAGCTCTCGTGAATTGTCCGAAACGGTACAACGCTCCGACGATTCCCGGCGTACCTCCAGAAACGTGACGCGCTTTCATGAAAACGATGTTCTCTTGAGCACTTTTCTGCGCTGTGAATGCAACCTGATTTTTCATGCGTCCTTCACCGCCTTCACCGATTCGACTTGTTGACGGAGCACCTCTGCCGCGCCGGTCGCACCGATCTGCTCGTGCGCCTCGGCAACTTTCGCGATGAACTCGGGGTCCGTCGAGTTCAGCGCCTTGGTGAACACCTCGCGCCGCGCTGCCTTGACCTCGGGCGGTGCTTCCTTCAAAGCGGCGCGCTTCATCAGCGTCGTAGCCTGATCGGAGAGTCCCACCTTCTTGAACGACGCTGCGAGTGCGCGAAGAGAATCGGGAGTCGCCATGACATCGTTCATCGCGCGATCGAACGCGGCTTTGCGCTCGGGCGTCAGGGCGTGACGCTTCTTGTACCAGCGAAGGCCGAGGAAACCGCCCGAGAGGAAGAGGAGGGGAAAAATCATCGATGTCCACCCATGTACGAATTTTCGTTTTGGTTCATGCCGAGCACCTTCGAGGGGTCTTCCCAACCTGATTGCGAGCGCACCAAAATGTGCCAATCGGGGATACCACCTTTTTTCGGATTGCGCATCCAGCGAAACACAGCTTCCGCCGGTTGTCCGTCACGCACGCGCTTCTCGGCCACGAGCCACGCCGAGAGGCTCTTGCAGTCGCCTGAGCCACGCGCCAGCACGTCAGGAATCGATTCCCACTCGTTGGTTCGTCCGTAGGTGACCCGGCTCGAGTAGAGGCGCGGAGCACGATGGTTGCGCAGGTACTCCTCGTCCGCCACGATGAGCGCATCGAGAAGAGCGCGCAGCACGCGCGCATTCGAGATCATGGGGGAATCGACGTTGAACACGTCGGAGAGACCGAAGGTGACGTTCATGCGCCCTCCAACGTGTAGATGCCTTCCCCGAAGTGCATGAGACCCAGGGAATCATCCACCCAGATCTTCCCGCCCATCTGGCGCCAGCGCTCGCAGAACGAATAGTCCTCCCCGAGGTAGCGGCGCGTGCCTTCCGAGTCCGTGACCGCACAATACGGAGACCAGAGCCCGACGAGAGCACCATTCTTCTCATCCGCCGTATCCGCCGGGTACCGAAGCTGCTGGAAGCGATCCATCATGCGGAGCACCCCCGCGCGCGGCAGAAGCATGAACCCCGCCCCCACGAAGTGCGCGCCGCGAAGGCCGTTCGACATGACCTCTTCGTTGTACGCGCAGATCGCACGGCGATCCGAAAACGACTTTCGCGAATAGGGACCCGCGACGAATTCGCGATCGGCCACGAGCTCCTTCGAGAGCGACAAGAGCCGCTCGAGGTGCTTCACCGTGAAACCAATGTCCGCATCGAGGCACAGCATGTACTTCGCTTGGCTCTCGATGAAATCTTGGGTCAACGTGTCCCGAAGTCTCGGGAGAAACGATCCCTGACGAATCACGAGCCCGACCTTTTCGGCTCCGAGCTTCGCGACGCTCGTGTAGATGCCACCGATCGCACCGCGGTGGATGCCGCCGTCGTGGGTGGGGACGCAGATCAAAACTTCCAAGCTCATGCGGCAAGTTCCGTGATGCGAGAGAGAAATTCATCGCAGGAAGGCTCCGCACCGCGCTGCGATGCGCGATGTTCGGCGGAACCTTCCAGCAACGTGACCACGAACCACAAGCTGACAGGAAACCCCGCGACGGGGTGCCTTCGGTCAATCTCGCGAGTCGAGGTCATGGCGTATGTCCCTACTTCATCCCGCCATGCTGGCCGGGCCGAGGAACTTGATCACGAGGGTGAACGTGTCGGACGTCTGGAAGCCCGTGGGGACCTTCGACGAGTTCGACCCGGTCACGGTGACCTTGTTCGCGGGGCTCAAGGTGGGGATATCGTACTGCATTCCCCACGAGTTCGGGTTCAGCGACCACGCATCGTCCGACCCGCCTTGGGTCACGTTGACGTTCGCGACCTTGATGCCGGCGATCAGGACGAAGCCCGGACCGTCGACGTTGGTCGTGATGCGTTGCGCGCGGAGCTCGGTGTCCGGCGAATCGGTGAGCGAGAACGTTCCAGGGGTACCGACAGTGATATCGGTATTCAACTGGAGCGAGTACCGCTCGACCTTTTTCGTCGAGTGCTCGTTGGGGTTCAGGAGCGAAGCCCGACGGGCAGTGTGCGCACCCTGGCGGGCGTGCTGCTGCCACATCTGGACGAGCGCCTGGTGCGAGGGAACGCCGGCAGGGGCCGCAGCGGCAGGGTCCTGACCGATGTTGTACCCAAAGAAACCTTCGGCTCCGAAGAAACCGTCGGCGCCCGGGGCGTCCCAACCAACGTTGGCGGGGTTGTAACCGTAGTACAACCCAGGTTGATCGGAGCTTCCGCCGAACTCGGATTCCTCGCCGAAGTCGGCCCCGTCCGTGGCGCCCACGAGGGCGGCATAGGCAGGATCGCGCAGGGCGAGATCGTTTGCGTTGGACATGATGTCCTCCTATTGAAAACGCCGCATTGTCCAGCCGCGGAATTGCGGTTCGAGTGCGACGTCCCGCGCGGGTTGCCCCGCGAGAGTCTTATCGACCGGCGCGAAGAACGGGATCGACCTCGTAGCCGAAATCGCCGTGCATGCCGGCGCGCTTGGCCTTGAGGAGCTTGTCCGTCTGGCGGAAGATGTAGATCGCGAAAGCCGACGAGCCCGCGTTGCGCGCGTCCGCGGCGAGACCCTTGAGGGAGTCGACGGGGAGGAGCGGCAAAGCGAGACCGAGAGCGGCCAGACCGAGGTCCAGGGGGTACTTCCCCTTGACGTCGAGCCCACCTGCGAATTCGGCATTCGCAAAACCGAGGGCAGCGCCCACGATGCCCGCTTCGCCGTATTGCTGGAGCGAATGCAATCCGTGATGGGCCACGTGCGTCATGTGCGTTGACCCGAGCCCGAGCCCGCGACGGGCTTTATCGAGCCAATGCCGCACGACCGACGGCGAGTCGGCATGCGAATGAACGGCGAGTGAAGTCGTCATGATGGTGATCTCCTGAAATCCCTAGGGATGCAGTGATCCACTACCATGCGATTTTCAGAGGGTCAAGAATGACCCTGGTCAGGTCGGCGTCGTCTCGGGGAGGTAATACGTCGTGGCCATAAGAACGTAGAACATGACCAGTGAGAACGGAAGACCGAGCCACTTCATGAGCGCGAAGAGGAGTCCGATACCGATCGCGAGGTAGACCTCTAGGAGAACCATTGACGCCCCCAGAGGAGGAACGCCGCTGCCCCGAAGACAACAGCGAACTGCCAGGGCTCGCAGGCGCGAAGGGCATCGAAGAGGGTCATACGTCGAGGATCTCCCAGTGACCGATCCCACGTGCGCATCCGCTGCGCCGGGTCAAATCGAAGTGAAACCACGCGTACTCCGTCGCATCGGTACCCTTCCCCGTGAAGCTCGGGCGCTTCGGGAGCACGTATACGTCGCACGGATGCGTTTTCCAAAACGCTGCACGACCTTGTGACCCGAGGAAGTTCAAACGAAGAAGAAAACAGACCTGCTTCGAACCTGATACGAGTGCTTTTTGGAGAAATTCCATTGCGAGGGTGTAAGGCGGGTTCGTGATGATCAGTTCAGCGGGCAATCCGATACAAGCGTCGGTCCACGAGTACATCAGTGCATCCGCAATCGTGCAAGGAACCTTGTTCACGATGTCACAGGTATGAGCCCGCATCGCATCAATCTCGATCCCATAGTACGTAGGGTACTTCCACCGCCCTTGTAGCGTTTTGAGAATCCCACCCTCTCCCGCGCATGGATCAAGACAGGAGCCATACGATTGAAGCTTCGGCCAGATCGCGCGAACACACCACGCAGGCGTCATGTACGCGTCATCCACCCTACGTACGTCGCTTCGTCCTGTAGCACTCATGACGCGTTCCTCTTCGCTTCCGCCAGATCCCCAAGTACCAACGTGCAATCGACGTGCGCCCCGCACTGGTAGCACGTGCAACGTAAGATCGCCTCGGTGAACTCACGCGCCGGTTTCGTCTCGATATGTACGAAGATCGGAAAGAGCGCTTCGCAGTTCGGACACTTCGAAAAGACGCTACTCACGACAACAAGCCCAGTGGATATATTCCACGCGTGCATGCGTCGTCTTCACGCTCTCATGCCCATCGACGAACACCGGTTCCTTGCATTCGCGGCACTTCCCGCCCTCGCGTTGCGTCGGGCGAATGATCCCCGAGTAGCCTCGGATGGTGATCCCCGGGTTACTCTCCTCTTTCACGCCCATCACTCGACGCCTGCGAGTTTCTTTACGAGGGTATCGACGCGTTCCTTGACCTCGGGGCGGTCGCACTTGATGCCGTAGAGCTGGAGAAGTTTCTGGAGCTCCCCCGCGTGGTTCTCGATCTCCTTCTTCGCGACCTCGAAGCACGCCGCGCGAAAGGCGTCGTACGAGAGGGTCAGCTTTTCTTCCTTGCCGAGCTTGATGGCCCAATCGCGAAGCTGCTCGGCGCAGGTCTGCGCCTCAGAGATTTGATCCGACGGTCCCTCGATGAGGAGGCGCATCTTACTCCAGAAAAGCACGGTGAACGCAGCGCACGGATCGCGCCCGAGCAAAACGAACATCGGCTCGTCACCGTCGGCGCGGTTGTAACAGGATTCGAGAGTCTGAGAGTTTTTCGTGGACATGTTACCTCCAAACGTGACGTGAAGTCCCCATTGCCGGGGCGAGCCAACCTCACGCCACGATTAGAAGAAACGCCAGTTTTCTCGGAAACGGGAGAGCTGGCATCCCGTGTGGTGGCGGTTGTTATCGCTTCCGAGTCTTCCCCTTCGCGAAAGGCTTGATCATCCTCTCGAGGGTCACGATGTGAACCGCTGCCCTCGTGTAGCTCTTCGTCGAAAACCTCTTGTCCCCGAGAAGCGCCGAACGCAGGCGCTTCAGGGCCGCGATATCCCCTCCGTACCCCCGCACGATGCGGGAGTACAGAGGGCGCCCGGTATGTACTTCCGCCGTGCGCTTCATGCGTTAGCTCGCGGGGATGGCGGCGCTGGCTGCTTCGAGCAGCTTGGCTTGACGCTCTGCGACGAGTTGCTTGGTGGCTGGCGAGACACGCAAGTCGAAGTCCCACGTGGTTCGTCCGCCGGACAGCGGGCGCTGGCCTTTGGCCATGACCCACACCTCGCACCCCATGTAATTCTCGAGAGGGAGTTGAACGTACTGCGAAATGTTGAAGAGCTCCCCTGCGTTGACGTTGACCTCTGTCTGATCGTCCGCCGGACCCCGGGCGCACGATGCGGGCGACGTGGCCAGGATGGTAAACCGCGGGAAAGCGCCGTCGTTCTCCTCGTCACTGTCGTAACCGATGACCTTGCCCTTGAACGTCTTGCCCTCGACGGGGCTCCAGTACGGGGGGAAGCCGGTAGCTTCCGTTTCCCACCCTTCGGGGGCTGGAGTCATGTTCTTGTTGGTGACGGGAGCCGTGCTCTTGGTCTTCTCTGCCATGTTGGATTCTCCTTGGAGGCGTGTGATTCGCCGTGTGGAAGAGATTCATAAAACAGGTTGCCTCGCACGTCAAGGGCGAATATTCTGAGATTCATGAAATGCACGGGGTGTCGCGCCAAACTCGAGGAGGGAAAGTTTCGTTGCCCGAAATGCGGCAAGTTCAACACCGGCGGGGAGCTCCAGGCGGAGGTGTTCAGCCTTTCGCAAATCGAGGATGTCGACGAAAAAAGAATCGTCACGGGTGGCCCTTGGGACACCGCGTGGGGCGGAGGGTTCGTCGTGGATTCCGTGACGCTTTTCGCTGGAGGTGAGGGATCGGGTAAGTCGACGCTCCTCCTTCAGCTCTCCCAATCGCTCGCGAACCTCGGCTTAAAAACCCTCTACGTCTCGAAAGAAGAGAGTTTGGCGAAAGTCAAAGGGCGCGCGAGGCGCCTCGAGATCTCCGATGAATCCCAGGCGTTCATCCGCATCGTGCGGCACTTTTCGGGAAGCGTGCGCGACCTCCTGGTTCAGGAGAACCCGAACTTTCTGATCGTGGACTCCCTTCCTTCGCTCGTTGGCATTGGGTGGACCGACGTCCAGGAAGCGGTCGACATTCTGGATACGATCAAAGAATTCGCCATCGAACGGGGGTGCCCTGCGATCGTCGTGGATCACCTGAACGCCCGTGACAAGTTCTCTGGCCCCCGGGCGTTCGCCCACCTGATCGACATCACGATGTTCATGAAAATCGACAAGAAAGACATGAAACACCGCACCCTCCACCCCCTCAAGTCCCGCGACGGAGCGGTCGACGTGGTCACCCACTTCACCATGACGAAACGTGGGCTCGTGTGGGTGCCCGAGCCCGAAAAAGAAAACGACGAGGGCGACGAAAAAAGTGAGACTGAGGAGTGAAGTTTTCCGAAAGTCCGCCGTCTTTCTGGTCGTAGTTTGATTCACCGAGACGGAGAAAGAAAAATGGCTCAGATTGGTCCGATGGCTACCGTAACAGCAGAATACATGTCCGGGCGTACGCTCCGAGGCAAGAAGACTGGTCAAGTTCGCAAGGTCGAATTCCTGGCCTTTTCGCAAAGCGAAGCGGGCATCATCGCTGCGTTCATGACAAAACCCGGATGGCACCCGACGGCCGTCACGTTCAACGATGTCCGTGACTGTTGGTTCGCCCATGCCTCTCGCATGGCATTCGACGCTGGCATCGACCCGACTGAAGTCGTTCACTTCTGCGGTGGTAAGCCGATGTCCTACCCCCACACCATGGGCGTGTACCGCGATGATAACTTCGTTGAAATCGAGGGTGACTGGAATGGCTCGAAGTGGGTCAATCTTCGAAAATCTGTCGCTTCGCCCCTTCCTTCAGCTCTCAAACTTTGGCCCTCGCCCTCAACTCCCGCTGACTTGGAGCATGCGTGATGCGATACTCGTTCATCAGCACCGAACCTCGTTCCACCGTCGCCCGTGCCGCCACGGCGCTCCGAGACGCCGTGCAAAGCGGCGTGGGCGTCGACCGTGCCTCCGAGCGCCTGCGCGCCGCGGAGAAGGTTGCAGGGGCACGCCGCGCCACCTCGCAGTCGCTTCAGATCGTGAGGCACACCCTGACCGGCGTTGCCCCGAAGTGGAACGCCTGGGAAACCTTCGTGGCGCAAGTCGAGGGTTTCCGGAAATGAACCTCCTCGATCGCCTGAAGCGCCTGCGCGACCGTACCGATTCGGACGAGTCCGTGTGGGTGGAGCTCCGCGGCTCCACGATCACCGTGGTTGACCCCGATTCCGGTCGTGGCTTAGAGCTCTGCGGAGACGACTCCGATGAAGTGCTGATCGCGCTTCTCTTCGACCTCGGGCACGAAGATCTCTCCCTCTCCACCCTGGAAGAAACGGTATGAACTGGACCTATGTGGGAATCATGTTTCACCGCGCCTACGGTGCTGCCCTCCTCGTGAACTTTCCGGGAGGCTACACGAAAGCGCTCGTGGCCTACGACTTCAATAACCCCGTGCGCATCCGGGAGATCGCGTCATGACTTTCGCGCAACGCCTACAAACCTTCATCGACGCACTGCGAGCTGACCAACAATCCTTCGAACCGCCTGAAATGATCCGGGCGTTCCTGGTCCAGCTCGCAGCCTGCGCCGCCGTTGCATCCGAGAAGACAGGAGAAGATCTCGATGCCCTTCTCGATGCCATCTGTACGAACCTGCGCTCCACCGCGCACCGTTGCACTCAACTCGAACGATACAGGAGAAAAGGCCGTGACGTTCAAAGCCAATTTCAATTATGCACCCTCGAAACGAACGAAGACAGCGACGACCTACGAAGACGGGACACCCCTCTACTCGGAGAAGCGGACTCCAGGGACCGCGAAAGCAGAGGAGGTGCTCAAGAGCGCGTTTCGCCTCGACGCGAAGACCCAGAAACCCGTGATGCTGACCCCACCAAGACGTTTCAACGGTGGCCTGCGATGAGACCTGTTGCCGACCTGACCAAGCTCCTCCGCTCGATCCATGCCACCCCGCGCGAACTCGCGTTGATGATCTGGACCGAAGAAGACATGATCCAACGCATGACCCTCACTTTCGAGATCAAGCGCGCGGAGCGCCGGTACCGCGCCATCCACATCAACGCACGGTACGGAAAGACCCGATGACCACCCGACGACATCCGATCACCCACGCCATCCGTGCGGAGCGCCGCAAGGAAGCCGACAAGCGCCACGCGACGTACGCCAGCCTTTCGCGAAAAGAGAAAATCGCGCTGTGCGACGAGCGCCGTGGTAACAGCACGCGCGAACGCCTGCGCCTGGAGAAATCACAATGAGAGGTCGACGACGAAGGTTGCAACGCCTGCGTAAGAAGTGGTCGCGAAGGTTGCAACGCCTGCGTAAGAAGTGGTCGCTAGTTTTCGAAGGACTCGGTGCCCAGATCACCGAATCAGGAGAACTCGAGGGGTACGTCCAGTACATCCTTGCTCGACGAACGAATCCGATCTTCCGCGTGTGGGGTCGTCCCCGCGGCTCGTGGGACAATGCAGGCCGGTTGCGAAAGGACTTGGAATCATGAAAGACCTGTTTCTTCAATTCTGGTGGGTGGGCGCCGTGTTCAGCTTCCTCTACACCGCTGGGTCCGTGTACTGGACGATCACCGCCGAGCGTCGCTTCCGCTGGTTCAAGCAAGAACTCCTCATCCAGAAACTCGCGTACGCGAGGCTCCACAACACCGTGGAGAACGTGCAAGGGTATCTCGAGAAGGATGAGACGCTTCGGAGGATCACGGTGATTCCGTTTCCATTGAATAGGAGATCGTGATGCGACCTCCGCCGAAACTCTCCAAGGCCCAAAAATCGACTCTGATTTTGGCGCTGGTCAAGACGCAGAAAATGCGACGAATGCATGGGTCTAGTTCAGAAATTTTCTGCTACGCCGTTCGACGAGAAATTAATACAGTTCGCGTTCTCGGAAGACTCGATCTCATATGCATCCAGACCAGCCAGTGGGAAAACATCTGTACACACTACGAATTGACCGATGCTGGTTGGCTTCTCGCGCAAGCCCTACTCGATGCCAAAACACGACGTATCGCCTCAAGTCGAGTTTCAACCGGTTTCAAGGATGATCGTCGATGATCGACGAAATCCTCTCCGTACCCATCTCCGACATCGACGCGCCCGATGGGTGGAACGCCCGCTCGGGCGCGTGGCACGAGGATGCGGCGGACCCCACGAGCGAAGACGGTGGGTTCGAAGGGCTCAAGCGTTCGATGTTTTTGGCCGGGCGCAACGATGAACCCGTTTTGCTACGACCTTTCTACGAAGGTGTTCCACCGAAGGTCAAAACCCGCTTTCGCCTCGTGGACGGATACAGGCGCCTGCGCGCCGCGAAAGAACTCGGCTGGACCACGATCCGCGCCGTCGTCGAAGAAATGACCGAATTCGAAGCGAGGCGCCGCAACCTCGCCGCGCAGGCGGGGCGCATCCGCCACAAGACGGCCGATCTTGCGTGGGGTCTCGCCGAGCTGAAACGCCTCGGGGGTCACCGGCTCACGGACGAAGAGCTCGGGGCGCTCGTCGGCATTTCCGGAACGTACGCTGGAGCCTTGAAACGCGTGATGAACGATCTCGACCCCAAAGTCTCCGCCGCGTGGCGTGCGTCCAGCGTCAAGGTGAGCGTGGTCGACTTGCAGAAAGTCGCCAGCCTGCCGCGCGAGAAGCATTGGCAAGGATGGGAGACGCTGGTGCTCGATTCGCAAACCCGCCTACCCCCGCGGGGCAAGTTCGTCGACACGCTGCGCCTCGAGAGAAAAGCGCGGGAGCTGGGGCGCACGGTGGGAGAGCTCGACCGACTCGGCGTGCTCAACGCCAAGGATTGGGTGCTGGCGATCCCCCTTCTCACCTCGCGCGAACTCACCTTCGAGCAATCGAAGAAGATGCACGACATCATGGATCAAGGCTACCACGAAGGCCTTTTGGGAAAGGACAAGTAACATGAAACCCTCCCGTCTCCAGTTCACACATTGGGTCGATTCGATCCTTCACGGAAACGAATACCTCCACATGGGACCCTGCGAATCGTCGACCATGCGCATGTCCTCCCTCTCCGCGTACCCCGAAGACGTCGCGCACTTCGACAAGCGCGCCGCGGAGCTTCTCGACTCGGCCCGCAAAGCGCACGACGCACTGACCGAGCACCTGAAGTCGCGCATGTTCGACGGCATCGATCACAGTGAGGAGCCCGTACGATGATGCTCGCCATGTGGTGCATCGAAGCCTACGAAAACTCCAAGGCCCACGGCTTCCACGATGACCCCAAAGACGGTACCCCCGAGCGCATGCCGATCCGCATCGCCCTGATCCACTCGGAGATCTCCGAACTCCTCGAAGCGTTCCGCAAAGAACCCCACGCGCCGTGCGACAAGCCTGGACTCGTGCTCTCGCGCGCCGGGGAGGAGCTGGCGGACATCGTGATTCGGCTCTTCGATTTCGTCGTCGAGTTCAAGGTTGGGCCTGAGGAGGTCTTCGCCAACGACACGTTCGACACCCTGCACAAGTACTCGCAACGCGATTGGATCTCGAGAGAGCTGGGAGCCGAAATCTGCGCCATGCACTACAGCGCCACCAAACTCGACATCCAAACCATGCACGCGATCGGTCTCCTCATGCGCCAGTGCGCGCGGTTCGCGGTGCACCACAACATCGATCTCGAGAGCGCGGTTGTGGCGAAACATGCTTACAACTGCAAGCGCCCAATGAAGCACGGAAAGGCTTTCTGATGAAGTGCGAACGATGCGCCGGGGATTGCACCATCCCCAAGTACTCCTACCCTTCCTTCCGACTTCAACCATCCCATTCCGTGCCAACCATGCGGCGGTACGGGGTACACCGGACCACGCGACGTCTACATGGTCAACGTCGTGGCAGCATCAGGAAGCGTGTTCGTCAAAACACTCGACTTCTTCCGCTCGCAAGATGGGTTCGTTGAAGAATGGGGAACCTACTGGACACCTGTTGTCGCCACGAGCATCGAGCACGCCCGCGAGCTGGGGTGCAAGAGACTCCCCGGCGCACGACCCTACGACTTGCAGGCGAAGCCATGACTCTCAAAGCCCGCAGGAAAGACTACCCCATGCCTCCCATCATCGGCGATCCACCCGACGCGATTCGCGAATGGGCGGAGAAGGTGATCGCGTCGTGGGATCTCACGACAAGAGAGCGCGAAGTCGCGGATCTCGTGCTCCAGGGATTCTCCACCCCGGAGATCGCCGAGATGACCGGAATCACCGACAAGACGCTCAAGAACCACATCAATACGATCTTCAAGAAAGCGCACGTCGGTTCGCGGGCGGAGCTCTTCTCTACGATCCTCTGGCTCTGACTTGCCGCTCCCAGGGCAAATGCGCTACATAACAGGTTCCTGGATGCCTTCCCCTCATGACGGCAAAAAAGGCTAGCTCTCGGCGCAAGACGGCCGAGGAGAAGCGCAAAGCCGCGCGACGGGCGGAGCTGCGCCTCGAGAAGAAACGCGCGGCAGAGGCGCTCCAGCGCAAGCGGAGCCAAGCGGCATCAAAGGGGTGGGAGACCCGGAACAAGAAGAAAGCTGCGAAAGTCAAGAAGGTACGTGGCGCTACACGTACTGTCAAAAAGTCTTCGAAGAAGAGCGCTCCCACCAAGAAGAAACCGGCAACCTCTCGAAAAGTCATCGACCCATTCGCCGAAGTACGCAAAATCACCGCCAAGAGCATCGAGAAGACTGCCGAGAAACTACGAAAAGTCTTCTGGAAAATCCCAGTCGAGTTGGGCGGTCCCAAGCCACTCCCCGAAACCCAAGCCATCGCACGAGCCACCGTCATGACGCAAGCGCAGCGCAACGCATTCCTGAAACACCCGAATTTCGAAACGCTTCAAGAAATGGCCGGAGACGAAGACAACATCGAGTCGTTCGACGACATCGATTACAGCCCTTTTTGGTACCACTGAGATGAAAACCCGCAAAGCCAAGATCAACGCACTCGCCAAGACACTCCAGCAACTAAGGGTCTTCCACACGGTGGAACTGTCCAAGGCGCGCGTCCAAGAATTGACCGACGAACAACTCGATGAGTTTCTCGCAACATCACCCCACGATCGACGATTCCGGTTCCTGATCGATTACTACATCCACGGCGAAAAACTCGAAGTGAACGATCAGCCCACCTACTTCTGGCACCACAATGACTGACCGCCCCGAGCACAAGCACACGGGCAACATCATCGCACCGTGCCTCAAGTGCGGCCTTCCCGCGTGGCAGCACCGCACGCGCGAAGCGCGCCTCGACACGCGCGCCGTGCGAAAGCGCATCGACACGCGTCGAGGTCGAAAACGCATCGACACGCGCCGCAACCGAAAGCGAGACAGCAATCTCGCCCGCGACGAACGACGGGATCTCAAGACGTTCATCGGACTCGACGGGGAAGGCGTCACGCGCCCCGACGGCACGCACGATTACGTGCTGCTCACGATCGGCAAGGAATCCCTCGTCCACCGCGGTCCAGGCCGGCTCACCTGGCGGGAGATCTTCCCGTTCCTGTACGAGTGCTTCCAAAAGGACCCCCACGCCGCCTACGTGGGATACTTCCTGGGGTACGACTTCACGCAGTGGATCCGTACCCTCTCCCTCAACCGCGCCGAATCCCTCTGGACGCCGCACGGTGTCGCGCGCCGCAAACGTGGAAAGTCAGGACCGAACCCAACACCCTTTCCCGTGTACGTCGGAGACGACGAGAACCCGTACCAATGGGAGATCGACACCCTCGGCATGCGGCGTTTCAAGATCCGCAAGGGACTCGGCAAATGGTCCTCCGCCGAGAGCCCCAACGATGCCAAGTGGATGCACATTTGCGACGCGGGATCGTTCTTCCAACAATCGTTCCTCAAAACGCTTCGGGACTTCCGCACGGTCATCGTGAAGGACGATGACATCGAGCTCCGCGAATACCTGGACGGGCTCGGCATCCCCGTCGTGGAGGGGAAAGCCCAGCTCGTGAAGGACGAGGAGTACCAGCGCGTCGAGGAGGGCAAAAAGAAGCGCGCGACCGCGGAGCTCGACGACGACATGATCGCGTACAACCTCCTCGAGTGCGATTTGCTCGGACGCATCATGCCGTTGCTTCACATCGGGTTTCACCAGATGGGCATCGACCTTTCCCGCGAAAAGTGGTTCGGTCCGGGGCAAGCGGCCCAAGCCTGGATGACCAACATCGGAGCCCCCACGGCGGAAGCATTTTCCCACCCGTTCAAGTCCCGCGGCGAGGAAAAAAAGTGCTCCCACAAGGTCAGGGAAAAACTGCGGTGCGATCGCCTCGAAGAGATGCACGCGCCCTCGTGGGCGAGGGAGATCGGGCGCCTGACCTACTTCGGCGGATGGTTCGAAATCTTCTGCCACGGACTCATCCCCGGCCCTTCGTACGAGTACGACATCAACAGCGCGTACCCCGAGCAAATCGCGAAGCTTCCGTGCCTCTTGCACGGCAAGTGGGAGCGGGGCAAAGCGAAGACCTGGCGCGACATCCCCCAGGGTCGCACGCTCTGCGCGGTCAAGGGCGACTGCGTGGGGCGAGACCCCCGCGTCGGCTCGATGATGCACCGCGCGAAGGATCACTCGGTGCTTCGGCCCCAATTGACCCACGGATGGTACTGGCTTCATGAGCTCGAAGCGGCGAAGCGCGCGGGCGTGCTCGCGGAGTTCATCCCCCAAGAATGGATCAGCTACGAAGGGTGCGATCACCCTCCGCCGTTCTCCGCCATGAAGAGCCTGTACGAAGAGCGCCTGAAGGTCGGTAAGGAAACGCCCCGCGGCAAGTCGTTCAAACTGGTCTACAACTCGAGTTACGGCAAGACGGCGCAGAGCGTCGGGTCTCCCAAGTTCGCGAACGGGATTTACGCCTCGCTCATCACCGCGGGGTGCCGCACGACGGTGCTCGGCGCCATCGAGACGCACCCCACGGGAACGCGCGACTTGCTCATGGTGGCGACCGACGGCGCGTATTTCCGAACGCCACACCCCAAGCTGGAGCTTTCGGAAACGGAGCTGGGCAAGTGGGGCCAAAAGACCAAAGACAACATGTTCCTTTTCATGCCCGGGTTGTACTGGGATGACAAGGCGCGCGAAGCCCTGCGCGCCGGAAAAGACGCCTCGCTCAAGTCGCGCGGCGTTCCCGGTCGCGACATGGCTCGGAAAGTTCTCGAGGCGGACGAGCTCTTTTCGAGATTCAAGCCTGGAGACCCTTGGCCCAAGGTGGAGCTCTCGATCGCCTTCGGAATGGTCACTGTGGGTCAGGCGGTTGACCGCGGGAAGTGGGACACATGCGGGACCACGTTCTCCAACGCGAAACGCATCATCTCAATGGTTCCCGAAAAGAAACGAAACGGGTGCTGGAGAGACAACGATGTGATCCGAAGCGATCCCTACCAGTACGCCCCGAAAAGTGACTATGCTTCCCTCCCCTATGATCGTAGGTTCGGTGACGAGATGAAGGAGACCAAAGAATTCATGAGCGACGTGACCCCCGAGGGAATGGCGAGCGACTTGATGATCGAGGAGCTTCGAGGATGAATACTCTCAAACCCGCTTGTGGCTGCTCTCCCGCCGGGCCCTGCCTGTACGGCGCCATCCTGTGGAGTCACAAGGGCTGGAAAAGAAAACTGCGCCTGCACCTGACCTACGCGCTCCAGCGCGCGGCGAGTTACGCGAAAGGGGATCGGAGGTTTCGCCCCGAGAGAAGACCAAAACACCTACAGGTGTACCAACCTGGCGAACGGTGCTACGAAAATGTGCACAAGAGGTGAAGTTTTCGAGGGGAAGCGCCGTCTTTCTGTTCGGTAGGTGAGACATGAAACGCGACAAGAAAGAAACCATCGAGTTCCAAGAGTACCGAGTCGTTTTCGTTCATCCCGGAACGGGTGAAGAAAAAGTCGTCTCGGCCCTGAACACCGTTTTTCTCCACAACTACATGCGCGGTTTCAAAGGTCCTTTCCAGATCGAGCAACTCTGCCAAGACGTGGTAGGCAAACAAGTCCTCCAGGTATATTGGAAAGTTCTCCCGTCGGAGCAAGGGTTGTGTTTCCGATCGCCGCTCATGAACACCGCCAAGAAAACCCGAAACTACATGGGCCACACGATCACCTCGTGCGGGCTCTCCTGGTACATCGATCGAACACCCGGCAAAGCAGACGGTGTATTTGCCGAAACCCTCGCCGAAGCGAAAGCCAAAATCACGCTGGCGAAGTCGCAAAACGCGTTCTGAAGGTCGACCTATGAGAACCGAACCCCTCACCCCGCACGTCCCTCTACGCACCGCGCTCGACGTCGTGGCGCTCGAAGAAGCGTGGGGCAAAATCCTCGCCCTGGCCATCGACCTCGACCGCCTGGAGCATGCCACGAGCGACGTGGGCGCCAAGGTGGGGATCCAGCGCGCCACGGACCATTTGCACGAGGCGTGCGCGTCAATGCGCCTCGCTCTCTCCAAGGCGCGGCGATGAGGTACCTGTGGGTTGACCTCGCCCTGGGAACGCTCTGCGCCCTTTGCGCGAACGGTTGCGGGTGGTACGGGGCGAAGCTCGTCGGGGAGTGGATGCATGCGGACCCCACGCGCGACCTGTCCTACCAAGCCATCAGCGTCGAAACGACCGCCATCGTGCCAGGCATCATCCGGCTCGACCCGGTGGTCATCACCGTCACCTTGCCCCGCAAACCGACGCCCATCCACAACGACCGCCAATGCGGCGCGTTCACCGCGCGCTCGCTGGCGCAAGGCGTGGGGTCCGTGCGAGGGTACTGCGGAGGGGCGCTGTGAAACGCACCGCTCCCGAACACCGATGCGGGTACACCAAAGAGAGCGCCCGGCCTTCTACGCTCGAAATCTTCATCAACCAATGCACCAAAGAAGCGGGGCACACCCCGCCCCACCTTTTCGAAACGAAGGATGCAACCCCGGAGAGCGCGCGAGCACCCGAGGGTTGGGAAGAAGCATGAAAACTGTAAGCCTACCCACCATTCTCTTTTTCGCCACGTGCCTCTACGTCGGGTGGAACCCGTCCGACCTGCGACGCGATGCGCGAGCACAAGACGATCGGAAACGCAACCCTCGCGTTCCGGGCCCACAAGGTCACCCCTCCGAAAGGCATCGGTTCCGTCCAGGCGTACACCGACACCGAGCTCGTCTTGCTTCGGCTGTGGATCGACGAAGACATCGCGCCGCACTTTCGGGTGCTGGGGCTCATCGTCGGCAACGTTCACCTGCTACAAGGCGTCCCAGGCATCCCCGCAGGGCACTTCTCGATGGCCCACAGGAACAAGTACCACCTGGCCACGGAGTGGAAAGAGGCGATCACCCCGGCGGTCAGAGTTGCGTTCGCAGTGGAAAACACCTCCGACGAACCGCACGAGTTCCGCGGGTTGTTCGAGTGCTTGTCAAGGTAGGGCGATCAGGTACAATCGAGGTTCAACGTGAAGAAATGCGCATTCTGCGAACGAACCGACTACCACGATTTCATCTGTCCCAACGGGCCGAAGAAACCGAAAATCACGCCGGGCCAGTGCCGCGGGAACCTCGAGAACAAGTACACGTGTCCCAACGAGCGATCAGGACGCGGCACCATGTGCCACGAATGTCAATCGATTGTGAGCCGACGCGTGTGGGCGAAGCGGTACGCCGCGGGAACGCAGGCACGAAAAAAGAGAGTGGTCAAGGAGAATCGACCATGAGCTCCTTCAATCGTATCTGTCAAGCGGAATCGACGTCG
>Ga0247666_1000122_pt1 | contig 37590 bp, 50 predicted proteins | sample CNK07_metaG_FD_183025 | JGI IMG/M metagenome (GOLD analysis project Ga0247666, IMG submission 183025) | Soil microbial communities from Purdue University Martell Research Forest, Indiana, United States - CNK07 | ecosystem: Environmental > Terrestrial > Soil > Temperate forest > Bulk soil...
ATCTGAGTGTGTGTTGGCGTAGATCGCCCAGGCCAAGGAGAGCGCCGCGATGACCCACGGAATAATCTCGTTCGTCATGGCAGCGTCAACACGCGATAGAGCACGGAGAACTTGATCGGGCTGTCTCCGAGCGTCGGATTGGCCACCGGCACGCAGACCACGATCGCCGCGTTGGCCACCGGCGTCAGCTCCGTCGTGACGCCGGCCACGGACGAGTACTTGGTGCCGGAGCTGAAGTTCAACGTGGCCGCGGCGATGTCGGCTGTCACCTTCGCGCCAGATCCGTTCGTGTAGCGGAATTCGAGGTTGTTCGATCCGGCATAGGCCGTCGTCGCAAACGTTGAACCGAAGGCAATGCCAATCGGGATGACAATCTTGCCGGCGCCAGGCGCGGCGACCAGCGCAATCGGCGTGGTGAACAGCGCTTTGACCTGGGCGGCCGTCAGCGACACAGGCGCGGGCGCTACGATGTCGCATAGTCCCGCCGGGAATCGCAGGATGTCGAAGTTGCCGAGTTGTACGCTGCTCATAGGTGCCTAATTGTTGACGAAGCAGTCCCACGCGATCCGAGCGCACCAGACCTGAAAGGTGTCCGCGCTCTTCGCGACCTGCACGATGTAGCGTTTCTTGCCGCTCGCCGGCGTGAAGCTGATCGTCTGTTTCTGATTCGTGCCGCTGAAGTCTGAGGCCGTCGCCGTGCAGGCTGCCGCGCCGCTCTGCGTCGGGACGGAGCTGTCGGTGATGTTGAACACGCGCGGCGTCACCGAGATGCCCGCGTTCTCAACGCGGACCATCACGCGCACCTGAATCACGACGTTGGCCGAACCAGAGATCTGGTTGCTGGTATTGTCGATCTCGAATTCGACCGAGTCGTAGGCCTGCAGTTGACCCGTACCCACGCCGACACCGAAGCCGACGATCTCGCTACCACCGCCGTACTGATTGCGGCCGAAGCAGCCGAGGGCCAGCAGGTCAATGTCGTTCTTCAGCGGGTCGTAGTGTGTCGTCTTCCCGAAACTCGTCGGATCTGGCGACACCGGGAGCGTGACAATGGTTCGGCTCATACACGAATCAGCGGTTCTGCGTTAGCGGTGTCGGTGATCACGGGCTCGTTGGCGCCCACGTCTGTGATCGTGAATAAGCGAGTCAGGCCGTTCGTGAAGGCCGTCGCGATGAGCAACGCGTTCACGTCGAGCAAGGTGTACGTGACGATGCGCGTCGCAATGTTCAGACTGCGCCAGAGGATGATGAACGGCCGTTGCGAATAGCCGACCGCGCCAGTGCCCTCGATCGTCGTCAGCAGGATCCCTGTTCCGACGTCACGATCCAGGTAGCCGATCGGTCCGTCGATCTGAACTTGCTTCGCCCCGAACTGCAGACGCGTGAGCCGGCGCTGTAGCACCCACGCGAACTGCGTCGGGTTACTCAGCATGGTCGTGTCCAGCGCCTCGCCCTGCTTGGTGTGCCCCTTGTATTTCTGAATGCCGGCCGGGCTCTGGTAGGTTACAGCTGGCGCGCGGAACCGGCTCGCGTCGGGATCCCAATCGAACGATCCGCTGACGACGTTCTCGCGCTCTTGTCCGGAGATGGACTGCACCTTCCCGAAGATGTCGACGACGTGATCGAGCGACGGCCAGTTCGTCGGATCGACGGTTTCATCGAGGCCCCAGATCACGATCTGGCCGTGGCCGTTCACCCCGAGGCGTGATTCGGTCGAGCGGTTCCAGAGCTTGTACCAGGCACCGAGCCCCTGCGTGGTATCGACATACCAATCGATCGTCAGGCCGCGTGGCGGCAGCGCGCCGGCGGTGAAGGCTTGCCGCGTCGCGAAGCTGGAGCTGCGCACCTTCGCGGTGCCGTCCTCCCATTGCGGGTAGGTGACGTTCGTCGCCCAGACCCCAGACGTCCAGTTCCCCAGGATCGGATTCTCCAGCCAGTGCTGCTGGCACGCGTGCGCGTCAACCAGCGGCAGGCCGGTGCCGTCGCCAACGTCCTCCACGCCGATCGCGTTGACCGCCATCGTGACGACGCCGTTCTTGTGATCGTCGGACAGCGGCCCACGCGCGTAGATCACGGTGAACCAGTAGGTCTTGCCATCCGCGCCGGTGTAGGCCCGGTACGTCGGGGTGAAGGGCCACGCGGCGAACCCCGGCACCAGAATGTCCGCGCGGGTGTTTGGATCGAGCTTCGTGCGATCGTGGCTGACGGCCGGATCGCCCCCGCCCAGGTCGCTGCCGTACACGCTGATGATGCGAAAGATCGGATGGCCGACGACGAGATAGGCGTCCCAGTCTTCGGTGATTGTCACTGCGGTCGCCGTCGCCAGCGACGGGACCGGCGTCAACGCGCCGGTGTAGGGCGCGCCGTCCGTCCAGTCGTGAATCGCCACGTAGAAATCTTGGCCGGGGATGGCCTGGAACCCGTCGAACGTGACGTTGTCGTGCGTGAAGACGCGGCAGGTCCCGCCGTTGAGCCCATCGCCTGACAGCGGATTGAATCCAACCGCGGCGTCGTCGTTGACGCTGCTCCCGAAGATATAGATCCGATAGGAATCGACGCCGGGGACCTGTCCCCAGTTAACGCGAATGCCGTGCGGATCGCCGAAATCGCCGCGATCGAGATTGGAGCCTTCGGCGCCAAGCGGGCCTTCCACGCCGCCGCTCACACACGTTACGTAGCTGTGGAGCTTGGTCATGATCGTGCCTGGCGCGCCGGTCTGCCCCACGTCCATCACCGGAGGAATGCCCGCGCTCGTCGATCCGACCGGCGGCGTCGTCAGGATGACCGTGCGCGTGAGCTTCTCCTGTCCGAGCCAGTACAGCGGGCAGAGCCCTTTCGACACGACCGCTCCGGTCGTCGGATCCGTCGCGCCTTCGTCGCTCTTTTCCCCGTAGAGCCACGGAATCGGCGTCGCCAACACATCGGCCGGCGTCGAGAATCCGACCAGCGGCGGCACGAGCGCCGGCCAGTTACGTCCTGGACCTGACGGCCCGAATTCCGCGAAGAGACTGTCCACCACCGTCAGGTCAGCTTCGAGCGGCGAATCGAGGACGGGCGTTTGGACGACACCGCGGCACGGCACACGTGGTGCTGAGCCAGCCAGGCGCGCCGGCGGCGAGGCGAGCTTGATGCGCACCTCGTCGTACTCGAGGTCCTGCGAGTCCGCCAGATTGCGAATGAAGCGATCAGTCTCGTCGCCGAACTTGATTGTGGTGTTCGCCGCGGCAAAGCCGCCCTGCTCGTTGCTCAGCCCATGATCGACCGAACCCACCGACAGCAGGCCGGCCGGCTTGCGCCCGCCCTCGTAGGTCGACAGATCGCCGAGCTCGACGAGCGAGCGCCGGTACGTCGTCTGCGTGCCGCTCGGATAGTCGGTGTGGATCAAATCCATCCAGACATCGATGTTCGTCTTGCCGGTCAGCAGCTCCCCGTCCACCGGATCGGCATGCGCCGGGACGGCGCCAAATGGACCGGGATAGCTGGACACGCGGCCGACGCCACCAGGATTGCAGCCTGACTTCCCTTTGCCGCCGCCGCTGACTTGCGCCTGCGGAGCGCAGGGCGCTTGCGGCGCGAGGGGAACCGGCGGCAACAGCACGAAACTCGGCGGAGGCGGCAGCGCGCCAGACTTGCCGGCCCACGCCCACGCCATCGACACATTCGAGGCATTCGGCGTCCCCGTCGGCGTCGACTGCCACGTCCAGACGTCGGTGTCCACCAGCGCGAGGTTGTGGTTGGTGTCGCTGCCCGTGGTGGCCCCGCCGCTGATCGTGACGATCGGTGCGCTCGCTGGCGTCGCTCCGTTTTGCCGCGTCGCGATCTGCCAGCTCCCGCCGGGTGCCCCTGACACGACGACGATGAGCCCGATCAGCGTGGCCGACGACACGGGGCCGATCAGCGTCACGTCGAATGTTTCGGTTGCCGAATAGGCGGCTCCGCCATTGCCGTCACCGTTATTCGGCTGGATGTAGCGTACGGCCGTGTTCGAGGGAACCGAGATGTTGCTGCTGCCGATCATCCACTGGTTACCGATCGTCGCCGTGAACTGCGCCCCCCAGGCAGTGATTGACCCCGATGGGCCGCCCGCATAGGTGATCTGCTGATACACGAGATCGCCAACCGCAAGATTCAGGGAGCCGGTCCAACTCCCAGATGTCGCGGTATCCGCGATCGTGACCGAGGCCGATGTCGGTGACCCGTTCTTGAAGACCGTGAAGGTAATCGACTTCCCGGTGCCTGGAGCCGCCGAGAGCGTGTGGTTGAGGCCGGTGAGTCGGCCGGCGATCGACACAACGTCAGACGTCCCAGGAAGCTGTTGATACCCCGAGACCCCGCGCCACGTGTGCGGGCCAAAGACCGAGTTCGTGGCGCCGTCACCGACAGAGCTCGAACTGTCGTTGCCGCCGTAAATACTTTGGCCAGGAGATGTTGACGTGAATTCGATGGTGAAATAGACCTGCGTGCCCGCCGGGAAATTTCCGGAATGATCATGCAGGCTGATGATGTCTCCCCGAGCGACCGTGACGCTGTGGGTCGTATCGCGGACATCGGTCGCGGCGTTCACGAACTGGCAGGTCAGCGCGGAATCGACACCGTTGACGCGCAGGAAGAAATTCCGAAATCCGGTGCCTCCGCCGGGAGCCACGCTCAACTTGATTCGCAGGTTGTTGAACGTCCCCGCAGCAGGACACGGCATCGAACCCTGCGCCTCGGAGGTCGCCGTGCAGATATTCCCAAACCCAATCGGGCAGAAATTGTCGATGCCGGTCGAGCCGTTATAGCTCCCAAAGATGATCTGCATCAGAGGGCCTGACCCTTCGGCCACTCGTCGAAGGTCAGCGAGATCGGCTTGTACGTCTCCATCTGCTGCAACACGTCGAACGTATTCGACCAACGGCCGAACAATCCGCTGGTGGTACTCGTCGGATCCGGCCAGAAGAGCGACGGACGCGCCCGGCCATGATTCGCGCGGAACCAGTCCCGGATCGCGGTCAGACCGGACGGACTGCTCGCGCGCAGATCCACCGCGATCTTCCTGTTCACCGTGCCGTAGTCCTGCACATACGGCGTGCCGTATTCGTTCGCCACGTCGAGCACGTTGGGCGTTTCGGATTCGTGAAAGCCCCACGCGAAGTTGTCGCCCACGGCCTGACCGAGAAAACTGCGCTTCGGACCGTAGATGGCGATGCAGCCGCCGAACGTCACGTTGACCGAATTCGACACGATCACCAGATTCCAGACCGTGGACGTGCGACTGCTGAAGCTCGTGAGATCCACCACGAGCGTCGGCGGAAAGCCATCCGCCTGCACCGCCGGGATCGTGATCGCGTGCGAGAACCCTGCCCCGTTCGTCAGCGTGAGCACGCTGGCACCTGGATCGAGGTTGTGCATCGGGATGACGAGGATGTCGCCCTGTGCTGACGAGATGGTGAACGTGATCGTGACCGTCTTCACGCTCCACCTAACGCGCGCAGCCGGGTTCAACGTGGCCAGCGTGGCAAGGCTGTAGGACGTGGACGGCGCGACAGTCGCCGTCGGCGTCACCCCGAGTAGGATGTTGTCGGTGTAGCGCTGAAAGATGGCGGACGCCATTACGCAGGCACCCGGAGCGCGCGCCGCGCCTTCGTTCCAGCCCCGTCTCGATCCGTCGCAAAGTTCTGAATCACCGTACTCGTCACGACCTTGCCATCAAGCTCCAGCGTCACGTAGAGATCGCCACCGCCAGATCCCATCAGCGCAGACACGGCTTTCTGTTGACTGGCCGTGAGCACCATTTCACCGGGGGTCAACATCGCCGGAACGGTGTCCGATCCGCTGCGGCGGAATGGCAGTACGCGACCACCACCCGCGAAGTGCTGGATGCCACGTGGCATCACGAGTCCGCCAGTCGCTGCGCCGGCTGTCGTATGCGCCCAATCAGAGGTATCACCCAAGAACGACGTATCAGCGAAGTCCTGTTTGATGTGGGTCGTGATCGTGATGTCCTTCGACGTTGGCAGTCCGTTGAGTGCATCGGCGAGACCGTTCTTGCCGGTCAGCGTGCGAATCAGTTCCTGCAGCGTATCGTTCAGCGTTTTCAGTCCGGTATCGAGCGGCGTGTCTTCGAAGCTCAGACCGGAGATGTCGTTGATCTTGTTGCCGTTCGCATCGAGCAGCTTGCCCGCGTCGATTAGGTTCTGGATCAACGGACGCATGTTGTCCGGGATCGCCGTGCCGAACTTCACTGAGTCCTGCACTAACTTCGAGATGGCCGTGGACATGCCACCGAGCACGCCACCGACATCCGCCCCGGCATCCGTCAACGCCGTGAAGTCGGCGTAGATTTTCTTCGCGCTGGCTTCCAGATTGGCCTGCTTGAACTTCGGCCCCAGATTCTCCAGCGTGATCCCATAGTTCGCGGCCAACTGCGTCAAAGCGACATAGTCTGGCGGCGGCACGTCCAGCAGACCCTGCAGCGCCTTCTTCTCGTCCTCCGTCAAGCCTTGCATCGTCAGGATTGACTTGATCGTTTCCCGCATCTCGTCCGGGATCTTGCCGCCGAAGGCTTGGAAGGCACTGACAACGGCACTGACACCCGTGGCGGTGTCTTCGATCTTCTTCTGCTGCTCGTTCAGGGCGATGTTGATCTTGTCGATCGCGGCTTGTGTGGCTTCAGCCCCCAGCTTCTCGGCTGCGAAGAGGCTCTTGATGTCCTGATCGGCCTGCGCCGCTGATCGCCCGGTCGCGGCGTAGGCTGCGCCGATCGCTTTGGCCATCTGATCGAAGCCGCCAAAGGACTGCTCGAATGTCGCTTCAGTCTTACGACCAGCAATCTCGGCTGCACTAGGTCCGCCAATGCCCTTCAGGACCGAGAAGAGCGCAGTCGCAGCACCAGCGATTAACTCAATGATCCCAGTGGCCTTACCCAGTGAACTCGACGTCGAAGACGTGAATGCATGGAAGCCTTTGTCCGCTGTATCGAGACCTCGAGCGACATCGGCCAGTTCACCAACGATGCTGCCGAAGGTTCCGCCGCTGACTTGCGCAAGATGCTCAAGAGAACTCGATAGCCCAGCGAGATCGTCTTTCCATTGAGTCGTCGCTTCACGTGCGCGGTTAATCGCCTCAATGTTCTGCGCGGAAGGTATAGCAAGCCCACTGAATCCGAGTTGCGCAGTCGATTCGAGTGTCGGCTGACTCTCACCAGGCAGGGTTGTCGAGGGAACGAACCGGCCGCCGCGCTGCACATCGAACGCACCCGCGAACTGCCCGGCTCGCTGCATCTCCTCCACGATCTGTGTGACCGTCCCGCCGAAGACATGCAACTGCCCGACTTGCTGCCTGAGAAACCCAGTGAACTTATCCGAGACGACGCCGAGCGAGTTGTAGCCGAAGATGAGGCCGAGCGCCGCCTTGCCTGCGGCAACCGTCTCCTCCTCGTTATCCTTCATCCGCTCGTTCTGCGCCTTCAACGAGTCGTTGAACTTCGTGATCGCAATGGATGAGAGGGCGGTCTTGATCGAGATGTCCTCGGTCGACAGACCCATTGCCTGCAACGTCAGTACGGTCTGTTGCTGGGAGAACGTCAGATTGCCGGTGTCCCGCGTTGCCTCGGAGATCTTTTCATTCACCGCATCGAGTTTCTGCCGATAGGTTTCCCACGACATCCCGAGCGCATCAGCAGCGGCTTCTTGTAGACGGAGCTGCGCCGTTGCCGCCGCAAGTAGCGCGGTATTTTCTGGTGACGGTCCAGAGATGAGTCCAGCCTGCGCCTGAAACGCTCCTCCCGTTAAGGTGCCAATGCCGACAGACGGCACACCGCCCAAGAGAGGCAAGTTTGGCGGTGGCGGAAGCGTCAGACCAGCTCGCTTCGCTGCCGCTTCTCGGCCTGCCTGGGTGGTGAGATCGTCATTCTCTTGCGGCGGAGCGCCGAGAAATAACCGGAGCTTAGACAGTTTGTTGTTCAGATCGATGAACGTAGCGAGGATGTTGCCTGCCGCGTTCACGGCATCGATCTTCAGGCGATCGAACCCGACGCTAAACTCGTGGAGCGCCCGCACCGATTCAGCGCTCATCGCAGTCATTGACGAGCCGAGTTCGTCAACCTTCGCCTTCAACGTGGGTAGGATCAGCGCGCCGCCGCGGCCGAACAGTTCGATCGCGATCAGCGCTTGCTGCGCGGGGTCATCGATCTGTTGCATCGCTTTTGCGATGGCGATGAACTGGGCGTCTGGCGCGAGTTTTCGCAGATCTTCAAAGGACAATCCAAGCGAAGTAATAGCCTGCAACGCTTGCGGGTTGCCGCTCGCGATATTCTTCTGGAACTTGCTGACGGCGTTAGCCACTTCCTCAAGCGAATTTCCTGATGGAACCGCAATCGAGTTCAGACGCTGCAGCGCGACGATGCCGATCCCGGTCTGCTCGGACACCTTCACCAGCGAATCGGCGTACGTGACAGATTGACGAGCCGCCAGTCCGAACGCGGCACCGGCCGCCGCGAGCGTCGTCGGCAACGCCAGAGCGCCACCGACATCGCCGATCAACGATCCAAACGAGGTACCGCTGGTCGTCGCGCTCAGTTCCTTCAGCGCTTGCTGCTGCTGTTTCAGCGCCGCGAGCGCCTTCTGGACTTCGGCCGGCGCGGTTTGCCCGAGTGCGCGGAAGGCATCCACGCCCCGGCTGATGGCCCGGACCATGTCGTCGACTTGCGATGACGTGAGACTCGTCACGCCGCCGAGTTGTTGAATCCCGCGTGAGGCATTCGCCGCTTCCGTCGCGATCCGTTGCTGTCCCACGCGGACCAGATCGAGGTTTGCCGACATGCGCGTCAACGCTTGGTTCAGCCCTGACGTATCCGGGGCCTTGCCGATGCCAGCCACCGCCGTCTGGGCCGCCTTGGCATCCGTGCCAACCTTCGCGAGCGCCGTCGTGACGTCTTTCGCGTCGGCCCCGATCCGCACGATGAGACTACGGAGGTTCGCCATTACGTCGGCACCGCCCCGTTCATCGCCTCAATCAACCGGTTCAGATGCGGTTCTTCTTCCGCGTCCCGCGCCGGACCCATGAACGCATGCGTACCGATGTTGCGCGTCTTGAATCCGAACTCGTACCAAACGCCATACACGGACGGGTTCCGATGCGCGGTATTCTCTCCCCCGCGAGACGGCAGATCCTCATCAACCAACCCGACAAACCACGTCAGGCCGCTGCCCTGGACTTGGATGGCCTCCACGAGATCGCCTTTGTCTCTCGGCGCGTTCGTGCGGGCGCGCTCCTGCACGCGCGTGGCCGTCACCTGATCGGCGTCGCTCACGCGTGCCAGCACGTCAGACCCGTACTGCTGCAGGTCCGCCGTCAAGCCTTCAATTCCATCTAAGCGAAACGTCGCCTGCATGACTAGTCGTCGGTCTCCTTGCGCTTCGTCTTCTTCGAACGTCGCAGCAAATCTCTCACCCGTAGCGGCTTATTCGAGAACGGACTTAGTACCCAGCACGCCAGTTGCGCCACCATCTCCAACTGTCGATTGCGCTCATGCCACACGGCGTCGACAAACCAATCGATCTCGCGCGGCGTCATCGTCCGAAACGCCCGCGGACTGAGTCCGCACCGGATCGCGTGCGGCTGGATCTCCCCGATCCAACGGGCGATCGGCCCTAGGCGCTCTCCCGTGTCGTCGTCGTAGGGTCCACTTCACCTTCTTCTGCATCGAGGGGCAGATCCCCGGTTTCATCGTCCCCATAGACTCCTGACACCCGCATCGCCTTCGCCAAGGCATCCGCGAGCGGCTTCACTTTCCCGCCGCGATCCAGATACCGCTGAATCAACGTGGCGGATCGCTTCTCGGTGATCGCGGCGTCCTGATGCTGCAGGCCGAACGTCAACATGAGCACGAGCGCGCGCACGTTCTGCCCACGGGCGGCCAACACCCACGGCGCACACCCGGCCCGTTCTTCCAGACCTTGCGCTGCCAACACGCCGAAACGGAATTCCACGGGCGGCTTGCCTGTTTCCAGCTCGAAGAGGACGGGGGCGACTTTCTCGGTCGACATGAGCAGACTCCTTCAGAAAGGGCTGGGGCCACTCGGCCCCAGCGCGATACACCATCAACTAGGGATAGACGCCGCTGACGCGTGTGGTCACAGCGAGTTCCACATTGAACGTCGTGATGCCGGCGACGCTCGAGACCGGACCGCTATACGAGATGCAGTTGCAGAAGCCGGTGATCTTCGCCTTTCCGGCCGTAGTGCCTTCCGGGCCGTACTCGTATGGCAGGCCACTCAGACCTTCGATCGCGCTGAAGAACGTCTCTGCGGCGGCGGTCCACTTGCCCGTCAGCGCGAAGCCCTTGGTATCGAACCCAGGGATCTCGACTTTCAGGGGATGCGCGACACCCGGCTGGAAGGTCGTGCCGTCCAGTCGTTCCCCGCTGCTGCTGCCCCCGATGTTGTCGAGGTATGTCGACACATCCGTCAGTGTCGACGGTGAGCCACTGTTACCGACTTTGAAACTCGTCCCGATGCCTTTGATCGCCATCACGCTGCTCCTTCACACTGACAAGGGGCTGATCGCATCGTGGCAACGGCATCGAGCACAACGCTCGGCGCGGGAACCCATGCTGTCCCAGGTGGCCGACTTACTCAGACGCGAGCTGATGCTCGGCCTGTTTTAACTGGCGTCGCCACCAGTTAATCCGACGAAATAATTCTTGCTGCGTCTCCGACTTCTCCTGCGCTTGCAACCAGGTCTCTTCCACCGTCAACAACGCGCGCACATGGCGAATATCCTGCGCGATCCGATGAATCGTCTGCGGCGTCACGCCGGCGCCTCGACACTTGCCCCACATGCGACGCAGTGCCAGTCCGGCGCCCCAAACGTGCCTTGGTTCTCGCGTTCGCCGGTATGGGCACAGCCACGCTGCACGGGCTCTGGCTTACCGAGCGTCAGTTCCAGCGTCGACAACTGCTCATCGAGCGCGGCGATGTTCGCCCGCATCGATCGCACGATCATCCGCGCTAGATCGACATTCACTGATGCACCGTCACGTCGTACGTACTCACCCACTCCCGCGTCGTCACCCCGCTGACAAAGTCCTTGATCGGAACTAGGAACTCGTAACTGACATCCACCGATCCATAGCCCGCGACAGCGAGTGTCTGCCCATCGAGCGCCTGTTTAATCAGTCCGGTGATCGTGTTCGCCTGCGCATCGCTCCGTGACTGACTACCGACCCGGATCTGAATCGAACTGACGCTGCCCCACTTCAACGCATCAGGCGTTCCGCCCATCGTGTTGAAGGGCCGTTCCCCCGCAGTCTCGACCTGCACGTAGGGATAGGCCGGGATCTGCGGCGCGTCCCCGTTGTCATCGGGATAGATGCGGACGCCGACGTAGCCCGTCACCGCCACGCTCGTGCGCAGCTTCGACAGGATGGCGGTCATCGTTGGTCCCAGCGCCTGGGTACTCGGCACCTACTGAACCTCCACGCAATAGATCTGAAGCTGCTCGGCGTTCCCGTCGGGATCGCCAAAGGACGAAATCTGGAGACTCCGTCCAGTCGATGGCTCGAACAGTCGCCAACTCGCCTGGAGATCCTCGCGATAGCGAATCGTCACCACGTAGCTCCCAGTGGCGTGCGGGGTTTCGAACCGCAACAGTTCGTTTCCACGCGCCGACATTTGTGCGCCCCAAATCGTGTCGATGTCGTCGTAGGACGACGGATCGAGCCCGGCCGATGGCTTCTGCAGCACGTACTCGTGATTGAGATCGCCCGCGTTGATCGCTACCACGGCCAATTCCAGGGCGTATGAAATGACGCACTCGAACGCGTTAGCGAAATAGTTGGCAGCGCCGTGTATTTCAACGCGTCCATCACGGACTTTGCCCCGATCGGCAGTTGCAGAATGTTGGCGCGCGCCTCTGAGACTTCCTCACCGTACTTGTGGAAATGCCCAACGAGCATCATCAGCGCGTAACGAATCAGTTCCGAGACATCGCCAATGGCATCGCCGTAGCCAGCGCGATACCGGATCCGCATCGGTCCAGTCGGCCAGGTGGCGCCTGAGACCAGCACGACACGCCCGCGACGCGCGTACGGACCACTCGGCGCGATGACCGTGTAGGCACTCGCGTCAAAGGTCTGCTCGATCCCAGTCGCATCGTCAAAGACAATGCTCAGCACCGCCTGTAGCGGCGGATGCGGCAGTTCGATCACGCAGCCGCTCGGGCCGCAATCGAGCCGCGTTTCCCACGTCGCGGTCATAAGTTGTCGGCCGGTCTGCTCTTCAAAGAGCTGCCGCGCCGCAGGAATCCACAGATCGAACAAGGTATCCAGCGATGTCGCCGTCACCCGTCGCTGCTTCTTCACCTCCTCGAGATCCAACGGTTCGAGACGTGGCGGGATAATCAGCGAGTCCTCGCTGCGGATCTCGTTGTCCATGAGATCGCGTCTCATGCGTGCCCCCGACCGAGCTGCGTCAAAACTTCAGGACGCCACACGATCTCAGACGCGCCCCAGTGCATCGTCTGCAGGAAATGCAGATCCCCGCAGTCCTGCCGTTCGCCCCACGTCCCGAGCTTCGCGGGCTCATTTGGCATGAAGATCATCGGCGTGCCGACGTTGCCCCACCGGACCATCTGGTCCTGCCAGAGCATCGTCCCGTCCGGGAGCCGCATCCGAAAGATCGTGAGCCGATCCGGTGCCGCCTCGATCGCGGAAGCCATCAGCGCGCGATGGCCGGGCACGTACACATCGTCGTCATCGATGTGCGCGAGATACTGCCCACGCGAGAGCGGCGTCGCGATATTGCGTTCCGTACTGCCCCAGTCGTGCCCCGGCGGGCAGGCGACATACCGGATATGGCCGTCCGTCTGCGTCGGCACGTTGCCGATCACGATGATCTCGTCGCCGGGCCAGCACTCGATCGACGCGAGTGTGTCGGCCAGCGACGGACGTCCGACGGTGGCGATGATGAAGCTGATCATGCGGCGATCCTCAGCTTGCTCACCGCATCCTGCACGGCCTGTGCATGCGTTCCGGTCCAGTACGTGGGATCGCGTCGATAGATGTCGTTCTGGCTCGTCTCGTCCCCCACCCAGTCGTGAACGATCTCGACTTGGGGCAGCATCACGCAGCGATCGAAAGCGGCCATCACGTCACGAAGGAAGATGTCGCCCCAAAAGATGCGGGGATCCCAGAGGAAGCCCAGACGTTCGACCACCGTCCGCGCCACACACGCGAACGGAAAGTGACTCGCGTTGTGCGTGGACACGCCAAGATCGAAGATCCCATCCTGGTAGCGATCGGCCGCGTCCAGGATCATCCGCGGCCAGCCAGAGGTCTTGAACACCATGTCATCGTTGCCACAGAGCAGCACGTCACCCTGCGCCACAGCCGCTAACTCGTTGAAAAACGTCGGCAGACTGATGTAGCCCTGCAGCCGTGGACCGACGACGACGCGATAGCCACGCCCGGCCAGGAACTTGAACGTCTCATGGTCATCGTCATCGACTCGGAACACGAGTTCCGCGCAGGGTGAATCACCACAGGTCAGCCAGTACGATGCGATCATCCGCTGCAGGCAATGCAGCCGCTGACGCGTGGGCACGAGGACAGAGACCTTCGTGAACATGTTCAGTGTCCCGCGTAGCTCAGGCCACTCGCAGCCGTGATGGTGCCGTCCTTCTCTGCCTCGACTTGCTGCTGTCTAATCCGCACGTCTTCTTGCCACTCTTGCTTTGCCCACCCGTGATGCACGAGGAAATCGAACATTTCGCGCTTGATCTGGAACATCTCTTCAACCGTCGCGCCGTGCGGACGCACGAGGATCTCGTCGCGCGCAGAGAAGCCCACGATCCACTGGTTGTCGTAGTTGTAATCGAGGATGTCGAGTCCGCTTTCCTGCGGATGCGTCCACCACCGCGACCCTGGATAGGGAATCCCCACCGCGAGGTTGCAGGAGTCCAGGTAGGGCTTGACGGACTCCAGCCAGCGCATCGTTTCGCGCGCCGTCTCTAGCGTTTCTCCGGCCAAACCTGCCACGAGGAACGCGATCGTGTAGAACCCGTGCTTTTTCGCGGTGATCAGCGCGTCGGTGTTCTGCTGAACTTTCGTGCCCTTCCAGTTCGCATCGAGGACACGCTGACTGCCGCTCTCGATGCCGAAACACGTCACCTTCGTGTTCATCAGCTTGAGCGACTCGGCGACGTGATCATCCATCGTGTTGACGCGCGTGTGGATACGGGCCGCGAAGCTATCCGCTCCGAAGGCATCGTGAACCGCCACCGCCAGTTCGCGGAGCTTCGTCTTGTGCAGCGTGTACGTGTCGTCCTGGAATTTGAACATCCGCACGCCTTTGTCCATCACCTGCGCCATCTCGGCGATGATGTTGTGGGGCGAGCGATAGCGCGGCTTCTGCCCGATCCACGGCGTCGAACAGTACGTGCATTTGTACGGACAGCCACGCGTGCCGATGAGCGACATCACCGCACTGGACGAGTCGGGATAGGCGGCGTTCGGGAAGTACTTCGTCTTCATCACCGCTACGCCGTCGTTGTAGATGTGGTCCTGCGGCAGTAGATCCCACGCCGGAAACGGAATGGCGTCGAGGTCCATCGCGTCCGCCTTGTCGCCGTAGTAGTAGGGCTGGAGTTTCCCCGCGTCCCAATCGCTGAGCATCTGCAACGTCGCGACTTCGCCCTCCATCACGATCACCGTATCGAATAGTTGCCGGCCATCCACCGCGCGATAGTCGCGTCGCTCACGCAGTGCGCCTTTGTAGTGGTAGGCGTCCTGTCGCCCGGCTTCCTTGACTTCTTTCGGCTCATAGGACGGGTGCGGGCCACCTGCGACGACGAGCGCATCAGGGTTGCGATCCTTGATGTAGGCGGCCAGTTCCAGCGCTTCACCAAACTGCGGCGTGCAGAACCCAAACATGTGGACGTCGCTGTCCATCACCTCTTCGGGCAGGTGGATGTTCCCCTCGTAGCGCTTCTCGAGCATCGAGGTCACGACAATCTCGTGGCCCTGCGCTCGCAAGAGCCCCGCGATGTAGAGGACGCCCAGCGGGATGTTCGTTTTCGAATCAGCCAGCCATGGCGATGACGGCAGAATGCAGTGAATCTTGCGCGGACGAATCTTGCGGATCGGCAGTCCTGACGTCGGCACCGCGTCGCAGAGACTCGTGTCACTCATCTGGTAGCCGGATGTGGCCATCGTGAGCGGCTTACCCATGAAAGACACCCTGCTCGTCGTAGTGCGGATGATCCGGCCCGTCGTACCGGTCCCAGAGTTCGGGTAGGCTCACGCCGATGTCCTTGAGTTGCTGATGGGCCACGGCGAGGTCTCTCGGCGCCACGTACTCATGTCTGGGGTGATAGAACAAAATCTCAGGCAACCGTACACACTCCACGCCAGCCCGCACGATCTGGTACTGAAACAGGGTCTGCGCATGCCCATAGGCGGTGAGCCGTTCATCGAGTCCACCTACAAGATCAAATGACTGGCGGCTGGTGAACCACACGCCAGAATCGATCGCTGTGTGCGCGTATTCGCGGCCGAACGGGCGCAGCACCGATGGGCCACACCGCCGCCAGTCCGTCCGTTCGCACGCGTGAACGTCCGCACGCAGGTCGTAATAACCGCCCACGACAAACGCGTCCGATGACGTCGAGGCGCTCACGAGCCGTTCAACCGCGTCAAACGACAGTAGATAGTCTGCCCGTGTGAAGAGCACCTGTGGCGAGGACGCGTGCGAAACCGCCACATTCGTCGACCAGGAATGCGTCTTCCGTGCGTCTTCGTGCTTGTAGGAGTGCAGATGCACGGGCACAGGGAAATTCAGCGAACCAAAGCACGCCTGGATGTTCTCGATCGCGTCGTCGGTGTTGTTGTCGACGAGGACGATTTCGCTCACCTCTGCGAAGTTCTGCTGACGGATCGAGAACAGCGCGGCAGCAAGGTTCGCCAGCGTGAGACTCCGGTAATACGTGCAGCAGATCGAGATCATGCCAATGCCTCGACCAGCCCTGGATACGCTTCAAGCCGAAACACGAACGTGGTCTCATCGACGTGCTGCCACCGCACGCCACGCGCCATCAAGGCATTGATCAGCTCCCAGTCCCAGGAGAAGCAGCCCTGTGCCGGCAGGTTGTCGTTGAACTGGTCGCGCAAGACGGACCGCCTGAATAGCGGTTGGCCGAGATCGACACCTGCCCCAACTGGCGGGCAGTACCGCAGTTCTTTTCGGCCCGCATAGAGGCAGGAGCTGTAGACGAACCCAAGATCAGGATCGGCGTCGAGCGCGGCGACAAGAGGGCCGAAGTGATTCGGCAAATAGGCGTTGTCATCGCTCAGGAAACAGACGTATTCGCCGACGCTGGTGCGCAGGCCAGCCATCGCCGGGGAGATCCCCCAGTCGTTGGTCCGTATGGGCAAGTCCAGATGCCGGACATGGGCGTCGGCGCAGACTTGCGCGATCTCTGAGATCACCGGCTGACCAGGCGCATCAGAGACGACGATCTGCTCAAGATCGCGATACTGCAGATGCTGCACGGAGCGCAGGCAGCGCCGGAGACAGTTCACACGATCGAAAACGGTAGTGACAATACTCACGCGCGGAGTCATAGCTTTTTCTGCTCAGTCAACACGTACCGCTTCGCAATGGCCGGCAGTTTCTTCAGATCATCAGAGTCAGGATAAAACTCAACCTCTGCTGTCGCTACGGCATCGACAGAAAAGTGCAGGTCTAGCTTTTTGACGTTTTTCAACCCCAGCGCATCGCAGATTTCCTTCGCAAGCACTGACGATCCGAAAAGCACGCTCATGCGGCCACTTCCAATCCCACCGTGGCGAGCACCGACTGCAGACGCGACGCGTAGGTATGCCCCACGAGCCGCGCCGCGCACCGCTGCCGAATGTCTTCACAGTCGACCGGATGCGAGAGGAAATACGCGATCAAGTCGACGCACTCAGCTTCGGTGCGAAACGTCGGCAGTTCCGGGACGATCGCATCCACCTCTGGACGCCATTCGCTGACCACCAACGCTCCGCACGCGAGCGCCTCGTATACGCGCGGGTTCAGCGCCGTCGCAGGAATCTGATGCCGGTTGAAGTGATGCACTTCGCGGAAGACGTTCAGGATGATCTTCGTCTGCCGATAGAGTCCGGCGGTCATGTCCGGCGTGATGTTGCCACTCAGACATCGCGCATTCACCGATGCATACGCCCACGATCCTCCGACCACGTAATCGAGCAGATCCGCGTCAGCCAACGCGGCGAGGTAGCGATCGCGCGTGGGATTGCCTCCCCCGATAAAGCCCACACGTCGCCAGCGCGGACTATCGTCGGCATAGTGAACGTGCGGGTCATAGCAGACCGGCAAATACGAGGCATGCGGATGACGTCCCAGCGTCGCCTGATCGTTGACGAACACATGATGAAAGAGCTGCGAGCGTGTCGCCGTGTCGTCGACTTCGTAGGGTTCATCGAGCAACCAGACTGCCGTCCTCGCCGCGAACGCCGCAGGGCGATTCGTGTGGCAGAACTTGCGACCGTGAACGACGAAGAAGACGTCAGGCTTGAAGGCGTTGCACTGCTGAATCAGATCAGGCACCGACCAATCCGCGTGCGCATAGTCGATGCCGAGATCCTGCGCGGCGTGGAAGAGTCCTTGCGTGAAGACGTCTCCACAGGAAAGGAATTGGTAATCGCAACAGAATACGCGTGGCATCACGCGGCACACTCCAGCCGGGCGAGTTCCGTCTTGAGCGGTGCGCAAGGAAACGCCGTCAGCGCGGTACGACGTGAGCAGTTGACGACAGACACGCCAACAGACTTCAGCGGATCGACGAGCGTCTCGAACGCCGCGCACATCTGCGCGTAGGGCGAGATCCGATGCACCGGATGATCACCAAACCAGTGCGTCTGCGTGCCGTCATTGCCCATGTCGAACCCGAGCAGTAGGATGCTCGCGGCCCCGAGATGCACGGCCAGATTCAGCGCTTGATAGCCGCTATTCGATCCCGTCCGCAGTCCAGAGGGATCGAGTTCTAAGCCCTCAGGGCCGGTGTTTCGCAGGACGGTCCAGTCCGCGCGTGTCGTCGGATTGGCGGATTCGATCGAGTACTTCATGCCGGCAAAGTCAGGCACACCCTGATGCCAGTCCTCGATCCATTGCCGATCAGCCGCATAGAGGACATCGGCCCACGGTGCCAACTTGTACGCGTCGTTGACAGCGATCACGCGGGTCTGGCCCCGCACGGCCTCGACGTCGGCGACCGTCAGCGACGGTCCCCCAGCGATCAACGTCACGGTCTGTCCTGGCCAGAGCTTCGGGACGGGTTTCACGAGAAGTTCCTCCCCGCGTCGCCGCGCTCGCCCTTCATCCCGATCGGTCCCGGCGGACCAGGCTTGCCGTCTTTCCCGTCGCGGCCGCACTTCACCGCCAGCCGCCACTTGGTCACACCGACGCCTGGCTTCTCGCTCGTCGCGTCCTGCGCGATCCAGAACGAGCCGCCATACGTCGTGCCGTCGCCTTTCTCGTACATTCGGCCGGCCTGGTAGACGCCACGATCGAGCACGGTCGGAGACTTGAACATCCCAGAGAGCGCCGATCCGTCGGACCGCACGAGCCTCCAGGAGCGTTCGTCGACCTGTTCCAGGCTGGCCCCTTCCAGCGTCCCGTCGCGTCCAGGTGCGCCGTTGAGCCCCTTCTCACCGCGCTCGCCAGCCGCGCCGTCGCGTCCAGCCACACCGGGCACACCTGGCTGCCCATCCCGGCCGTCTTTGCCGTCAAGGCCATCCTTCGGCTTGGGCACGAGTTCTGCTGCTCTCAAAGCCAGGTCATCGACGTCTACAACCGGCGCGTCCTTACCGTCGATGCCGTCGCGCCCGTCCTTGGGGACTGGAATCAATGCGGCGGCGCGCACGGCGACGTCCTGGACATCGACCGCTGGCGCATCCTTGCCATCGAGTCCGTCACGCCCGTCGATCCCATCTCGCCCGTCTTTCGGGACGGGAATCAGCGCAGCGGCGCGCACGGCGACCTCGTCTACATCAACCTCAGGCGCATCTTTCCCGTCCACGCCGGCGCGACCGTCGATCCCGTCCTTGCCGTCCTTCGGCGTGGGAATCAGCGCAGCGACTTGTTGCACGATCGCGTCGACATCAACGGGCGGCGCATCCTTGCCGTCGAGACCGTTCCGACCATCGATACCGTCGACACCGTTCGCCCCGTCTGCCCCACGTTCACCGACAAGTCCAGGCTCTCCGCGTTCGCCGCGCTCGCCGACAGGTCCACGTTCACCGGCTGGTCCGGGAACGGGCGCACGCAGTTCAAGTTGAGCCACCTTGGCGATCAAGGCCGCGAGCTGCGCGTCGCGTGAGGCATTGGAGGCACGAACGGCCGCGACCACGACATCAGCGATCTTCTCGGTCTCGGTCATGCAGCGACCTGCAAGCCCTTAAGCACGAGCGACAACAGTTCGTCCTGATCGATCGCCTTGGCCGGCGGTGGCGCCGGCTTCGCGTCCGGCTTGGGGTCATTCACCGGCGCGGCGCTGCCAGGACCAGGCACAAACGGCGCCGGACCCTGCTTGTCGCGACGATCGAGCGCGGCCAGGCTGAAGTTCTGCTGCTGCAGGTACGGCGAATCCCCACCGGCGACAGGGGCCAGATTGAATTTCTTCCGCGCTTCATTCGGTGAATAGACGCCACCAATGACGCCTTTGGTCGCGGCCTCCATCTTCTGGACGCTGTCCATCCGATCGAGTTCTTCGACGCAGAACTCCACCTCGTACCCAGCGGAGTCGAGCTCGAGTCCTTCCGTGAGGCAGAGTTCCAGCGATTCGAAGTAGTACTGCAAACATTGCCCGTAGTACTGCTGCCCGAGCGCTTCGACGTTGTTGTAGGACGGGAGCGGGCCGACGCTGACCATGTGCGGCGGGACGTGATGCACCGCGCAGATTTTTTCGTCGCCCCACTTCAACTGATCGATCAACTGCGAATCGACAGCCGTCATCACCGTCGGCTTTTCGAACTTCAGTCCGTCTCCGAGCACAGCGACCTTGCCGATGTTCTGCTCACCTGAGTAGTTCGCCGCCCAGTAATCCTCGAGACGTTTTGCTGTGTCGGCGCTGATCGTCCCCGGTGCCGTCAGCACTCCACCGATCTGCGATCCGTTGCGGAACAGCCGTGTCGCGTTCCCGACAATCGTCAGTCCCTGGATCGCGGTATGCCCACATGCGTACACGGGAGAAAACCCACACAGCGGGTGATACGGCGCGAATCCGATGTCGTGAATGATTTCTCGCGCCGGAATCACGATGGAGGCTTCGGTCAGGTCCGCGAGCAGATCCTGCTGGCACGCATAATAGACGTCGCCAGATGGTGAGACGAGCGGGCGCACGCGCAACGGATCGAGCACATAGAGATCCGTGACGATGCCGCGGGCGTCACGCTGCTTCAGCGCGTAGGTATTGCCGCGCATCAACTTGGACAGCATCCACGAGGTGAGAAACTGGATCCGGTTCTGGTAGTGGTTCGGTCGATCGAGCACTGGCGCGTAGGGCGACTGACGCTCGACTTCGGTATCGACCCCGTCTTTTTCTTCAACGAGCTTCGGACGGATCTTTGCGATGTCTCCAGCGATCAACGTCACGCACGCCCAGTACGTCGGGTGCGTCATGACGTCTTCGACTGGTACGGCCACACCGCGCTGCCAGGCGCCGGCAAATGACTCGCGGATCACAGGCCACCAACCCGCATTCGACGCTGGGATGTGCGTGATCCCATCACCCAATGACGCGGACGCCGTCTTCGTATCGATCAGCAACCGACCGATCTGAATCTTCATGGCTCCGCGCGGAGGTCTCGACGCTTGTAGTGGCCCTTAATCTTGGTGTCTGTCGGATCGTCGACGAGTTCGACATCGCCGACCGAGACGAGTACGGCGGCGGCGTCTGACGTGAGATCGAAGACGTCGCCAGGTCGCTGGCCTTGCGGGCAGTCCTTGAGGGCGCGGACTTTCACGAGCGTGAAGTTGTCGAGTGGCATCGGACTCCCTCAACGCAGGGCGAAAAGACGGGAAGGGCCAGCCAGACGCGGCCAGCACCTTCCCGGTCGAACTACGGATTGCCGGTCGTCTGACCAGGCTCGCCACTGGGCTTCTGCCCACCTGGCGTACTGTCAGGATGTGTCGTAGGCGTCGGCCCCGGCGGCGGCTCTCCTGGCTTGCTGACGTCCGGCTTCTTCGCCGGATCGTGATCGTTCGTTGACATCGCGCCCACCTGTGCGTTACTCGGCATGACTCACACCTCCATGCCAACCATCGCTTGCAGGAATTACGCCTTGTACGCCGAGTTGTAGATGTACCGCGCCGCGCCCGTGCGGCGGATCTTCCACGTGATCTCGCGCGTCGCCTTCAGGCCGACGAGTCCGTCCTGCCAGAAGCTCACAAGGCTCGCGCCCGTGCCCACGATGCCGGTCTGCGACGAGGAATCGACCATTTCGACCGACGCCTGATCGCTGGCATCCACCGTGACTACACCGTCATCGGCCAGGTACACCTCGCTCGCCTTCACTGCGACGATGATGTTCGAGACCGGCGATCCAATTGAGGTCAGCGCCGTGGTCGTGATCACCGGGAAGCCAAGCAGGTTGCCGCCAGCCATCGTCAGGCCGGGGAACACGGGATTGCCGAGCGACGTGATCATCAGCGAGATGTTCAGCGCGTCGGTCGTGTTCATGATCAGCACGATGTCTTCGGGCGACATGTTCGCCGCCGCGAAGGTCGCGATCAGTGTCGCCAGATCCGTGCGCAGCGTTGCCGCGGTAGTGCCTGTCGTCAGAATCGGCGTCGTCTGGTTCGTGATCGACGCCGGCGAGACGTTCGCCGACGCGTTCTTCGCGGGATCGATGAAGTCCTTGTCCAGCTTCGCGATCATGCAGCGCGCGATCTCGTCGCGGACCTTGGCTTCGGCGCTCGGATTGCTGAACCGGATTTCTTCCTTGGTCAGCACCGCGAGCGCCGCCACCTTCGCCCAGGTCAGCGACGTGGTGAAGCTGGTGGCCTTGCTGAGCAGGATCGGGAGACCTTCTCCCACCCAGTTGGCCGTCAGACCCGCCGAGAACCCCGAGACGCGGGTGTTGAAGGGAACCCGACGCAACGCGGGAATGCCGTTCGCGCCGAACTTGCCGACGATCGTGCCAGGACGGAGGAACTCGATGAAGTCGTCCATCAGGGTGTACGGCACGAGTTCAGAGGCCCAGCCGGCCGTCTGCGTGTTCGCGCCACCGACCGCGCCCTTGGTCTGGAAGTCGATCATCTTCTCGAGGATGGGCGCGGTGCCGTCGCCGTAGTTGTCCTTGGCGAGCTGCTTGGCTTCGTACGGATTGCCGCGGGACATGCCCATGCACATCGCGTAGCGGGCGAACATGATGCCCTTGCCGAGCTGCTTGACTGGATCGGTGACGCTGATCGGCGTACCGGGGCGCACTTCGAGTCCACCATCAGGCCGCACCTGACGTGCCTCGGCCTTCTCGCGCGCTTCGGCCGCGCGGTACCGTTCGAGCTGCTTATCGATCTGGACGATCTGCGCAGCTAGCGTGTCGTGTTCTTCAGCTTCCGTCTCGTCGAGCGTCAGACCGGCGTCGCCGGATTTCGTGAGCAGGGCGTCGATCTTGTCGGTCTTCTCTTTCCGAGACGCGACGCAATCCGCGATCATGTCGGCGTAGCTTTTCTTCATGGGCTGTGTCCGTCGGGTCGAAACGACCCGCGATGAGCCCGAAACGCCGGGCGGAATGACTGACGCGCCTGACGCGGCGCTGATGTCGGTGTCCAGAGATTTCAGCGTGGCGATCGTGGCGTCTTGATGCGCAGGTATCACGACCATGCTGAGTTCGTGGACTTCGATGCTGGGATAGTGAAAACCTTGAGTTTCTTTGTTGAAGATCGGCTGTTCGAGCGGCATGAAGCCGATGGAGACGCCGCGAATAAGCGGGGGATTGGCGCTCAGCGAGTCGACGGCTTCATCGAGTCGATCCTTGACGATGCCCGGCCGATCGATCGATGAGATGAGCGCGCTAAATGGCGTGCCGTCTTTGGTGTACTTCGAGAACTTCACCTCGCCGACGGGCTTTTTTGAATCGTGATACAGCAGGAGCGGTAGCGGGTTCTTATATTTAATGCCAGCCGAATCGATCGTATCGCCGACGCGATCGGCGACGGGCGATGTGGCGATGCCAGAGAACGTCCGAAGTTTGGGGTCGAAACCCTTCACCTGGACAAGCGAATACGCCTTCTGAAGCATGGTTCGATGTCCATGCTACGGGCTTCGTGGAAAGTCTTATTTATTTAGTAGGATAAATAGGCGCTGGTATCGTCAGCGGAGGAAACAGAAGTCCCAGAATTGTTCCGCAGTGTCAAGATAAGCGTTTCGAACATTCTCGTTCAGAATATGCAGGCTCTTATCTATCTCCAGATCGTTCAACATCACGCGCGTCTGGAGATCGTCGATCTCGGCAAGACACAGGTCGTGTCTGAACGGACTGACCGCTGCCGTGAGCAATCCAGCCACTAAACCAAACAGACTTCTGCGCGTCAAGATTTCACCTGAAAGATATTCAGAATTAACACATTCTGAATCAACACGTTCCTGACCACCTCCGAGACGGACATCTCCTGCGCGTTTGCCACCTGAATCAGCTTGTCATGCGCACTCGCCGGGATCCACGTCGAGACCGTGGACATCTGCTCCGTTGCACGCGGACGGCCTCGGCCACGCGGCGTGCCAATCGCCACCGTTGGAGAAGAGTCTTTCGGCTTCATGCCTTGCCACCGCCGAGCACCAGAATCTGGTACTTGGGTTCAGGCTTCTGCTGCGTCGCGAGCGCCGCCTGCCCCATGATGGTCGCCACCACGCCATCAATGCGCTTCGATCGATTGCGCGGCTTCTTCGGACGAATGCGACCGGCGTCATCCGTCTTGATCGCGGCGTTCTCCCAGTTCCATCGCAGGACTCGATGCCCATCGTGGTGAAGCCGCTTGCCTTTGATCAGCGCTTCCACCACCTGCGATGGCTCGGAGATGCACTTGTAGTTCTGCAGCACCTCGATGATTTCCAGGCCGCCGACGTCGCGCAGCTTGGTAGATATGTCCGTGGCAAAGGCTGGGTCATAGGCGATCGTCCCCTGCTTCAACTTGGGATAACGTGGCACGATCTTGGTCGTGATGTCCTTGTAAATACGGCTGTAATCGATGATGTCCCCTTCAGTCGGAACGATTAGCCCCTGCTCAGCCCACAGGCCGTACTGGACGCCATCGTCCTTCTCATGCTGGCGCATCGTGTTCTCTGGAATCCAAAAGAACGGCCGCACGAGCAGTTCGTAATTCAGCTCGATCGTCTTCGTGACGATCTCGCCACTAATCTCCTCCGTGACAACCGTGAGTTCGGATGAGTCCTTGAGCATCCGCTTGAAGGTGACGACAAATGCAGCCAGATCCCATTTCTGGGCCAGGTCTAATCCTGCCGCGCACTCGAGCGTGACGAGCTCGGCATCGTCCAACGGACCTGCACAGGCGTCGTACCATTCGATCGGGATCCAGGCCGTCGCTTGGCTCGTCCAGCGATTCAGGTGGTATCTGAGAAAGTCGTTGCGCTTCCTCGGCTCGTTCGCGGCTTGCAGCGCAAGCCCTTCGAGTTTGTCCGCTTCGATCGTCACGCCCAGCCCAGGATTGACGCGGCGCCAGAGTTCAGGGTCGCGCCATTCCTCTTTCGGGCCCGCCTCGAAAATGACAGGTAGGTGCCGCTCGTCCTGAATCGTGCCGCTCAGCACGCGCTTGGCGTAGTCGTATTCCTCATAGCAGATGGACTCGTCATCGTCTCCGGCTGTGGTGATTTCGAGAATCAACGGCTGGAGGCGCGCAATCACGCCTCGAGTCAGAGTTTCGAACAGTTCTCGGTCCGGCTGCGCGTGGAGCTCGTCGATGATGAGACAGTGAATATTTGGGCCATGCTTCGTGGCCGCCTCAGCCGATAGCACCTGGAAGAATGCAGTCGGATCATCAGCGCGCACAATTGAGTTGCGATAAATGATCAGGCGCTTCCGCAGCTGGGGATGAGCCTCCACCATCGCTTTCGCGGCGTTGAACAGAATCCGCGCTTGTTCGCGGTCCGCAGCCGCGACGTACACTTCGGCGCCGGCCTCGTTGTCAGCCAGCAACATGTAGAGCGCCAGCCCGGCAATCAGTTGCGTTTTTCCGTTCTTCTTGGGCAGTTCGATGTACGCCTTCTGGAACCGCCTGACGCCCCGCGCGTCGACCCACCCGAAAATCGGGCGCAGGATAAGCTCGATCTGATAGTCCAATGGCTCGAAGGCCCGACCAGCAAACAGCCCCTTGCTGTGGCTGCAGTACTTCGGGAAGAACTGGCAAACCCGATCGGCCTTCTTAGTGTCAAAGTGGTACTTGCCGCCACAGTCATCAATGGCGATCGTGACGCCATGCCAGCGTTCATGTGGAGGCGGCCCGCCACCCCACCAGCCTGTCAACGCTGGCGTCTCAACGGCCAGCGACACCAGATCCTCCGAAGAATGCGTCGTCCGAATCCGCTTCGACCGGCTTATCAAGCGTCGGCATGGCCCTCCCTGCCGGTACCAGCATGAACTGCAGTTCGAAGGCATTGACCTGTTTCAACAGGCCGCGATGATTCGCCCCGCCCACGCCTGAGCTCTTCGCCTCATTCCGCTCGAGCACGACGACCTTACAGTAGCGTTCGAAGGCCAGGGCCGAGGCCCGCGTCAGCGTCCTATTCGCAAAGGCGTGCGGCGCCTGCTTCAGCCAGATCGCCCGCTCATCCATTGCCAGGTCATCTGGCGCGTCAAACTCCTCCACCGGCGACGGTTCATTCGTGGTCGGCGGCGTCACGGCAGAGGGATGCTGCAACAGCTTGGCTGTTTTCGATTTAGGCTTCCGTCCTGCCCCGATCCGTCGTCCCCCGCGTCCCATAGCCTTTGATTTCCTTAAGATTCAAACAAAATCAATCATGAACCCCAGATAGACTTTCAAACGCGATGCACTATTAGGCGGTCAATTTGGAGGTCTGATTCAGATACTTTGACACCCCCCCGCCTGTTGCTGACGGACGCTCTTGTCGTGGTGACAGCGTGGACCGCAGAGTAACTGGATACGCGTGGGATCACAGACCGCTCGCATGTCCTGACGTTCGGCCTCTGTCAACGGCGGCTCGTGGTCGAGGTGGAGCCGGTCTCCGTTGAGTAGCCCTTCCTGCTTACAGAGGCTGTCCTGCGTCTTCGGACCATCAGGTAAGGCCGCACCGCAGACCGGGACGATGTGGGCGTCGATGAGCAGGTTGATGAAGCGCTGCCTGAAGCGTCGCCACTCAGACCCATAACCACGCTCGGCTGAGTTCCCACGGCGCTGCTCGACTTTGCGCGCACAGAGCGGACAGCGGCCCGCACGGACGAGTGCGCCACACCCACCAGAACAGCGACGTAAGGCCGCACTAGGCATCGTTAATCCTTATTTACCAAAGCCTTCCCAAGGGGCAGCGCGCTTTCGTGCCTCACTCTGTATAACTTCCCTAATGTCATGTCTTCGCTGGAGATTCGATTGCTGTTTCTCCCTAGCCGGTGCGGATTCAGCGCGTCTACGTGCGCGTCTTTGTGCTACGCGCTCTAAGAACTTGGTATTCTTCTTTGCGTTCTTGCATTTCTTGCAACTTAATTGGCCGGTTTTGTGCCTACTAAATTGCTGTTCGCCACACGATTGACACCTCCATAATTCTGGCGGCCTTTGACTCCACTTCACAACGTCACACTCCGCAAGTTCACGACTTCAATCTCCACTTCGAAGTTCATGTCCCCTGTGGGCCAGACGAAGTGGAACTGCGCACGGTGCCGCTCGATCTGCCGTCGCTCCGTGACAATGGCGTTGTCAGCCGGATCGAGCAGCCATTCGAAGTTGTACGTGCTGCCGTCTGAGTCGGTCTGGGGATCGCGGTAGATCGAGACGCCGTTCTCTACCGCCGGGGATCCCGCTCCGAGAATGTCCTGATCGTCTCGATGGTTCAGGATGCCTGTCGATGGTGAGATGTTCGGGTTGTAGGTGTCCACGTCATACAACGTCAATCGCGCATCCGTCAGGCTGTTCCCAGGCACAACGCTGCCGTCACGGTCCTGGATCGTCCCGATGATGCGGGCGGACGTTTGTTCAGTAAAGCGGACGCGCGTGAGACTCATTTAGGTGCCTTTGATGCCAACGAGTTCTGGTTCATCTGCTCTAATCGCGGCTGATCCGTCACGGCCACGCACCGAGACGGCAGCCGTCGAAGCGCGCACATTCAGCGATCCTTCCGATCCGCGCACAGTGGTCGATCCAGAGCCACCGCGTGCGCCGGCCAGGACCAGCGGTTGATCGAACGGCGGATGAAGAACACCGACCGCGATCGTCCCAAGCGTCGATACGCTGCCTAAGCCACTGAGCGGCCTCGTGATCGCAACTCCCGAGGAACCTTGCCCACTCGCGCCAGATAGCCCCATGAGACTGCGCGAGAGTTGCGACGAGACAGATCCGAGCCCAGCGGTCGCCGCGACGCCCGTGAGCGCCGCGGTTTTATCGGCTCCAGCGGTGACGGTCCCGATCGCACCCGTCGCGGACACACCCGTGAGCGCTAAAGTGCCACCATGCGCTTGCGTCACGGTCCCGATCGCGCCGGTACTACTCAGTCCGGTGAGGGCGATCGTCGTGACCGGTGCCACCGGGCCAACAGCTGATGTGCCTGCAGATCCCGTGATCGATCGCGTCGTCGAAGGCGTCACCGTGCCGGTGGAACTCGTACAGACAACACCGGACAGAATGGGGCTGACGAGAATCGAGCCGAGGCCGTTTGAACCGGAGACGCCAGTCAGGGAGACAGTGCCGCCGTGGGTTTCTGTGACGGTACCAAGTCCGGTCGTCCCAGCGACACCCGATAGCGCTGCCGTGACGTCGCCGCCAGCACTGACGCTGCCTTGCCCGCATGTGCCAACAAGGCCCGCCAACGCGACCGAGAGCGTCGGCGCGATGGTGCCGGGACTACCGGTCGCTGACACACCGGTCGCGGCCGGCGCGGAAATTATCGCGATCGTCCCGACACTACAGGTGGCCGCTTGGCCGGTCAGGACTTGAGCATGGCTCGCTAGGACACTCCCGACGGACGCCGTGCCGCTGACGCCGGTCAGCGCAACTGCGGTCGTGGGCGCGATGGTACCAGTCGCACCGGTCGCACTGACGCCGGTCAGCGCAACCGAACCGCCATGTGTTTGACTGACCGTGCCGACTGAGCCGGTGCTTGACACACCGGAGGCGGCAACCGTGGTGGTAGGAGCGACAGCACCCGCAGAAGCGGTTGAGGAAACGCCCGTGAGCGCAATCGTGATCGCGAGCGCGACCGTGCCGACCGCGCCAGACGCAGAAACATGCGTCAGGCTGGCAGTTTTGTTCGCACTGCCAGCCTCAAGAAGTTCTGGATCAAACCACCCGAGAAAACCTGACATGAGTCGTTAGGCGATCCGGATGAGTCCGTTCGTCGCGTCATTGGTGGGCATCGTCAGCGTGAACGTGCCAGCCGTGACCGTCTGGCTGCCGAATGTGAACACCGCTACTTCGAGTGAACTAGTGGATGCGCTGTTGTAGAGCACCATGCAGTCAAAGGCGCCGCTCGAGGTCAGCGCCGCCCACGAGAGCGACGCGCTCGGTGTCCAAAAGGCCGTCGTGCCGCTCGTCGTTGGAGCGGTCGCATTCGTGACGGCAATGCCGCCTTGCGTGTAGTTGCCCGTGCCCGCAAGCTCTCCCGTCGTGTTGTAAACGGTGTCGCTCGCGCCCCGTGACGCGGACACGAGAAACAGCGCGGCCTTGAACGTGTCCTTCGTCGTCACGGTGCGCGTCCCGTTGGCGCCTTGCGCGCCAAACGCGTGACTCCCGTTCAGCAGCTCCTGCTTGAATGAGGTACACATCGCTTGCACGTTCGCCCACAGGTAACCATCGGGCGATTGCGTGAAGACTTGCAGTAATCGGCTCAGCATGGAACTCGTCTCCTAGTCGGTTATTGAAGATCCGCGAGCACGGCGCCTAATCCGTCCGGCCATTTTTTTAACGTGACATGCACGGACCGATGCACATGCTGAGCACACGATTCGCCGTCCAGATGCGGACCTGCGCAGGCCAGCAGACAGTACTCGGTCCACGTCGTCGTTTCGTTCTCGTTGTCGATCACGCCCTCGCGCTTGACCAACTGGGCATCATCGAGATCGCCGCGCGTCGTCGTGATGATCGCCATCTATGCGTACTCCGTGATCATGATCGCGCCGTCCATCCCGGCTCCGCCCGCCTGTGCCGTCGTCAAGGTCGCCGCGCCGCCGCCGCCGGATCCGATCGCTCCGGCCGCCGCGCATGTAGGGCGCGCTCATTTAGTCGTTGTTCCGCCCCCACACGGTGAGATAGGTGCCAGACGTAAAGGTTTGCGCGGACAGCGCCACGGCCGTCAGCGTGTCGTACACGGACAACTGCGCACGTTGGAGCGGGAGGTTCGTGCCGAGGTCGGAGAAAAAACTGACGCCACGAAACAGGGTCGGAATAGACGCCACGGCTGGCGTGACGTTGCGACCGCTAATTTCGAGGGTCTTCACGCCGCCGGACACCCCGTCGACAAGGATGGTGCCGCCCCGCCCAATGGCGCTCAACGTCACGGCGAGCGGGCAGCCCGGAATCGCCGTCGCACCGGCGCCGGTGGTCGGCGCCGTGACGCCTTCTGACACCGAAAATGAATTCGTGAGCCCCGTCGTGGAAATCGACGCGCCGCCCAGGAGGATCCGGCCAACCGGCGTGCCGCCGTTGTAGCCCGCAATCCAGTACTTGATCATCAGTTGCTGGAAGGTGCCGCTCCAGACCACGGGCCCGACAGTCGTGGTGTTGCCCGTGGCCGTCCCGAGGAACTGCCAACCCTTCCCCGTAGCGTCTTCCATTGTGCGCGTGACGATGCCTGCGCCGATCGTGTGCGTATGATCAGAGCGGGCCGCAAATGCGTTGGTCCCCGTCGCGGCGGCGGCAGCGATCGCGACGGGCGAAACGCCATCGAAGGCCTGCAGCGTCGCATCGCTCCGGATCGCCGTTTGCGCGGCCCCACCCGCGGCCGCAGATCCCAACACGATGGCCGGACTCGCGAACGGCGGCAGGCTGACGATCTTGAAGTTGCCGTTCGCGTCGTACGCGTGCCAACTCCCGCCATCCCCGCCATCGAGATAGATCAACGCTTCACCAGCCGCCAGCACCGCCTGCACGATCGTGACGGCGGTGGTGCCGTCGGTATGCTTCACCGTCACCGTCTGCGACACGCTGGCGTCGATGTTCCGGAAGGAGAGCGTTTTGACGTTGCGATGCACGCTGGAGGCGGGGGCCAGGACAACATCCGTGGTGGTCGCCGTGGTGATCGCTGTGTTCTTCCGACCTGGCGTCGTCGTCGATCCGTCGTAGTCGATGAACGACGCGTGCACATCGACGTCGGCGGCCGTCGCGGTGACGACCTGAACCTTGTCGCTCGTGCTCTCAAGGAGAATCATCGGGCGACTCCTGGATCGAACCAGGCTTCAGGGCGCAGGTCGGGATCGAAGAGGCCGATCTGCGGCAAGCTCCTCAGGAATGTGAGCGCCTGCGAGAACTCCACCCACGGATTGAAGAAAGTCAGCGTGGTATTGTCTTCCGGCAGGTCGGATCCGCTCCCATCTCCCGCCGTGGGGGATCGGTTGAAGGTCGAGTCGGTATCGGCGACGCGCCCACCAATCTCAATCACTAGCAGGTCGCCGGCTGCCGCCGTGCGGCTCGTCAGTGCGATAGCCGGATTGTCACTGGAGTCAAGCAGTTGGCGATTGGTGTTGTTCACCGACGGCCACACGGGCGGCGTGGAGCCAGATACGGAGGCGGCAGGCGTCGGTCCCACGAGGTGCTTCACGGTGCCGTAGTCGGCTCCGGTACTGTCGACGAGGCGAATCGCCACCGCCAGCGTGGTCACCTGCCCGGCGTGATCGAGCGTCACCATCTGACCCTTGACCGTCCCGCTGATGGTTTGTGCAGCGAGTGGAACACTCACGAACTGTGCCCCGAGAGAAAAATTTGGGTTAGAACCTGATCCTTTGAACGCAACAGCCGCAGAGATCGTGCCTTGCTTCACGGAGCTGGTCATAAGCCGAACCGCAGCGGTCACATCCCACCCGGATCCAAAGATTGGCGATACCGTCGGTGAACCCGTTGAGGGCAGATAGAAGCGCGTCCCTGACGCGCCACTAGATGGGGCAATGGAGACGATTAATCCGTTGATCGCTCCGGCTGATGACTGCGTGACCTGCAGGCTCTGGCTGCCGGTACCGACGGTCCCGTTTGAATCACCAAAGAGTTGCGTGGATGCATCATCAACGCGATCGGTCGTGCCGGTTCCGGCTATGGCTGGACCTGGTGCCGCTCTCAGATACGCCGCCAGCCAACAACCGGACGCCACGACCGTCGTGGAGACCGTCAGACTGCTAGCGGAGGCATTGCTATTCGTATTCGAGGAATCAGGTAATCCGCTCTGTAGGACGCCGGTATATGAGCTAGAGAGCGCCGCGATTAAGACACTGCCAGAGGCACTGACAAGGACCGTATTTGCACCTGTCGCTGGGGCGAGCAATCCAAAGAGATATTCATAGCGCGGAAACCCAGCGCCGTCACTCGGAGCGGTGATGAGTTTCGTCATCGCCACGCCGTTATAGGTCACGCCGCTAATCGCGTCCGTCGCCACGTCAGAAATAATTCCGACGAGCAACAGCCGATCGACGCCAGTGCAGGTATGCGACCACGAGAGCGACGTGCCGGGATTAACGATCCCGCCATTCGTCGCCGCATCAAAAGCGATGGCCATCAGAAGGCCATCGCGAACACATGGATGACCGGCCGCGCGGCGTACCCGTACGTGCCAGGATCGACGCCGCGCTGCGCCACGAAGAGCCGCTTCGTCGCCGGATCGTAGGCCGCGCCGCCGAGCGCATCGGCTTTACTCGGGGATCCAAACGGCAGCGGAATCGCCCAGATCGCGTACGGCACGACGTCGTAGGCTTGTTTGGTGCCCGCGATCACAGCGGTGAAGTCGTTCGCGTCGTAGGCCCAGACTTGCCAGCGGTACGGATAGGCGTGTGTCCCCTTACTGCCGTCCGTGGGGTCATAGCAGATGATCGCGCCGTCCGCAGCCGTCTGCCCCGCGAGTAACGGATCGCTCGTCCCTTCGCCGTAGCAGGCCGACCCCAGACCCGTCAGGCCGACAATCAAGAGCGATCGCGTGCCGTCCGGGAACACCGCACCCGTCCCCACGCTGACCATGCCGTACGTCGGAGTCTGCTGCTCCCACGTGCCCAACGTCGGATGATCACCGGGGTAGTAGACCAGCGGCGTGCCCGTCAGCACCGCGCCAGCCACGAGCTGCGCGCTCGGCCAGGCCACCGAGACGGGTCCGCGCGAGCCGCGCGAGATGATCGGCTGTCCGAACGCGCCCGCGATCAGGTCGCCGTGCAGGAACGCCTGCCACGCCGACGGGATCGGCGCGATGTAGCCGCTCACGAAGCCCTGCTGCGTCGCGTTCCACAGTTGCGAGAAGCCGACAAAGCTCGGCGTGGTGAGCGACATCGAGCGCTTGAACTGCGAGACCCGTAGGTCATTGTTAGCGTCGTAGTAGATCCCGCCCGTGCCGTAGAGCGCCCCATTGAGCGAGGCCAAGCCTGTGAGCCCGGCTGGGATGGGCGATCCGCCCGTATTACTGCCGGTGAAATGCCCCTCGCTCGGATCGGTCAGCGATTGAACCACCGACGCGCACGGCAGCGCCGTCACGTTCGTCTGCACACTCGGCGCGGGCAGCGCGACTTCGCCCACGCGGTTGTTCATCGAGACGAACAGCGACAACCCGGCAGCACCGAGAGCGATCTGGCTCCCGCCGAAGGCGAAGTCATCATCGTTGCCGGGACAGATCTTGAAGGCACCCTGATATGTCAACGACGTCGCCTGCACAAGCGGCAAGGTCGACGGACCGGCTGGCGCCGGTGTTGGTGATGGCGTCGGTGTAGGAGTTGGCGTGGGGGTCGGCGTGGGGGTCGGCGTCGGACTCGGCAGGTTCGTCGGCGCCGCGGCGCACTGCGCGAGGATGTCGTTGCGCAGCTGCGCGTTCGTGCCCTTCAGTCCGGTGAAGTTCTTGGCGTCGGCACAGACCTTGGCCGACTGGGTCGCGGTCAGGTCGATCGTCTGCGCCAGCACCCGCACGCCGGCGAGCAGGTACACGACCGTGAGCACGCACACGAGGCGAGAGCCGCAGTTAGACATCTAGGCTGAGGGATTGGGCCGTCGATGCTAATGATGGGGCCGAATGGATCAGGCTGAACGCTGCGCGTCGTATGAAGTTGCGAGATGTTGTATCTAATTCGGGACGATGAAGGCGTTCAGCGCAGACTCCGCGATGAGGTACGTGCCGCGCCGTGTCCCTCCCGGGAGCCGACGTGCCGGCAACAGACCGCGCCGAATGTACCGACGGATCGTCTCAGGGCATTTCTTGAGTCGCTTCGCCGCTGCTGCGACTTCGAGCAGGTGTTCGGTCGCGGCGATCTCAGTCTCAGCGTCTGATAGCGCTTTGTCGGGATTTGTGCTCATTGGTCCTGGCGAGGCGTAGACGCCGCCACAAGTGAGCCCTCGAAATATGTCGTGCTGGTCTGACGGGCTTTCATTCTGGCTGCTCCTGCAGGGCCGACCCAGGATCGGTGCTGTAAATTCGCTCCGTTCCGACCGGATCGATATGCGAGGTCACGTCGATATAGGAGACCTCGCCGCGCTTCATCCGCTCACGAAATGTGGCGATCTCGATGTCCCGGCTCGCGCGCCCTCGGTGCCATGTTTCAATCAGCAGCTCACCGCCTCGATTCGGAGGGGCGAACGCGCGGATCGTGTAATCAGCGTCTTTCGGCTTCATGATTTGTGCTCCTGCGGAGGCGCGCAGAGATGTTTCGCTCCGCACTGCTGGCACGTCACCCACTCGACTTGCTGAACACCAGACGGGAGCGGTTCCTGTGGGGGCGCGACCGCCTCAGAAAACGTGGCTGATCGTCCGATGTTGTGACCGTGATGCCGCAACAACGCGCTACGTCCGCTATTGAACTTCGCGTTGGCCCACGAGCGTGGCTGAATCTGAAAATCAATCGGCAGGCCGGTTAGCTTCTGGCCGAACGCGCTCCACGCGAGACACATTGCGACCCACTTCGGATTGGACTGCTGCCGGTCAGGATCGCCGTAACCCTGCGCCGCATAGTCCTCGTCTTCCAGCAGCACGCGCACGTCTACATCGCGCCAGCCGTCCTTTTGGTTCATGGACGAGCCGACGTGATACGCGACGTTCTGGCCGAATGCCTGAAACACAAACTCCCCGAACTCTTGGAGCCACACCGTTTGTGGAAAACCGACGCTCATGTGTGCTCCTGTGGGGGCGCGGGCGCCCATCGGCACAACGTGATTTCGTCCTCCTGTTGTCGTTCCTGTTCCGCCTCGTAGTCGTGAATCGGAGACGAGGCAGACGTATAGGTTATGCCCTCAATCGTTCTCACCCTAACGCCTGCATCGTTCGCGATGGCCTGTGCTTGGGCTGGTGTCAAGTCGTCGTCGGACGCCAGAATCTCCGATAGCCTGTTGGCCCAGAAGTCCGAGCTTTCACGTAGACCCCACACCACGGGATCGCCGTGAAGCGTCGGCGGATTACCGCAGGAGCGGCGCATCTCGTCCGCGAGCGCATGAAGTCGCTCTCTTATTTGCATATGCCTCCGCAGGTGATTCGCGCGTAGACGAGCCATCCACCAATGGCTAATTCAGCCGCGACAATAGCCCACAGAGTCCAAGTCACAAGTGCCTTCATTTAGCTTTCTCCTCTTTTGTGCTCCTGTGGGGGCGCGACCGCCGCCGTATGTCTAACTAGATATTCTTCAAACGTCTCGTTCGGGTGCTCGATGCGCTCACGAGAGCGCAGACAGCGTGTGCAGTAGGTAAAGTCCCACCCCCATTCATCGCTCACGCCGTGATACCGATGACCGAGCCACCAGCAGATCAGGCGCTTCACTTCGTGTGCTCCTGTGGGGGCGGGGCGACCGCCCACAAGTGCTGAACGACTCGCCCTTCGCCTTTCAGGAACCACGCCTGAATGATCGACGCATCCTCAGCGCGAGCAAATCGCACAGCATTTTCGTGCTTCTCGCTCCACGGATAAAACGCCTGCGTGGAGGGACCGGGGCAGGCGTGGCCGTCGAAGTATTCCAAGATGCTGTGGTGATACCGCTCGATCACGTATCCGACTTCGCGCGTGTCCATCGAGTTTTCCTTTTGGGGCGCGGGCGGGGCGACAGACGCCTCCCCTGCTGGATCGGTGAATCGAATCGTGGTTTCGAACGGCGGATTGCAGCCGGGATAAATCATCTGGCCAAAATCCGACATCAGCGACCAGAGCTGCCAGCGTGACCAGCCGTCGTTCTCAGCTTCCTGCTGTTCGACTCGCTTCAGTTCGCCAAGCTCAATCCGAGAAGTTTTGCGCCACTCCACTTCGCGCGCACGCAGGAGATCCTTCCCAGGCTTCCGTAGCTTGACCCACACGTATTCGTTCAAATTAAATTCTGGCGGGGCGAGGGCGATCGCGCGGGCGGACGCCCCGACCGAGGGATGAAAGGTTGCCATCTCCAACGGTCCTTTGCACGCGAAGCACTTCATACTCTTCGCAAATCCCTGCGTTGCGTGGCAGTTCTGACAAATCCAAAAGCTCATTTCGCCTCCTGCGGCGGGCAACCCGAATCAGACACCGACGAAGAAGCTTTAACCCGCCGCTTCTTCGGACCCACGCGCACGACGGAAGCTACAGCGTCGGCGTCGAGTCCTTGTCGAACGAAGTCGAGATTGATTTCAGCGGTCTGCTTGTCGCGAAACCTCACGATTGGGCCTGAGCCTGCGATGTCGCCGTGACGAAGCCACCCTACGCCACGAGGAAACACCACGCGAATTACGTAGGGCATTTTGTTCACCTATCTCCGTCGCTTCGATGCGGTAGATCCCGTCACTCGAAGCGGCCACTGGCTGTCCACGCGCGTCTCTACTTGCTTTCGTTCTTCGTGTGGGTGTGCGGCGGGCCACCCGAAGACGACACCCCGCCTTCAAAGGTTGTCAACGTCATTTGTATCGGCTGTTCCAACACGAAGCCGCGATGATCGATGACGATGAAATTACCTCGCGTATCGCCGTAGCCCACAAACGCCGTGAGTGGCGTATGCGCGATCTCCAGAATCGTCGCCGCCGTGCCGCTCATTTCGGTGTCTCCTGATGGGCGCCCGAGGCCGTCTTCTCGTCGGAAATGTGTTTACGAATCCACCACATAGCCCACTGAATTGCGCGCCAGTCGCCGCGATAAATCATGTCCGACTGACGCTCGGGGTGATCGTGGAACGCATCGAAGAGCCGCGCGTGCAACTTGTCAAATCGGGCGAAGTCTTTCTTGTTAACGCGCTTCACGCATTCTCCTTCTTGGCTGCGCCCGAGGACGGTGGAGTCGATAATTTGCGACGTTCAATTTGCGCGTCGATCTTCAGCGTCCTACGGTGGTGATGGTTAATGCGGTCAATCGCATCGGTCAGCGCGTCCACATAACCACTAAGCTCCCACCAGCCGCCGGTCCCCGCTCTCCGTCCAGCCCCTCGCTCTGGTTCCTGAGCAGTCAAGGCGAAGCAGTCGCGCAGCTTCACGAGTTCTGCGTTCAACGCTTCAAACGTCATTGGGATTGGCGTACTTAGCGGCGCAGGGCCTGCGAGCGGAATGGGTGCCAGCGCAGCCTTCCACGCCTTCCGCAAGGCTTCGCAGATGATCGCTTCGGCCTGTGCGCCGCCTTCCTCGGATGTGTCGATTAGGAGTTCTTCACAAAGCTGCGACGCCCAATCGTCAAACGGCGGTTCGGTTGGGGGCGCGGGCGGGGCGACAGACGCCTCCCCTTCGACTTCCTGAAAATCTGCGAGCTTGTCGAATAGTAGATTTAGTAATGCATCAGGCCAGTGTTCGCGCCTGTAATCCCACATCAAACCGCAATCGTTGCAGAGGTGATAGTCGTTACCTCCAGTTCGATTGTCGTGAGCGCCTTTTCGTCCACAGGCAATCATTCTGCGCAATTCGAGTACCGTCAGCCTATCGTTCATAATTCCTCGCTCTTGATACGAGGCCACTGTATTGGCTTCTCCTGTTCTGGCGGGGCGAGGGCGATCGCGCGGGCCTCCAATCGATTTGCTGCTGCGTGCATGGCATCGCTCGCATACGAGCATGTCATCGACAGGCCCATGTCGTTGTGCTTGTCGTAGCCATCCAGCACGTCAGCCGACGCACGAAGCTGCGCAATCAATAATTCGTCCTGCGGGGCGATCGCGCGGGCGGACGCCCCGACCGAGGGATGAAAGGTTGCCATCTCCAACGGTCCTTTGCACGCGAAGCACTTCATACTCTTCGCAAATCCCTGCGTTGCGTGGCAGTTCTGACAAATCCA
>Ga0247666_1000125_pt1 | contig 37180 bp, 26 predicted proteins | sample CNK07_metaG_FD_183025 | JGI IMG/M metagenome (GOLD analysis project Ga0247666, IMG submission 183025) | Soil microbial communities from Purdue University Martell Research Forest, Indiana, United States - CNK07 | ecosystem: Environmental > Terrestrial > Soil > Temperate forest > Bulk soil...
GCTCGAACAGTTCAAGCTCACCGACCGCGCCAATCAGAAGCCGCTCGGGTTCTCCGGCGGGATGATGCAACGCCTCTCCATCGCCCGGGCCATGATGCACGACCCCGACGTCCTGTTTCTCGACGAGCCGAGCGCGGGACTCGATCCCCAGACGCGCCTCCTGCTCAGTGAGATGATCCGAGGGTACAACGCCCGCGGTAAGACGATCCTGCTGACGACGCACAACATGGAGGAGGCCGACAGCCTCTGCCAGCGCGTGGCCATCGTCGATCACGGCAAGGTCATCGCTGTCGGAACGCCGAAAGAGTTGAAGCAGTCCATCCCCGGCGGCTACCTCGTGCGACTGCAGGTCGGTACAACGCCGGCCGGTTTCGCCGGCGCTGTGCGACTGCTGCAGGGAGTGTCCGAAGTCCGCGAGCCTCGTGACGGTCAGCTCGACGTCTATGCCGACCACGCAGGCTCGCTCGTCCCCGACGTCGTCGCCGCCGCCGTCGCCGCGGGTGCCACCATCCGCGATCTGCACATTTCCGAGCCCAGTCTCGAGAACCTCTTTCTTCACCACACCGGACGGAGCCTTCGGGAATGAACGTGACGACCTTTCTGGCCATGCTGGGGCGCGACGCGCACGTGGCCCGGCGCAACTCCGTGCAACTGGCCTTTCAGACCCTGTTGCAGCCGATGATGTTCGTGTTCGTCTTCGGCAGAGTGATGACTTCCAGCGGCCTGATGTCGGCGGAGTACAAGTCGCTGCTCCTTCCCGGCATCATCGCCTTGAGCATGATCATGACCGGCACCTGGGCGGTGACGATGCCGCTCATCGCTGAGTTCCAGTTCACCAAGGAGATCGAGGACCGCCTGCTCGCCCCCATGGATCTTGAATGGCTGGCCGTGGAGAAGGTCGTCGCGGGAATGATCCAGGCTCTCGTGTCAGGCCTGGTGGTGATTCCCCTCGGATGGCTGGTGATGGGGGGCGTCAACATGAACGGCGCGAAGCTGGGACTCTTCATCCTCCAGGCGTTGCTCGTGGCGATGCTCTCCGCGACCCTCGGTCTGGTCCTCGGCTGCTCGATCGGTCAGCAGCAGGTCGGTCTGATGTTCAGCATGGTCATGGCCCCGATGATCTTCTTCGGCTGCACGTACTACCCATGGATCGCGCTGGCCAAGTTCCCGATCCTCAAGCGCGTCGTGCTCGTCAATCCATTGGTGTACGCCAGCGAGGGCTTCCGCAGCGCCCTCGTGCCACAGGCGCCACATCTCCCCCAGGCCGTCATTCTCGCCGCACTGGTGGCCTTCGACACGGGCCTCCTCCTCTTCGGCCTTCGCCAGTTCCGGCGCAAGGCGCTGACTTGATACGCCGATGAAGCACATCATCCTCGGCGCTGGTGGCGCCGTCGCCAATGTCCTCTCCCGCGAACTGATGGCGTCCGGCGCGTCTGTCCGGCTCGTGTCGCGAAGCGGGCGGGAAGTGGCAGGCGCCGAATCGGTCGCAGCCGACCTTCTCGATCCGGCAAGTGTCCATAACGCGATCGATAAAGGATCGACCGTCTATCTCCTGGCCGGTCTCCCCTATCGAACGGCAATCTGGCGGGCGCAGTGGCCGCGGATCATGCGCAACACGATCGACGCTGTGGCGTCCCGCGGCGCGCGCCTGATCTTTTTCGACAACGTGTACATGTATGGCCGCGTCGACGGCGTGATGACGGAGGAGACTCCGATCCAGCCGGCGAGCAGGAAGGGGGAAGTGCGCGCGCGCATCGCGTCGGACCTTCTCGACGCCGCGCGAAGTGGACGGATCAAAGCATCGATTGCGCGCTCGGCAGACTTTTACGGAACCGACGCGAAGACGAGCGTCCTCAATCTGCTCGTCGTTCAGCCGCTGGCGCAGGGAAAGAAGGCGCAGTGGCTGGCAAACGCGGATGTGCCGCACAGCTTCACGTACATCCCGGACGCCGCTCGCGCGCTGCCGCTGATGGCCGGAGCGGAGGATTCATGGGGACAAGTGTGGCATCTGCCGACCGCGGCACCGCCGTGGACCGGACGCGAGCTCGTTGCCGCCGCCGCGCGCGCTCTCAACGTCGAGCCACGCCTGATGGTGCTCCGGCCATGGATGCTCCGTCTGGCCGGAATCTTCAACGGCGACGTCCGTGAATCGGTGGAGATGCTCTATCAGAGTGCGCTGCCATACCAGTTCGACTCGTCGAAGTTCGAGCGCCGGTTCGGAGTCCAGCCGACGCCGTACTCCACGGGGATCGCGGAGACGGCGCAGTTCTACAAGGAGCGGTGAATGGTTGCGTCGTGCAGCGTGCCGATATGAGGATGGTTCAGCGCGGAGATTGGTGGAGAGGAAACCGCCGAAACGACGAAGGCGGCGTCAGCAAAGCCGGCGGCAACCACGCCGCCGGCTAGCCGTCTGATTCAACCCCGCAGCAGAAGTAAACCGAGGGGCCGGAGAAGATTGTGATTGGCGCTCACCTCCCCGGCTCCTCACACGACCGTGTTACGAGTCGAGCAGTCGGATTTTAAGGCGGAACAGTGCCACCGCGTCAAGCGATTCTGTTACAGAGCGCGAACGTCAGTGGGAAATTGGAGTGCTCTAACCCATTGAAGATGATGGCGGAGCCGAACTGGATCGAACCGTCGACTTCCTGAATGCCATGACCCGCCGCGGAGGTCCAGACCCAACGGGGCGTGGCCCTTGCGCACCCCAAACCGTCGAGATCCGGCGCGGAAAGCAGAGATGAATCTTCGGGCAATTCAAGGAAGTGTTATGGTTGCGTACTTCTTGCAATAGTTTCGTCCATCCTCAACGTCCATCCCCAAGGTGAAACGCGAACATTCGCGATTGTTCTGGTCCTTCTACTCTCATCACTCCGCCTGACAGCGAATGAGCCGTATCTGGTCAAGGACATCGACCAGAACCTCTCGTACTCGAGCTCCTTTGCCTGGAGGAGCGGCTTCATTTGGAAGTGCGACGGCGCCAGTGGATCTGGGCGGTGTCTGGAGGTACCAGAGCCGCTTGGGGAGGTGGGACATGAGGGGGAGAAGAAGAGATAGATCGGTGCCACGCCCACGGAGGAATATGCTGTCAGTATGTCTCGCCGCCGCCTAAGCGTTTCACCGGGCCGGAAGGTCGACGCCGGGGCGTTTATGGGCTTCGGTGCGACCTGTCTGACTGCTGGGTTGGCGATCCTTAGCCCCGGGTCGAATGCCCAGCTTCGCTGGATCATTGTTGGCTGGACGCTGGTAGTGATCGGAGTGCTTTGTGTGTCAGGAGCCTGGAAGGCATGGTACCGGAGCGAGGATGATGCCACTCGATCTCATACCCAGTTGCGCTTTACTTCCGGTGCGAAGTCTGTCAGGCAGCGAACAAGGAGATGGATCGCCGCAGCGACGGCGGCCATCGTCGCGGCGGTAGTTCTCGTCTGTTGGCAATACGTTCTAGAGGCTCCCGTTCACTATCTACCAGACGCAAGGGTTCAAAACCTTGCGCTGCCGGGCTCGGTCGCTGTCCTGAGTTTCCGGAACGACTCAAACCGCCCTGACTTGGATTGGCTGTCGATCGCGATTGCGGACATGTTCGCCGCCAATGTCGCGCTTCGAGAGCATGTGATAGTTGTGCCCCGCGAGGATGTGGTCCGAATGCAGGCGGACCTCGGTCTCGAGGCTGTTGATAGAGTCCCAGCGCTATCATTCCGGCGTGTTCAGCGAAACCTCCACGTCGAGTCGCTGATGACCGGTTCGATCAGGCCTATCGGTGACTCGGGTCTTTGGCAGGTTGAGTTTCAGATAGTCAAAGCGGGTCGTCGAGGCACAAGGACAGGTGGCGCCACAGGCACACTTTTCGGACTTGTCTCAAGCGCGATGCGCGGGGCTGGCTTCGACGAATTATCTGACGACGAGAGGCGGTCCGCTGAAGCACAGTTCCCGAACTCGGCTCAGGCGCTCGAATTCTACACGAAGGGTTTGGCGCTTCTCGGGCACGGCGACGCTCGTCGCGCTCGCGATCTTCTGATCCTGGCCGCTCATGCCGAGCCGGAGTTTCCACTGGCGCACTCGGCACTATCCGCGGCGGAGTCGATGCTTGGCAACGACTCTGAAGCAATCGTCGAAGCCGGCAAGGCTGTCGAATTGTCCGGGCGCTTACCCGAAGAACAAAAGCGTCAATTGCAAGCCCGCCGTTACGCCGCTCGGCATGACTTGAGCAAAGTAGTGGAATCCAAGCAGGCCCTCTCGTTGTCCTTCCCCAAGTCGCTTCAGTATGGCCTCGAATTGGTAACTGCACAGATTGTCAACTTCCAAGACAATGAGGCTCTGAAGACTCTCAAGATTCTTCGCCAAACGCTCCCTGAACCACTGTCCGACGACATGAGGTTGGATCTTCTGGAGTCAAAGGCATATGAGGCTCTCTCCGATGCCGGAAAGCAGAGGGAGTTCGCGATCAAGGCTGCCTCCGCGGCCCGGAAGGTTGGTGCACGATCGCTCCTGGCGCGCGCGCGACTGCTCGAAGGTCACGCCAGACAGGGTAAAGATGCGGAAGCCGCCGCAATTGAAGCGCAAACTCTCTACGAAGCGCTCGGCGATTCCGGCGGCAAGGCCCTTGCGATCGAGCTGCTGGCAAAGACAAGAGATGGCGTGGATTACAATGACGAACTACAGCTCTTGAACGAGGCGCTTGGTATTCACGAGGAATTGGGCGACAAGGTTAGCGCCGCCCGCGTTCTTGTGAATATCGGTACGACGCTCGTGTGGCTGGGTGACTCTGATGAAGCGGCGATGAAATTCGATGAATCGCTACGGATCTTCAGAAACGTAGGCGACAAGTATTCAGAGGCTGCGTCGCAGAATGATATCGGCACGCGCATGTTCTCTATTGGTAAACTTGACGCCGCAGCGGACCGGTATAAGCAGGCGCTAGGAATTTTCGAGAACATACCAGACTCCGGTAGTGCGGCTGCCGCGAAAGGGAACCTCGCCGAAGTCCTAGAATGGCGCGGTGATCTGGATAACGCGCGAACGCTGTTTGGCGAGGTTCTCGTCTACGACCGGAATAGTAATGACAATGACGCCATTGCCTATGACCACTTCCGGCTCGGGGAAATCTTCTCTCTAAAGGGCGACATTAGTGAGGCCCGAACACGGTATCAGGAAGCGCTCGATTGGTGGACCGCGGCCGGTAAGACGGCGTCGGCGGCTGAGGCTCATGTGGCATTGGCAAGTCTGGCGATCGAGCAGGGAAGGGCAGCGGTGGTGGAGCTGGGCCTTGGCAATGCCGAGGCAATTCTTCGCGATAGTGGAGAGCCCGATCGCGCGCTCTTGAGTCTTGGCTTGCTTGCCGAGTGCCTTCTAGCTCAAGGCAAACAAGTCGAGGCGTCCGCTGTCGCAAAGAGCATGGCAACGCTGAAGAAAAGCTCGAAAAACCCAGGTGTGCGCCTTGCTCTTGCGACAATCGAGGCGCGGGTTCAGGCAGCAACGAGAACACCTGATGATGTCGCGAAGGCACTTCAATCGTTGGAGATGACGAGGGCCGAGGCGTCGCGTGCGCATTTTGTCATTTCGGAGCTCGAGGCGAGGCTTGCCTCGGGGGAAATTGAGTTGGCCGCGGGACGGCCGGAAGCGAGAACGCATCTCCGCGATCTCGCGACCGTGGCGCAGGCGAAAGGGTTCGGGCGCATCGCTCGCCTTGCCAGGGTAGCCCTCTGACTACTTCAGTGGCGCGCGGCGCGGCGCCTGCCCGTCGAAGGATCGGTCGCTGGCAGCACGTCGATGGGTTTTGGCACGCCGAGCACGGTTCCGCTCGACGGTAGTTGTGCGGTGACGTAGTCGAGCCACGACACATTGCCGCGGTTGTCGACAACTTCGATGACATAGGTCAGTCGCGTTCCGATGTCGAGCTTGAGGTTCCCCCGGAAGGTTCCGGTGTTGTCGTTGGTGAGATCGAGGGGCGTCCAGGTACCTTGATGCTGTGCGTCGACGGCATTCGTGGTGTAAACGACGAGCACGCGCCACACGCCCGAACTGTCCATCGCCGGCACCGCCCAGGAGATCGTGGAGCCGGTGAGCTGGTGATAGTCGCCCCCGAATGGTCCGGTGCCGAGGCTCGGTCCGGTGCGATCGCAGTTGTCGGTCGGTGCCGTGCGATTGTTGAAGTAAAAAACCTCGAGGTCGACGCTCCTGTAGCGCCGCATGATCGAGTAGATGGGATCCGCAAGCTGGTTCTTGACCGCCTCTCCCAGGGTGACGGTCAGGCTGCTGACTTCAAGGTCGCTCGGGCGGCATGCCGGCGAATCAAGTCCCGGTAGCGCCCGTGGGACGGTCGGACGAAGAATGATCTTGCGTGGCGCCGATCCGTGGTTCGAGCCGTCGCCTCCGTTGGAAACGAGTTGCGCAATCACGGGCGTCCAGCCCGACTCCTCGTCGTACGTTCCACCTTTCCACAACACCCCGTGCTGACTGGTACCCGAGAGCCGAGAGTCGTAGATGACGTACGGCTCGATCGGAAGGTCGGCCGATCCTGTTCCGCGGTCCACCAGTCCGTTGAGTGTGTAGTAGCAGCCGTTGACGTCGGGACACCCCGGCCCTGCAGGGAGCTGCTTGCCCGACGAGTCATGCTTTTCATAGACGTTGTTGCCGGTAAAATCGAACGAGACACTGAGCTGTGTCAACGATGACGGAAGGCTGGCCGGTGCGAGTGCAGCGGACGAGCGAATGCCCGCTGACGTCGCGCTCGAGCTTGTCCGCAGAAGCCTTCTGACCCGAATGGCGCCCAACCTCTCCTCGGCCGTCGATTCCGGTGTGCCACCAGAGCTTTTGGTCGCTCTTAGCGCAGTCCCGGACGCGATGCCGGTCTTGACCGCGTACATCGGCAGGCCATAGAGCGTCCATTGCATGATTGTCTTCTCATCGTACGGATCGTAACGCGGAGTCTCGAGGTAGTACCGCTGTTTGCTCTGCCGCACCGCATCGCCGATCGCGATCGTTCCGCCAATGGTCATCTGTTCGGTGAAGATCTGGGAAAGCCGCGCGCTGTATCCAATACCGAATCGAAGGCTCCATCCATACCCGCTGTTCGCGATGTACCCCACCGCGCCGCGTGCCAGCATTGTCTCCGGCAGATCGAGCGAATGGTTTGCGTCCGTGCGGCAACTCCCCGGCACGCTCAGACCGCCGTGACAACCGATCGCGTACACGACGCCGCCAGCCAGATCGAGCGATCCGGCGCTGTTCGTGTTGCACGCGTCGGCGCCGTAGATGTCGGCCGTCGACAGTCCTTGAATGTCGAGCGCGTCATTACCCGGAACGCCTTCTTCGTAGTGCGTGGCGTGGCCGGCGATGGCCATGACCCCGTAGCGCGGGCCGCCGTTGCCTGAGAGCTTCGTCCGGAGCGCGCTGGCCCTGGCCTGCACCGACCCGAGGCCCCAGCCACTTCCGATGAGACTGCCATCGACGGGCGTTGCTGCAGTGTCCGGCGTGGAAACATGCAGCACGCTCTTCCACTGCGCACGCTCCTGCGTAGCAACGTTCGAGAAGAAGTCGTATCCGGTCACGAGCACCTTGTGCCCATTCGCAGGGTCGAGCGTGGAAAGGTCCAGAATGCCGTCCTGGCTGATGTAGGTGGCAATGGTGGTGATGATCTGTTGCGGCGTTTCGACCAGACGACCTACGGCGAGATCCGGTAGAAAGAGACTGCCATCAAGCTGGCCGCCGGCAATGTTGCCCAGCACAGTCAATGGATCGTCGGTGAGGTACTTGTTTGCTGCGAGCGCTTGGCCCACCGTCGTGCCGGACGGCGTCAGATCTCCGCCAGCGGGATAACTCGACTCCGGAAGCAGAACAGTGTGGTCCTCAATCCGAGCCATCGGGATGATCCTGTCGTCTCCGACGATGACGAGGTACTTCACCCCGGAGTAAGCAGCGAGAAGGTTCGTGGTTAGGTAATCGTGGATACCGCCCTGGTCGAAGAGCACCGCGTTCGCTCTGCTCGCATTGGATTGGTCTGCGTCCCATGCGGAATACAGACTCTGGATTGCCGTGACACTGCTAAGGTCGATCACAAGACCCTGGACACGCGGGTGGTTGGCTAACTCCTGGAGTTTCCCGCTGAGGATCGCTGCCTGTGCCGCACTGATCCCCTGGCGCGAGACCATTCGCGCATTGTTCCAGAGAATCAATGTCTTTACCGAGTCGGGGTTCGCCTGCACGATATAGAACGGGTTGGTGCTCGCCACCGTCCTCGTATTTCCTGCTTGATCCGTCACGACGACTTGAATCTTGTATAGCGAACCCGATCGCCCAGATGGAAATGTCGTTGGCACTGTGTAGGTCAGGCTTGTCGTCGACTCACCGGGCGACGGACAGCTTCCTGCTGAGCCAAAGCTGGCAGGAAGGCCGGCGCCGGACGGAGCCGCCACATACGTCGTTCCTCCATCATTGGAATAGAGGAGCGAGGCCGCCACACGGCAGACACGCACGTTGTCTGACATCGTCCACGTCACCACCTTCGTGTTCGGTGGGTTACCGGGTGTCGACAGAAGCAAATACTCGCCGCCGTTGGGGGATACTAAACTTGCGGTTGGAGGCGTGGAGTCCGCTACCGTGACGAGAGCTGTTTCCGATGTTACGCTACCGCAACCACCATCAACGACGACGTCCAACCGCAAGCCAGCATCAGGCCCTTTGATTGGAGGCGTTGTGTATGAGGAATTTGTCGCTCCCGGGATTTTCACTCCGTCCTGCCGCCACTGATAGGCGCGTCCGCCCTGGGCCACCACACTGAGAGTCGCAGTTGCTCCAATCACCGTTGTTACACCTAAGGGCTGTGTGGTGATCACTGGAGGACCACATGTCATTTGAACCAGACTCGAGACGCTTGACACGCCATTTGTAATCACGGTCAACAGTTGCCAGCCGGGGTTGAGCGAGGGCGGCAAAGTACTGACCTTCAGGGTCATCGGATCGTCCCATAAGTTGCACGTGGTGAAGTTAGAGCAGCGGGAATCGGGGACTAGCCACGCGATCTGGCTACCTTCTAACGAGAATAGCGACACTAACGGATAGTTTGTGCCCGAACTCGAAGTTGTGCCGCCCGAGCTCTCGGAGTCACCGCGGAATTGGCTTCCCGTAATCGTGAAAGGGATTCCAAAACGGATTGTGGAGGGGAACGATGTGATCGAGGGCCGTCGAGTCGGAGAAAAGTCAGTGGAGAACAGCTCCGCCGAGGTTTGGTTGCTTCCACTATCGACTCCGCCGGCGATGAGCACCTTGCCGTTCGGCAGTAGCGTCGCAGTGAAGACCGCGCGCGCCGTGGCCAAGGGACCCGCCGTGTTGAACGTACCGCTGGCCGGGTCGTACAGCTCCGCCGAGGATAAATAGCCACTGTTGCTTCCACCTGCGATGAGCACCTCGCCGTTCGGCAACAAGGTCGCGGTGTGTTGGTAGCGCGCTGCGGCTAGGGATCCCGTCGTGCTGAACGTGCCACTGGTTGGTTCGTACAGCTCCTCCGAGGACAAAGCCCCCCCTGTCTGCGCATTGTTGGTTCCGCCAGCGATGAGTACCTCGCCGTTCGGCAGGAGCGTTGCTGTGTGGCTGACACGGGCCGTCGCCATGCGTCCCGTAGTAGCGTTGAACGTACCGGTGGCCGGGTCGTACAATTCCGCCGAGGATACAAGGCCTCCATTCGCCTTGTACCCGCCGACAATGAGCACCTTGCCGTTCGGCAACAGCGTCGCTGTATGAGTGGCTCGCGCCGTGGTAAGGAGCCCGGTGGTTCTGCTGAACGTGCCGCTGGCCGGGTCGAATAGTTCGGCCGAGTCTAGAGATTCTGCATTGTTGTATCCGCCGACGATCAGCACCGTACCATTCGGCAGCAGCGTCGCCGTGTGGACCGCGCGCGCCGCGGCTAGGGCCCCATTCGTCGTGCTGAACATGCCGCTCGCCAGGTCGTACAACTCCGCTGAGGATAGAGAGGTCCCAGAGCCGCTGTATCCGCCCGTGATGAGTACCTTGCCGTTCGGTAGCAGCGTGGCCGTGTGGCGGAAACGCGCCGCGGCTAGGGGTCCGGTAGCGCTGAATGTGCCGCTTGCTGGATCGTACAACTCGGCTGAGGATAGGGTGGTCCCCTTGTTTCCGCCGACGATCAGTACCTTGCCATTCGGCAGCAGCGTTGCGGTCTGGGCGTCGCGCGCCGTTGTCAAGGACCCTACCGTAGCGCTGAATGTGCCGTTGCCAGAGTCGTACAGCTCCGCCGACGATAGAGAAATCTCCGCAAAGTCATTGGCTCCACCGATGATTAGCACCCTACCGCTCGGCAGCAGCGTCGCTGTGTGGCTGTCGCGTGCCGTGGCTAGGGGTGCCGTTGCGCTGAAGGTCTTGCTGGCCGGGTCGTACACCTCCGCTTGCGATAAATAGGGGCCGTTGTTTCCGCCGACGATTAGCACGGTGCCGTTCGGCAGCAACGTCGCAGTGTGCGCCGCGCGCGCCGTGGCTAGGGGTCCAGTCGCGCTGAAGGTCTTGCTGGCCGGGTCGTACAGCTCCGCCGAATTTCCGCCGGCGATGAGCACCTTGCCATTCGGCAGCAGCGTCGCTGTGTGGGAGGCGCGCGACGTGATCAGGGATCCCGTCGCACTAAACGTTCCGCTGGCCGGGTCGAACAGCTCCGCCGAAAATAGACCGATTGCCGCGCCGAGTCCACCGGCGATCAGTACCATGCCGTTCGGCAGCAGCGTTGCTGTGTGGCCGGCACGCGCTGTGATTAGTGGTGCTGTCGCGCTGAACGTTCCGCTGGCCGGATCGTACAGCTCCGCGGAGGATAGCACCCCTCCGTCTTGTCCGCCGGCGATGAGCACTTTACCATTCGGCAGCAGCGTCGCAGTGTGGCGGTAGCGCGCCGTGATCAGCGGTCCCGTCGGGCTGAACGTTCCGCTAACCGGGTCGTACAGCTCCGCCGAGGATAGGGGTGCCCCATTGTATCCGCCGACAATGAGCACCTTGCCACTGGGGAGCAACGTAGCGGTGTGGTTGGCGCGTGCCGTAGTCATGAGCCCTGTCGTCGCGCTAAACTTACCGACGGCTAGGTCGTACAGTTCCACGGAGGATAGAATCCCCCCGTCTTGTCCGCCGGCGATGAGTACTTTGCCATTCGGCAGCAGCGTCGCAGTGTGTGTGTAGCGCGGCGTCGCCAACGACCCGGTTGCACTGAAGGATGGATCCCCGATGATCGGACCTGTTCCTGCGGCAACGGGTGTAGCTGTGACTACATTGCTTGGCGGACCTGTGCCAACACCGTTGACTGCGCTGACGATATAATCGTAGTTCTGTCCGTTGGTTAAACCCGTATCCTTGCACGATGTTACTGGGTTGAGATTCGCACAGCCTCCGCTGGTGACGATCAAGCGGTTCGAGCTGTTCGTCCCGCGGAACACGCGGTAGCTCGTGATCGTAGATCCGCCGTTGGACGAAGGCGCGTTCCAGAAAAGACTATTTTGCCCATCCCCTGCGAACGCAGTGAAGTTTTGCGGTGCTCCCGGAATAGTTGTTGCGATGCCGCAAGTCGTCGGAGCCGGCGCCTGGAGCGTGTTGGAATCCGTAGTGCCTGTGGCATTTCTGGCCCGGACAAAGTATCTATACGTAGCGCCCGGAGAGACATTCGTATTAACAAAACCCTGAGAACTCGAAGGAATGCCGACCGAGTATAGACTCCCATCCCGATACAGCTCGTACGTCTCCGCACCGATGGCTGCTGTCCAGTTCAAGGCGATCTGCGGGCTGCCGCCATTACAGCCTGGCGTCGCACTCAGAGTGAACACGCCGGGCGCCGCCAAGGCCATTGGCGCAATCACGGGGCTCACAAGTAGTATTGCGAGAGAAAGGCCTCTCGACACGCGCAAGAGCCTGCGGCGCAAGTGATGCATAGGGTGCTGGGAGTCAGAAAATCGCAGGCGTGGTCCCTTGTTGGTGCACCACTCGGAAGCGACGTAAAGAACCTGATCCCGAGCGGCGTGAAAACCATTTTGCCGAGTCTATTATATCCTATGGCAGGAGTTCCTGACGGATGGTTTGCTTGACCACTCATCAATCAACCTCGGTCATGAAATGTTCACCGGGATTCCTGCACACCTACTCGACACTGTAGAGGATGAGCGGGTCGGTCACGCGCTGGATCGGCTTGGGGAACCACGACCGTTCCCACTTCGCCATGGTGCCGATTTTTACGCCGAGGTGCTTCGCGAACGCTGCCCGCGAGATCACACGTTCTTCGATCATAAGATGCCTCCGGCACCATCATGTCGAGCGAAGCCGGGAGATCCGCCGAATGTGGCGGAACGGAGGCGCCGCCGCGGAAACTAGCCGCGCGGCCAGCCGCAGAGTCCGCTGGGGACCCCGCGATAGGGGAGGGGGATGCTTCTAAACAGTTGATGTGTAAAGGGGATTGATGGTGGAGCCGAACGGGATCGAACCGTCGACCTCCTGAATGCCATTCAGGGGCAACCCGTGCACGGCTGTGCGCTATCGCGCATTTTCAATGACTTACGCGCAGTGTGATGCACCAAGATGCGGGCTGGGTTGCATACAAAACTGCGACCAAAACCTGTAGACTGTCTTGCCATGAGCAAACGCGGTCAAAACGAAGGCTCGATCTACAAAGGCCAGGACGGGCGTTGGCGGGCGATCATCCCTGCTCGCTTCACGCCGAACGGGAAACGCGGAGTCGTCGTCGGCTCAAAACGCGAAGGGAACACCCGCGAAGTGGTTGCGCGGAAGCTCGCCTTGGCGCTCGCGAAGAAACCGGGCGACGCGGTCACACCCTCGCGCGACTCGGTCGCATCGTTTCTCAAGCGCTGGCTCGAGTCTCTCGACGTGCGCCCGAAGACGATCGAGGGCTATCGCTACACGGTTGAAACGCACATCGTCCCCGCGGTCGGATCGCTGAAACTTCAGGCGCTCGATCCGCATCACGTCCGCGCGATGATGAAGCGCATCGAGATGAAGAAGTACGCGCCGCGGACAGTGGCCTACGCGAGGTCGGTGCTTCGCATCGCGTTGCGGCAGGCAAAGCGCGACGGTCTGGTCACGCGCAATGTGGCTGACCGGGAGTTCGTCGATCCGCCGAGTGTGCCGAAGGCGGCAATCGAGCCGCTCGATATCAAAGACGCGAGACTCCTCTTGGCGACGCTGTCCGGCAAACCGCGCGAGACGCTCATCTCCATGATCCTCGCGCTGGGTTTAAGGATCGGAGAAGCGCTCGGATTGCAATGGAAGGACGTCGACTTTGCAGCGAAGACCCTGCGTGTGATGCGCGGCCTCCAGCAGCAGGGGAAGGAACTGAAGTTCGTGCCGGTGAAGACCGAGCGATCCCGGCGACTCCTCTTGATACCTGATGGGCTTCTCTCGCTTCTGAAGAATCATCGAAGGATGCAGCGGGAGCGGCAGATCCGAATCGGAGAGCTCTGGCAGGATCACGACCTTGTCTTTCCAACGAACCTCGGCACGCCGCTTTCGTCGCGAAACGTCCTTCGCGCGTTTCATCAGGCGCTCGACGCCGCTGGGTTGACCAAGCGAGGACTCCACGCATTGCGCCACAGCGCGGCGACCATCCTGGTGACGCAGGGCGTCCCGCTCGAAGTCGTTGCCGACATGCTCGGGCATTCATCGATCCGCGTCACGGCCGACGTCTACAGCCATTTCGTGCTAAGTCGGCAAGAACAGGCAGCAGCTGTGATGGACGACATCATGTCTCCCGTCGAGGCGTCGCGCTGAAGACTCAGCGACGACCCTACCCGAAGGGCTTTAGCAGCTTGCTCGGCGTGATTCCGAACGCCTTTGCGAGCCGCAGGATGGTGCTGATCTTCGCTTCGTTCCGTCCACCTTCAAGATGGCTGATCTGGACGACGTTCAGCCCGGATCGCTCCGCAAGGTCTTCCTGAGTCCATTCACGAGCGTAGCGCAGCTCGCGGACGTGGGCTCCGAACTTGACCGCTGCCGGTGATCTCTTGCCTTTCGTCGGTGGCATTGCTTGCTATGAGCATCGTCCTTGGCTAAGGTTTGCGCCACTGTCCACGGACTAAGGAGCACGCACATGCCAAGGGCGAAGCAGACGGCGAAACTCATCTCAAAGGACGGGGATCGCGAGTTGTACATGGCGGCCGAGCCGGCGTTTGACGAATACCTAGAGATCAAGCCCGCGCTGCACATGGTCAGGATCATGTACCGCTTCTTCGATGAGGTCGTGGAGAAGCCGCCCTTCAGATCAGTCCACACGGAACTGCTCACCGCATACGAAAAGATCCTGAATGAAGAGCTTGCCCCGTACGCGCTGAGCCTCGCATCCGCCATCACGGAGCTTGAGGATGCCTATCCCGAGATCGCGAACGCAAAGAACTGAGCCGCCGCCATGAGTGACACTCCAAAGCTGAACTTCGTTGCAGTTGTCACGCGCGAGCACGGTGCGAAGTTCGCCGATGCTTGGTACGAGACCGACTCGATGGAGGATGCTTGCGCGCTCGCCGAAATTATCGAATGGCCAGAGTTGGACGAAGCCGCACAGTTGCGTGGCATTGATGTTCAGGATGAGATCATCGAGCGCGTGTTCAACGAACTGCGCAACACGATTGCGGAGACGTTCGCGCGCATCGCGAGCGAGGTGCTTGACCGCGAGCGGCAACGCTGATGGTGAACTGGCGCGGACGACTCGCTGAAGCCGTGAAACGCAGCGGCAAGCCGCACAAGGCGATTGCGTACGCAGCGGAGATCACGCCTACGACTCTGAGCCGCATCCTACACGGCGGACACCAGCAGCCATACTTCGAGACCATCGTCAGGATTGCGCACGCGACCGGGGAGAACGTCGGATGGCTTGCTGGTGAGCAAGGGTTCTACCTGAGTGCGGAGCAACGCAAAAAGCTGAAGACAGCAACCGTGATCCTCTCGGAGATCACCCGCCGTGGATGACGAACTGCGCGTGGAAGCGCCCGCACAATCCCCGCACCGAGGAACCGGAATGAGCGATCCGCAAAAGTTGAACATCGTCGATGTGGTCACCCGCGAGCACGGAGAGACGTTCGCAGACCGATGGTTCGAGCATTCGTTCGGCACGGGCGCGATAACCGATGCCTGCTCTGAAACCGAGATCATCGAATGGCCGTTCGACCGTGGCGACGGTGACGAACTCTTCTTAGGCATCGAAAGCGAGATCGTGCAGCGGGTCGTGGATCAACTGCGAAGCACGGTAGTGGAGACGTTCGTCAGATTGGCGAATGAAGTGCTGACACCTGAACGGAGGAAATGATGGCGACGAAACGAAAGCGAACGAAGCTACCGACAGACCTTTCGTATGGCGAGCGAAGGTTCTCCGAATTGAACGCGATCTTTTTCGATGATGACGACGGCGGAGTCAGCGGGTTTATCGAAGAACTGCTGGGAGTGTTTGCGCACGGGAAGAACATCGATGAAGCGCGAGCGAGACTGGTAGAAGCGGCAGAGACGTTCCTTGAAGGAAACGGACCGGGCGTGAGTCAGCGGCGATCAGCCTACGGCACGGTGACACGCGAGCGGCTCTTGGTCGATGTCACGCTGAGGCAATGAACTGGCGCGACCGGTTGCGCGACGCCGTCAACCGCAGCGGTAAGAAGCATTCGGTGATCGCGTACGAAGCGGCGTTACTCGCGCAACTCTGTCCCGCGTCCTCACCGGAGTGCATTGCAATCCTCGCGTCGATACGATCGTTCGCATCGCCCACGCTGCCGGGGAGAACGTCGGATGGGTTTTCGATGAGCCGGGATTCTTCCTCTCCGGTGAGCAAAGGGCGAAAGTGCGGACGGTCGCCGGAATCCTGATGGACATGACCGGCGGGAGGCCGAAGTAACAGGCAGCCACTTTTCTGGCGTGGCGCGCAAACGACTGGTGGTGAAGATCACACGGGCGTAACGGCGCGGTAGCGTCGCATCATCCGCACATGGCCCTGAACGGCTCCCAGCTTGACGCGGAATCCCGTCTCCGGTTGTTCCTGGGGTGTTTCCGGCGGCCCCGGCCCGCCTCGTCCGCCCTCCGACGCAAGAAACGACGCGCCGCGCGTGTTCCTTATCCTAACTTGCGCCGAACCGCGCTGCGCGTCCAGAGGCTCAAAGTGGATACCAACAATGAAAAGGGAATTCCATCGCTTCGCCACGGCCTCCGAGATAATCGTGAGTCGGTATGGAAAGTATTCGCACGCTTTAGGTCGTATTCCTGTCAATCGATCTCCAGAGGTATTCGATAGGCTTCTAACCATCCTTGATCGCAGGCCCTGCAAGCAATCCGACCGTACCGCCCGTTCGTCCGTTCTTCGTGACATACGCCAGGCAGTCGGCGAGCTTGCCAACCCAAACTGGAGGTCCGGTCGGGAGTGCGTGGAGCAGTGGCTCGACTCATCAAAACTGAGTCCTGCCATCGAGTTCGAAATCGTTGACAGGGTTCTCCCAGCCCTCCTCATCCGGGAGGACTATGAAGCTTTCATGGAAAAGAGTCGGGCTTTTGTGGACGACTTCCTCTACCCGGCTGTTTGGTGGTTTTTTCGGCGGTACTCGTCTGATGTTCGGGATGCCATACGCGCTCTCAGAAAGGAGTGGGCCTCGTATAGGCTCGGCCCAACTGTCCTGCGCGACGTCACCCGTGAGCTCGGGCCGAGCAACCCACCGAACATCAGAAAGGCCCGCGAGTGGGTCGAAGCGTGGCTGGCGACCTTGCCACCTTTGTGGGAACGAGACGTAATAGATGACCCGAAGGACGCAGTCGCCTCCGTCGTCAACATGGTGCTACTACCCCTACTCAGGTTGTTTGAGTGCCCTGAGCGAGCGATCAACACCGATCCCTACCTGGCGCCGACCTTGGTATCGCCCCCGCCGACCGAAAGATCCGCTTTGCCGAAGGCGCGTCGATACAGGTGTGGGGAGTGCGGCTCCAGAAACAGCACACGCCACGCCGCGGAATGCTGGATAACGAGACACGATCGCGAGCGCAGGGAAACGTACATGACCGGGCTTCCTTCGGCGTTGCTACGGACATTCAGAATCTGGGGACGCTGGGCTTTTCTACATCGCGGCACAGTTGCGGCGTTTGAACTGGCTGACCCCGAGCTTCGAGAACGTCTCCTGCGATCAGTGGTTCTCGATCGCCAGATTGACGACGATCGTCCGCTGCCAAGGTTCGGGCCGGAGGCCGACGGGTTGGCTCCGATGTTGCGCTTCATCGAATGGCTGGAGGTGTGCTCGAGAGAGAAGAAATTGCGCCGGCCAAACGCGCATAAACGTTTGAGTCCAAAGACGGAGGCCGACAGGAAGCTCGCCACCAAGTACGGTAAGAGCGACCGAGCTGTCCGAGTGTGGCGCAAAGATGGCGAGCAACAACTGCGAAGCCTGGTGGCTACATCGCCGGCGAAGTTCTCACTTTCTGCCGTAGAACTTGACGCGCTCATCGATCGACCAGAGAAAGCGCTGCCATCCACCTTTAGCTATCTGCGCGATGACGCGGAACACGCTTTTCGAGAAAGCGCAGCGTCGAAACTGGCAGGAGATTAGGCGGCGAAATCCCTTCCAGAAGTCGCTCGGAGAGCAGCGTTACGAGTTTCCGAAGAACCTTGATCGGAGACCACATGAGCGTATCCATTTCTCTCCCGTGCCCGTCAGTACGTGTCAACGCCGTCTGGCATTCATTCGAGCGACCCCCGCTGTTTACACATGGGGCAGTTCGCACCGTCCCGAATTGCATCTTCATGGGCTCACCCATCCATGAGCGACGTGAAACAGGAGAGGCCGCGTGAGCGACCGCCTCCTCCTGAAACCCGCCCAAGCCGCCGAACTGCTCAGCGTGAGCAAGCGAACGCTCTACAACTTGATGAGGACGAACCCGGATATTCGGGCGGCGGTTGTAGAGGTTCCTGGCCTTCGCGGACGATTCCTCCGGCTCGACCTCATTCGCCGCGCTGTCGAACGCCTCTCCGTACCTGATCTGCAGGAGTCCTCAGCGCTGGCGAGTCCCGCCGATGGAGTGAGATGACCGGCGTCTTAGAAAGAGTTCTCAGACGGCTGAAGGGGGTTCGCCCTAGCGGCGATGGGTATCTCGCTCTGTGCCCGGCGCATGACGACCACCGACACTCGCTCTCGATTGCAGACGGCGATAAAGGTGTAGTCATCAACTGCCATGCGGGTTGTGCAGTCGAGGCCATCGTCGTTGAGCTCGACATTCATCTTCGGGATCTCTTCCACGAGACGCGCAGCACGTCAGTCGAATCCGAGTACGAGTACCGTGACGAGAATGGGACTCTCTCGTACGTTGTCGAGCGCCGTCCCTCGAAAAATTTCAAACAGCGGCGACCGGATGGCTCCGGCGGGTGGGTATGGAACCTCAAGGGTATTGTTCCGCTTCCGTACCGACTGCCCGAGCTACTTGCCGCGGACCCTAGCGACCGCGTTTTCATCGTTGAGGGCGAAAAGGACGTCGACACCCTCTGGTTACGTGGCCTTGTCGCGACCTGCAATAGCGGCGGAGCTGGGAAGTGGCGAGATACCCACTCTCGTCATCTGGCGGGCCGGCGCGTGGTTGTTCTGCCGGACAACGACGGTCCCGGACAAGATCACGCACTCAAGGTCGCAAGGTCGCTCGCTGGTGTCGCCGCTGAGGTCCGGATCGTGGACCTACCAGGGCTGACGGCGAAAGGCGACGTCTCAGATTGGTTCGACGCGGGCCATACGAAGGCCGAGCTGGTCAAGCTCTTGGCGGCTCCCGTCGGGACGATCTCGTACGACAGTGAGTTCGTGCACGCATCCGACTACGACGAACCGGAACCTCAGCGATGGGTGGTCGATGGCTGGATTCCCGAGGGATTCGTGACGATTCTTTTCGCGCCCGGCGGATCATCGAAGTCATTCCTCTGCCAGTACATGGACATGCGCATCGTCCTCGGGATGAAGATCTTCGGTCGCGACGTCGTCGAGGGTCCGGTCCTCTTCCTTGACGGCGAGCTCGATCGCGAATCGTGGTTGCGCCGCGGATACATGCTTGCCCGAGGGATGGGCATGCAACGGATTCCGCGAGGCCTCGTCTATCGGCGTGTCCATCCTTCTCTTGCCGAACGGACAACCCGGAATGATGTCCTCGCTTTCGTCAGGAAGGAGAGGCCGGTTCTTGTAATCATCGACTCGTTCACGGCGTGCCTCCCCGGACAGGACACAAACAGTCTCGATGACGTGGCGGCCCGGATGAAAGGGCTGGACGAGTTCGGGACCGTTCTTCTCATCGACCACACTGCGAAGAATGCCGACGCGGGAAACGCCACGGCGATCGGCTCGGTCGCGAAGATGAACTTCGCACGCTCAGCGCTTCAAATCGCTAGCTCCGCCGCCGGCGGATCGGTCCTGAAACACTCAAAGTCGAATCTGGGCCTGCGAACCACATCTGTCGCGTTCGCACTCGACATTGATACCGGCGCGGCAGTCGTAAGACAACTGGAAGCTGCTGATGGCCGACTCGAAGGTGGCGAGTCAGCATTGCCTGCACACACCAGAATCATGGCCGCCTTTACCGCCGGCGAGTTCCCGGATGGCGTGACCGTGGGCGATCTCGCTGCCTCGCTCCGTCTACCGCAGAAGTCTGTGAAAAACCGACTCACTGCACTAAGAGCGAAGGGAGACCTGATACACGACTCCGCCAAGAAGCTATGGAGTCTCCCAACTTCGAAACGGATCCTGTCATTCGTTCAAGGACGTGCCGACAAATGAAGAGACCGCGAGGAGTCCCAAGACCGAGTCGGTGGGACTCGCTGGGACTGGGCCTGGGACTCGGGGGGAGAAGGGGGGAACCGAGGGGTTGGGGGGTCTCAGTCCCAACCTCGGGTTCTCTAAGGGACTGGGACTCTGGGACTGCAACTCGATGCAAGAAAAAAAGAGCCCCTTCCCTTTTCGTGACGACGGCACCATGCGATCCCACACACACACATTTCGTTTCCGGAGGATTTTCCATGGGGGTTAAGAAAAGCCGCACGAATGGTCACTCTTCCGAGCAATCGGGCCATTCGGATTCCATGGCAGGCGACATGGTTTCGATTGGGGCGCTCCAATCCGATCCGGCGAACGCCCGACGCCACAACCCACGCAACGTCGGGCTGATCGAAGAGGCACTCCATGAGGTTGGAGCGGCCCGGTCGATCGTCATCGACGAGGATGGCGTCGTTCTGGCCGGCAACGCCACGATCGAGGCGGCTGGCAACGTCGGGATTGAGAAGGTCCGCATCGTCGATGCCAGCGGCGACGAGATCATCGCCGTCCGGCGGCGAGGGCTCACGCAGCGGCAGAAGACACGCCTCGGCCTGTTCGACAACCGCGCGGCGGAGCTCGCGGATTGGGACGCCGAGGTGATCGCTGGCCTTGCTCGAGCCGAAGAAGACCTTCTCGCGACCATGTGGACCGCGAGCGAGATCGAAGCACTCGCCGCCGTCGAGCCGGTGAACGACGAGGAAGGCGGCGAAGGATTCAACTACAGGACCCAGTTCGGCGTGATCGTGATCTGCGACGATGAGCCATCGCAGCGCGCCGTGTTCGAGCGCTTGTCGGCCGAGGGCATGAACTGCCGGGTGGTGGTGACATGAGAATCGAAGTCAGAAATCGCTGCGACGACTTCAACACCTACAGGGCCGCCCGGGTGAAGAGCCTCTTCAACGCCGAGAGCGGGTGCAACTTCTCAATCGACGCTGAGCTGCCGATCGAGGGTGGCGACTGGAAGATCGGCGTCGTCGTCGGCCCTTCCGGCTCGGGCAAGACGTCGATCGGGTCGCGGATCTTCGGTGCCGATGCGCTCTACGATCCACCTTGGTCGTCGGAAGGCCCGATCGTCGACCAGATCGCCCCGGACGCCGACTTCGACGCCGTGACCGGCGCGCTCGCGGCCGTGGGTCTTGGAAACGTGCCCGCCTGGCTCCGCCCTTTCTCAGCGCTCTCCAACGGCGAGAGGTTCCGGGCCGCTCTGGCGCGTCTCATCTGCGAGGCGCCCGCCGAGGCGGTCGTGGACGAGTTCTCGAGCGTGGTCGACCGGCAGATCGCGAAGTTCGGCGCGCTGGCGTTCGCCAAAGCCTGGCGACGAACCTCGGGGCGCGTCGTGCTGCTCTCGTGTCATTACGATGTCCTCGAATGGATTGAGCCCGATTGGATCTTCGACACCCAGCGACTCGAGTTCGCAAGGGGGTCGCTTCGACGGCCCAGGTTCGAGCTCGAGATTTGGAAGACGGATTCCCGTTACTGGCGACTGTTTAAGCCGCATTACTATCTAGACCTTCCGCTGCCCGTCGGCGCCGTCTACTACGTCGGCACGGTCGACGGCGAGCCTGTATGCCACCTGGCCATGGCAACGCGGAACAAAGGACGTGGCAAGTTCGAAGCTCGCGGCACGCGCTTGGTTGTGATGCCCGAGTGGCAGGGAGCAGGTGTCGGCATACGGTTCCTCAACGGCATCTGCGAGATGTACCAGCGCGGCGAGAACAAATGGAGCAAGCCGCTCACGACCATCTTCCACACAAGCCACCCGGGACTGGTCGCGGCGCTTCGGCGCGATCCGCGCTGGCGTCAAGTCAGCGCTGCGCTGTACGGCGCCAACAAGGCCAGATCGCACGCAAGCCTCACGAGGTCCGGAAGTCTGAACCGCACCCGAGGAGGCAGCGGCGGCTTCGGTGGCCACTTCCGCGCGATTCAGGGGTTTCGCTTTCATGGTTGAAAGGACCTTCTTGCTTTATGGCGACCGAGGAGAGCGGATTGTCAGCGGCGCCGCGGCACTGGCCGCCGATGCCGGATTTGTAGAGGTCTCCGACCGCGCTCAGGCGAATTTCGCACTCGCTCCGCTCCTTCAGCGAAAGCTGAGCGACGAAGAGATCGCGACACCGACGTTGGTCTTTCATCCCTCGCTGCTTCCTCGTCATCGCGGCCGGGACGCGATCCGTTGGGCTCTGGCGAGCGGCGCCCGCTACTCCGGCGTCACCTGGTTCTGGGCTGACAGCGACTACGACGCGGGCGATGTGTGCGAGCAAGGCGTCGTCGAGATCATCCAAGGAGAGAGGCCGCGTTGCTTCTACGAAAGAGCAATCGACGAAGGGCTTCGGCTTCTTGCCTTCGCGCTGGACGACTTCGCGCGAGGCATCCAACGCCGTCGACCGCAGCGACTTGCTGCTGCCACGTTCGAGCCGCGGTGGCCCTCCACGATCGACACGATGATCAGGAGGGCCGATGGCGCGGCATAGAAGCGATTCCGTGGCAGAGCGGCATGAGCGTGTACGCGAGCTGTTCCTGATCCACGGGCTGCGGCCGATGGAAATCGCGACGCTGCTCCTGGCGAGCGGCGAGCTCCCGTCGAAAACACTCGAGTCAGCCCATCGTCTTGTTCGGGCCGACGTCCAGTCAATCCGGGCCGCGCTTTCGACCGAGCAAGTCATGGCGATGAGCGATCCAGGAGAAACGCGGATCTTCATCGCACGGATGGAGTACCTCCTCCGCCATGCGGCGCGCGAGATTGAGAAGATCGAATCGATCGCGACGAGCCGGACGAAGCTGGCCGATGGAAAGGAGATCACCACAGCGCGCAAGGTTGACCGCGCCGGAGTCCGGCAGCGTTGGGCTGAGAAGTACCTTCAGGCGTCCCGCGCGATCGCCGCGGTCAGCGGTGTCCCAATCGAAGCATGGCGCAAGCAGGACGATGACGGCGCGGATCGAGATCGGCCGGAAGCACCCTCCGATCCCTTCCAGATCGTCGTGTCCGGAAAGCCAATCGATGAGCTGATCTCGCTCAACGTCGAGGCCGGGAAGGTCAATTGATCTCGCTTGCCAATACCGGTGAGCGCTCTCGCGCACTGACACTCTTGCCGCATCAGGAGATCGAGTATCGCGCGCATCAGGACCACGACGTCATCATCTCGATCGGAGGGGTCGGCTCGGGGAAGACCACTTCATTCGTGGTCTGGCTCCTCGACCGGATGAAATGGGACACCGGTCAGATGCACGCGCTCTTCGCCTACACCACAGTCCAGCTTCGCTCGATCACACGAATCCTCTACAAGCAGCTCGAGAAGCTCGGCATCCCCCGCACCTTCAACTGCCGCCCGCCGAAAGCGTGGATCGCCGAATGGGAGCGCCGCGGCATCCGCCGTCCCGTGACTCAGGACCGCTACGAGAACGTTGTCATCTGGAAGAGCGGCCTTCACCTGCAGCTAGGCACCGTCCACAATCGCAGCTATGAGCAATACCGCGGCGCGGAGTGGGGATCGATCGGCATCGAAGAATTCACGCTTCACGGCGTGACGCGCGACGCGATTGAGTTCCTCTTCGAACGAACACGGTGTGGCGAGGGCGGAGAGTTCTGCGCCGCGAATCATCGCCACACGAAGACGCTTCACGGGAACCCTCCGGAGAACCCTGATCACTGGGTGTTCGATTGGCTCGATCTTATGGAAAGGACGGCGCGCGAGGAGCGGCTCGCCGCCGGACAGCCGTCGCTTGAAGGGGAGGGCTACCCGCACTTGATTCGCGGCACCAGCTCCGTGATTCTGATCCCATCCCGAAGCCGGGACAACGAGAAGAACCTCCCGCCGAGCTACATCTCGAACCAGATGTTGCGCCTGGACACCGAAACCTCACAACGCCGGCTCGGCGGTGCCCTGACGCGGACGAAAGCCGGCCGCGTGTACGGCGATTTCTCGAAAGAAAACGAACACGCCGTCAGGTACGACCCGGACCGGACGCTCTACGTATTCATGGACTTCAACCGCAATCCGGCGGTGAGCGGTTTTGCACATCCTCTGAATCCCGGCGAATACCCGACCGAGCATCAGCGCGAGGGCATTGGCTACCTCGGTGTGTTCGGCGAGTTCTTTCACATTGGCGGCATGGACGCATACGGCATGGCACACGCGATCCTCCGCGGCGAGGCCGGTTCGGGCGGCCACTTCCCCGAGAACTGGCGAGGGCTCACCAACCACAACGCGAAGATCGTTGCGTTCGGGGATGCCACCGCGCGCAACCGCCGAATGGCCGGGCCGAACGAATGGCAGATCGTCAACGACGTCTACCGCAACGGCACGAAAAGCGACCAGGGCCAAGTCCGCTACTCCGTCAATCTCCCGGACGGCGGCAACCCGCTGGTCGTCTTCGGAGTCCGCAGCGTCAACGCGAAACTCTGCAGCGCCGCCGGCATCCGCTCACTCTTCATCGACCCGCGCTGCACCGAGCTGGTCTCCGATCTTCTCGTATGCGCCTGGGACAAGACCGGCACGGACATTCAAAAGTACGGCGAGCGTGGCGGATCAAAACTGTGGCAGCGCACTCACCTATCCGATGGCCTGCGCTACATGATCCACCAGCTCTTCCCGATGGGCATTGAGGCGCGCACGTTAAGGCTCGAAGACATCATGAGAACCGGAGGTCAATTCGGTCCGCGGCGACCCAGGTTTGATTCGTCGGTGTGGTAGGGGTTGGCATTCGCGAGACTCTTACACATCGATGCGAAGTTGATAACCTGCGATGGCTATCGTCCCGGCGAAACGTCTTCCTGATGCAGGCTCCGCCTGTGACGTGCCCGAACGGGATAGACGTGGCGCGGGCGGGCGGTTTCCACCGCGCCTGCCGTGTCCTCGTCATCAGTTCGCTGCTCGGTACTGTCGCGGATGCCGCACCTGCGCTCGTCGCCCGAGTCCGCGAGGAGTTGCGCAGGCGCGAATGTAAAGGATCAGGACCGTCATTCGCGGTTCCAACTCGAATTTCCTTCTTCCCTGCGAAAAAAGTAGATCTGTGTACCTCTATACCGCACCGATGAGCGACAAGTTGAAGCTGCTGTTCCTCAGCGCGAGTCCGGTGGATGAGGAGGCGTTGCGGAGCGACGTCGAGATCCGCGAGCTCCACCAGCGGATCGCTTCGAGCCTCGATCGTAAACGTTTCGAGGTCACGGCCTACTTCGCTGTTCGCACCAGCGATCTTCAACGAATCCTGCTCGACCACCCTCCCAACATCCTCCATTTCAGCGGCCATGGCGGTGAGGAGGACGGTATTTATCTCGAAGACGACCTCGGGCGGGTGGCGCCGGTGAGCGGCGAGGCGCTGGCCGGACTGTTCGCGGTCTTCAAGGGAACGCTCCGAATCGTCTTTCTCAACGGCTGCGAGACGCGAGCGATGGCGGAGGCGTTCCGCTACCTCGTCGAATACACGATTGTGATGAATCGCCGCGTGGAGGATGGCGCTGCCATCGTGTTTGCGACGGCGTTTTACCAGGCCTTGGCGCGGCGGCAGACCGTTCGGAACGCGTTCGCCCTTGCAGTCAATCAGTTGCGGATCGACCGGTTGGATGCCGATGCGCCCGAACTGCTCGAAGGCATAACGCCGGTCGAGGTCAAGCCAGCCGTGACAAAAGCACGGAAGAAAGAACCGACGAACCCTGGCACTCGGTCATTGAGTCAGCCCGTGACGAACAGCCGCGTCCGCAAGATGATCATCATCCAAGGCGACAACAACAGCGTGAAGGGATAGCGCACCATGTTCTGCGCGAAATGCCAGGCCGAGAGCCCCGGATCAGATCATTGCGAGTTGTGCGGGATGCCCCCGGACGCTCCTGTCGTAGTTGTCGCAGCAGCGGAAGCCTCGAAAGGGCCTCCGAAAGAAGCGACTCCGACAGCCGATGTTGCTGGAGCGGCTGCAGCGCCTGAATCCGCAGCTCAATCTACACCGCTCGAGCCGGAGAGGAACGCTCCGATGGCCGAGGCGCAGCTGGCATCTGGGCAGGAGCAGCCAGGATCACCGGTCGAAAAGCCACCGGCGGTTGCCGAGGAGCCAGGCGTCAGTCCGGCTGCGCAACCATCGCCGGAGCCGGCAGAGGAACGGTCCAGAAGGGCGCAACCATCCGCGGCAACGGAATCACCAACGGACGCTGCCGCGGCCGATCCAACTCCTCAGTCGTCGGTGCCGAATATGTCCGCGAAGACAAAGAACTCCGAAATGCGGGACTACAACAGGATCGAAGGCAAAGGGAACATTATCGCGGAGCAGTTGCAGTTGGTCGTTATCAACCCTCCAGAGACGAAATCTGGCAAAGACAAAGGGGCCAGTTCGCAGGACAAAAACCTTCTCGATTTCGTCGCTGACCTCCCCGAACCGCGTCTCAGCGATCCGACCTCTGCAGCGTTTGGCGATCACGAGCTGCGCGACTATTCAAACGCACTGGAGGCCGACCGGCTACTGCTGCTCAGTTGCGCAGACACGAGCCTGAGCCGTGCAGCGGTCGCTGCGATCATCGAGAGCATCGGTATCACCGGCAAAGAGCAGAGAAAGTTTCTGAACCTCGGATCCATCCCGGCCTCGATCACACCCGACGTGCATCAATTGTTCGACCGCGCGATCAATCCCACCGCCGATGTCGTACTCGTGGTCGAAGCATTGGCTGAGCGCGCGCGGCCGTTCGTCGATTCTCTGGTGAACGACGGCGTTTTCGGGCGTGACTTCATTCGCGAGAGCCTCGGCACCCACCGGCTGCTGGTCGTCTGTCTGGTCGATTCGCAGAGGTTCGTTGCCCGCGTCGAGGACTTGCCCTTCGAGCACTGGGCGATTTCATCACTCGAGTTTCGGCTCCGCCCCCACTTCCCCGACCGGTACTCGGATCTCGCCGCGAAAATTACCGCACAGCGAAATGACGGACGGTGGAGCCGGGCGGAAACCGACTTCGACCGTCAGCTCTCCGCGTTGCTGAAGAGCGATGGGTTACTCGCCGCCATCGAGATGGGCGGCCCAATTTCGGCAACAGATCACACCGCGCCGCTGGCCGACAGCGATCAATCGCCGATGCATCTCGCGGTCCTGTACACCGCAACCTTCTATCCCGATCTCGCGCCGATGGAGTTCGCCCGCGTGCTCAAGACACTCCTCGGCGACGAGCAAACGACCATCTCCGAGAAAGTTCCCCAGAAGGGAAGCGACGGCACGATGAAGGTAGAGGAGATCCAGCGCAAAGAGCCGCTCGTCAAGATCTGGGAGGAGCGCTCCGACGCCATCCTCCGCGAGTGCCGTCTCATCACCACTCGGGAGTCGAATCGCTCCGTGGTCTTTGCTGACGGAGGCCGGCGCGATCTGCTCAGGGTCCGCTTCGAGGAGGAGTATGGGGTATACGTTGAAACCCGGTTTGTCCGAGCCTGGGAAAAGAGGTTGATCTTCGACGTATCGGACCGGATTGTCGCCGATGTCATTCGGTTGACGATTGAGATGGCGGCCACTGACCCCAATCAGTTCGGCCGCGACTGGCTTCTCGATAATCTCGAGCAACTCTGCAACGGGTCGGGCGATTCAGTGGCGGCCTTGCGGCGGTTCGCGGAGTTGTTCCGATCGATGCTCGCCGAGCCGCAGCTAGACGCGCTGGTTCCGGCTATCCTGGAACGCCTCCTTCAAACTCGTCGTCATCAGTACGCGCTGGAACTTGTGAAGAACCTCCGCTTCGCGCCGCGGTTCGACGATCTCTATTGGCTCAAACAAATCATCGACCGCAGCGACGATGCCGTGCGTGCGACGGCCTACATGTACCTCTACAACGAAGTTCGTCGTCGCGGCATCGGTGTTTTCCGCGAGATCGCGCGATGGTTGCCGCCCACAGGGCGAGACCCCTTGACATATTCGCCATCGAACGCCGCGGCGCTGCGCTTGATGCTGCAATACTGTCTCGAGACGACGGAGCGTTTCAGCCCCGAGAACTACGGCCTCTGGCCGACGCGATTCCCGCTGCTGGCGAGCGATGCTGAATCAGCGCCCGATGATTTCGCACTGCTCGTGCAGCTTCTTTTGCACCCGGGGATCAAGGCGGTCGTCAATGATTCATGGCCCGACCCCGACGTTCTGGCGTTGCTCGTTTCCCGATGGGTTTTCATCCTCTTTGGCTATGGCCTAATCGCGGAAGCGGCCGCTGACGATCCTTTCTCTCCCGAAGCATCAATGAGGGTTCTGGTCGAGCAGCTCGTCGAAGGCGTGCGGGCGCCGGAACTGCGCCACTTTCGTCAAAGCATGATCGAGTCGTGGGAGGGGATGAGCGACGTCTTCGCCCTGGCGCCGGGGCTGCTCGGGGCTGAGGGCCGAAGCCGGCGCCAAGAGTTCGCGGCCAAGCGCGCTCTCGTCAAGAAGCTAATCAGTGAATTCCGCCGGTTCCAGCGCGACCTCAGACCAATCGCGAGGCAGCAGCAGGCAGCAACTGCATAGGGAGATCCACAATGGCCCAAGTCTACCCGTTGGACAAGATCATCCGCCTCGTCGACGCCGGCACACACTGCCACGGCTCGGCGGAAGTGCGCGTTCTGATCGACACTAAACAGCGCGCCGTTCTGCTCAAGCCTCCGTTGATTACCGCCTTCCGCGCCCTGCGGTACTACCTCGTCGGCAACACGAACGATCCGCGCAACTCGTCTCAGGGCGAGATCGCCGGGTACGTGCTGCAAAGCCTCGAGCACAACGTCCCGGTCACGATGACGTACGTCGCCCATTGCCGGCCCGGCAACGAAGGGCGCGTGGCGCTGGCGCTCTATGACGACAGTGAAGCACCGGGTGAGATTTTGGAGAGGAAGCTCACTCGCTGGCTCACCGAGATCGCGCAGCCGGACATCCCCGCCTTCGTGCGCGAATATCTCGAGGATCGAGCAACGCTGGAGGCGAAGATCACCGCGAAAGCGCTGGCCGAAACGGGACTCGACCTTTCGCTGCGGCTGTTTCTGGAGGCCGAGCGTTCGCTCAATCCACTGGTGGTGACCAAAGAACATCTGCGCGCCACGGCCAGCGATTATCACGACGAGGAGCAGGACCTCGGCTTCCGGATCACGATCGACGTGAGCGAGCCTCACAAGCTGAACGCGATGCTTTACTACCGGCGCAACCCGCAACTGCAGGAGCTCGTCCCGCGCGAGGTCCTTCGGTTCGTGCGACAGAGCGTCACGATGCAGATGTATTGCACGGAGCTGAACTCCGCCGCTGTGCGGGGCGCAGTCACGGCGAACCTGGATGCCTTTCTGGCCTCGTACGGGCGCAAGGTGGGGACGATCCGGCTCGACGCCAGACCAAGCAGCCTGGAGTTCTTTTTCCAGTACGCACACGACGTGACGTGTGAGCTGCGCGAGTATCCGAAACCGGTCATCATCCAGAACAAAGTGCAGATGATTCTGCGCGATGTCGCGCTCTACAAGTCGGTGAAGTCGCCAGACCTGAAGCAGTGGCTGGATCAGAAACTCGATCGATTCATCCGCCAGCTTCTTTTCAGTGCGAAGTACATCGACGTCCTGATCCGATTTCACCTCTTCGAGGCGGAGATCAAGCGGGTGCTCGACGCCGAGGCGAAAGCGATCGGCTATCAGATCGAGCAGATCATCACCACTCCCGACCTGGAGCCGATCCGCTGGAAGGAGCCCTTCCCGCTGGAGGTGTCCGGAACCTTCGAGACCCAGGCCTCGCGCTTCTACGTCAATGTGCAGTTCGTGGTTACGGCACGGATTCCCCGGCTGGAAACGGTCGAGGCGTATCTCAACCGCGAACAGAACGTCCCCAAGCTGATGGAGGAAGCGATCCTCTCCGCCTCGCGGCAACTGCTCCACGGCGTGAATCCTGAACGCTTCTACATGCGCTTCGGCTCGACGGACATCCCGGACGAGCGCTCGGTGAAGGACGCACTCGAGGCTGCGATCGACCAGAAGCTGCGCGAACAGTTCGGTGCGGACGTCATTGAGGTGGTCATCAAGGTCGTGGAGACCGAACTCATCGCCCGGCTGAAGAAATTGATGGAGACGATCTCCCCCTTCGTCGTCGAGATGGTCTCGGTCCATGGAGACGAGCCGCTGATATTTCACGGCAACTTTCAGACGCAGAGGGTCGATCCCGATGGATGGCATCGGTTTCAACTGCTTACCATCGGTGTTGATGAGATCCGAAGACTGCTCGAGGAGCACCTTCTCGCTCAGTTGCACGCCGCGACGCCCGACGAGTTGAAGTACCGCTCGCCGGAACATCGGCAGTTTCTGGAGCAAGTGCTCTCAAGATACGCGACAAACTACATCTGTGAAGAATTCGGACTGATTGTCCGGATCACCAATGTCTATCGCGAGCCGACACCGGGCGAGCTGCATGCGAGCCGCACACTGATCGAGCGGCGCGAGAAGACGTTCGAGATCGACCGGGCCACGCTGCGTGACTGGGCCGCGGGGGAGATCGCATCGAGCGAGCATCGCCTGGCGCGGCTGGGTGCGCTGCTCGAAAAGCGCAATGAGCTGGCAATGGGCACGGATGTCGAAGACGATCTGACCGAACTCGATCGGCAGATCGCGGAAGCGCGTGCCGCGATGGCTCCGTCCGAGGTTCGGTCGGTCGGGGATATCCGGCGCGAGCTCCTTCCGCCTCCGCCCGCCAATGCCACACTGCGCGACCTGGCCAGGCTGGCGGGTATGCCGGACATCCTCGACGGGGATACTCCGAAACAGTTGGAGGGAGAGATCGAATGACTGCCGCGAGTCCCACCGCCGGATTCCAGCAGCAGCTCGCCTCGACGACGCCCGGCCAGGTGCTGAATGCCGTCGAGTTCTGGAAAAGCCAGCGGGCCTTCGTGGCCGTGATCTTCGGCGGCACCGTGATGTTCATCGTCCTGTTGCCCTACACGTACGGCTCGGCAAGCGGCTGGGAGGTGATGGCGCTACTGGTGGTGCAGTCGCTCGCCTTCTGGGGGGCGGCGATCACGGCGAAGGGCTTGGCCGCCGTGCTGGTCGAGAACGCGATCGTGCAGGTCATCGAGCGCCGGGGCGCCGCATATTTCCGGGATATCAAGTCGGGCCAGAGAAGCCGTATTGATCTCGACTACCTCGAAGAGTCGTTTCTGCCGCCCAATCCCGCGAATCCGGCGCCGGCGATGGTCCGTCTCTTCCAGCACATCTGCAAGGAAGCGAGGGACCGGAAGTTCGAATCGAGCGTGAACGTGATGCAGCCGTATCGTGAGGAGCCGCTCGAAGACGTTTTCAAGCTCCAGAATCTGCAGAAGATCGCCCTCTGGCTGGGGATCCTCGGCACGTTCATCGGCCTGCTCATCGCCATCGGCAGCGCCGATCTCGCGTCCGGCAACTTCGTCGAGGTGGTGCAGAAGATGTTCGCCGGGCTGAAGGTGGCCTTCAGCGCCAGTCTGGCAGGTCTAGAAGTGGCGGTCATCCTCGGGGCGATGTTGCTGGTATTGCGCAAAGCACAGGAGCATTACTTCAAGCAGATGGAGAGCGCCGTCGTGTTGATGCTGTCGCTGGCGCGCAACAGCATCAACAAGGACGATTACCTGGCGGAATTCGGTCAGATCCGAACGACGGTCGATGCGCTTACGGACACGGTTTACGGGCAGACGCAGGAGATCAAGGACCAGACGGAACAGATTCGCGCGGGGATGTCGCGGCTGGCCGATGCCCGGAAGAGCTTCGACGGCTTCGTCGAGTCGCTCGGCGAGACACAGAGACAGTTTATCGAAGACATCCGGGGTGTCTACGACACGATCTCTTTGCACAAACTCAGCGACACGCTGAACACGGTTCTGATCCGGGCGGGGCATCTCATGGGGGACAGGATCGAGGTCGGTACGACCCAGATCACGAATCGATTGACGGACTTCAACACGTCGGTGGACACGTTGAGCAAGGCCATGGAGGGACAGGCTCGCGAGAGCGCCGAGACAGCGAAGAAGCTGGCCACCCAGATCAACACGGCCACGGCCGACAATGTCGCGGCCATCAAGGGCGTGCTGGCCAGGATTCAGGAGACAGTGGTGCGCGACGTCAGCGCCAAGAACGAGCTGCAGGACCTTTCGCGCAGGATCGGGGCGCTGACGACGGCGATCGAGAAGATCGAATACCTCACGCCGCGCCCGCGCAGTATCCGCGAGTACTTCATGACGCTCCGGTGGTGAGTGCCCATGGCGAAACTGAATGATCTCCTGGCCGAGGATACGAACCAGTTCGGTCCGGGCACAGACCTGACCATCTCGCTGCTGGCAGTGCTGCTGGTTATCGCCCTGATCACATCGCATCTGTATCAGAAGGAAAAGGCCGCGAATGACGCCCTGACGGGCGAGAACGGCTCGAACTTCAAGCTGGCCACGGAATCGTTCACGGCTGCGGATTTCTATGCGCGCCCTGTGACGAGACTGGTCAACCCCGCGGCCATCAACGTACGCGTGGCACGCATCGTCGGCGAGTACCGCCGGATGCGGAAGGATTACCCGTTCGTCTTCGTCATCGGACACTCGAGCCAGCTCGACGACCCGTCCGCGGCTGACCGGAGCGAGGACGGCCGGCGCCGGCGCAATATGGAGTTCGCGCTGCGCCGGGCGGCCATGATTGCCGGTCTCATACAGGAGCACCTCGACGACAGCGAGCGCGAGGGATTGGTCGCGGTGACGACCGGCGAGGCCGATTTGCGCAACAAGGCCCGGCCGCTTTCGCAGGACAACGCCTGGGTGGAAGTGGTGTTCGGGAAAGAGTGGAAAGTGCCCAGCGGCGGGACAATGAGATGATCATTGTCGAATACGATGACTTGAGTGACGTATTCGATGGTTGATGGGCTTGCGGGCTGGCACGGCATCCCCCGCTTCAGGTATGTGTAACCACCGTTACATCGGCGACTACGCTCATATGCCGCAATCGATGGGCCAGCGGTGCCCCTATCCGGAGTTCTACGATGAACTGCTGGCGAGAGCGTCCAAGTCACCTCCGGCAAATCTGTCCCCACTGCCAATCGATCGACGCGGGGCTTGTGTGTTTCACAGCCAGGAGATCGCCTGGAAGCGGAGGAGCGACTTCCAGCGGCGCTTCCTTCAACTGGCAGAGCTCCTCGACGCCGGTGACGGGAAGAGCTACTACGATTTCGCGGAGTTCGTGTGCGTCGGTAGCAGCGTCGTTGCGGAGAGCGGTTCCGATCGGAGCGTTCTCCGCATTGAGGATGCCACCTTTCGCAAGGCCGTGTATTTCACTGCGGCATCGTTTCTCGATGCACTGGAGCTCGATCGTGTTGATTTCCAGGGCGGCCTAACGTTCGAGCATGCAACCTTCGCGGATGACGTGAAGGTACGGAATACGACGATTCGCGGCCTGAACCTCTGCGACGCCAACATGGCCCGGTGCGTCTCATTCAGCAGCGTTCAGTTCCTGGACCATGCTCTCTTCAACAATGCTAAGTTCAACGGCACGACGCCCGGATCGGTGGTCAAGTTCGAAGACTCGCGTTTCGAGGGCATCACGGACTTTTCCGGAGCGGTCTTTACCCTCGGCGATGAGTCGTCGGTGGCCTTCTGGCAGATTCGATTTGAGGATTTCACCAACTTCCAGAACACGCAGTTTCACTGTCACGTGGCCTTCGACGATGTGTCATTCGGGTACGTGACCGAGTTCGTGGACACGTTGTTCGACTCGATCGGCTCGTCGGCTCGGTATCGAGGATCCGCTGTGGAGCTCAAGCAAATCGAGGTGCCGACGGGCGCCGTGCTCACGTTCAAAAGCACGAACCCGCAGAACAAGATGTTTACCCACGACGTGCAGATCAGTTTCAAAGAAGAACCGGCCGGAACGATTCGGTTCGACAATGTCAACTTCAACAAGCTCACCTCGGAGTCCCGGCTTCGGCTGACGCGCCTGGCGAAATCGGGGATCGCCGAGATCGGCCCGGGCTGCATCAAGTACCGATATCAGACCTCCGTCAGAACGATTTCCGCCGCCGACAGCAACCTGCCGCTCGTCGTCGAGCTCTGTCAGACATTCACCAACTACTTCACACAGAGCAACGGGCTGAACCTGGGCTTCGAGATCGTTGAACGGGACAGTACAAAGGTCAGTTTCTTCTATTTCACCGATGAGGACATTTCCGAGGAGATCTTCATCGAGCGTTTAGCACAAACGGAGCGGCGTTTGTGGAACCTGCTCTCGGTTCGGACCAACCGTCAACTTCTCGCGCTCGAAGAGGCCACGGGAGTGCAGCTGGCAGCCAGGGAGAGCGTCATCCTCAACGCCGTTGATGGGATCTCGGCCCTGCTGGGTACATTTTTTCGGGTGGGCGCGAGAATTGCTTTGGGCGTCTGGAAAGCAGCCGATACGCAACTTCTCCTGAACGCCATCCGGTTCAACGACGCCGGCGCCGAGGATCGCGCCGCGAATCTTCATCGCGTCCTCGTGGAGAAATATACGGGCCGGACGCTCCTGGGCATCAACAAGCAACAGAACGAGCTTCTCCTGCCGATGGCTGGGGAGGAGAGCAGCAGGCCTTCCCGGGAAGTGCGCATCCTGTTTCTCGGTGCGAATTCGTCGACCGAGCCATTGGAGCTCGAGCGCGAGGTCCACAAGATTCAGAAGAACCTCAGGCTGGCCCGGGAACGCGATCACCTCGAGCTCATACAGGAATGGGCCGTAACGATCGATACTCTGACTCAGGCGATGCTGGATGAATCACCGAACATCGTTCATTTCTCCGGCCATGGTGAGGAGTCCGGAATCGTCCTCCAGGACGAGATGGGGGAGCCCAGAGTCGTGTCGGCTGATGCCCTGGCCGGTCTGTTCCAGCTCTTCAGGGACACGGTGCGGTGCGTCGTGTTGAGCTCATGTTTTTCCGAGTACCAGGCGCGAGCGATCCGCTTGCATATCCCGTACGTCATCGGGATGAGCGCTGAGATTCCGGACTCGGCCGCGATCGCGTTCGCGACAGGCTTTTACCAGGCCATCGGCGCGGGGCGGGAGATCCCCTTTGCGTTCGAATTGGGGGTTGCGAAGATCGAGTTGGAGGGTGTCTCCGGCGACAATAAGCCGATCCTTCTTTAGTCGCCCGCGAGCGTATACCTCCTGTTTCCGACTGGCACCCGGCGGTGTCTCATCGTTTCTGTTTGCTGGTAACAGGACCCGTGAAGGCAGTTTTTTCTGACGTTTCGGGCGATCTTGCGTCATCGGCTACCATCGGAGCGATGGCGGTTCGCTGGAGTGCACTGGCACGCGCGCGCCTGCTTCGCAGAAGCGGCCGCACGGATGAGGCGATTGCGATCATCGACGCCAATCTGGCAGAGATGCCCGGAAAGGCTGATTGGCGCCGTAAATCGGCGCTGCTAAACGAGCGTGCTCTCGCTGAGATCCAAATTGGTCAAGGAGCAGCCGCCCGTGACAGCCTGATCGCGGCATCGAACATTCTCGTGGAAGCTGGTCGCGATTCCACCATCGTGTACGCAACCGTCATCGACAATCTCGGTTTTGTGGAGCGCGAGGCGGGAGATCTTGCAAGCGCCTCCGAGTTCCACGAGAAGGCCCTCGTTGTTTACGAAAAGATCGGCGCGCCCCACCATCTCGCTCGTTCGCTCATCAACGCGGCAATCGTCTGGAAGGATCGTGGATTACTGGGGAAAGCACGAGCTCATCTCGAACGCGCGAAGGGAATCGTTCCGGCGAGCGATCTGAGGCTGTACGGCCACCTGTACGCGGCCAGCGCAGTTCTTTCTCAACTCAAGCAGGAGTACGAAGAGGCGCGCCGGCAGCACCTGATCGCGCTGATTGCGTACCGTCGAGCCGGTGACCGTGAGAACGAGGCGCTCGAGCTTCACAACCTCGCTCTTGTCGAGCACCTTCGTAACAAAGCCGCCGTTGGTACTCGCCTTCTAAGAAAGTCGATGCTACTCAACAGCCGTCTGGGTCTGGCCCCCGGGGCGGCCAGCGACCTCCGATATCTGGGCCTGTTCACCTTCGATGCCGGGAAACGCGACGAGGGGTTGCGGCTTCTTCGCCAGGCTTGGCACGCCCTGGCCGACGTGGGTGATTTCGAAGGAATGCTCTGGTGCGAACTCGATCTGGCGCGCATTGGCACGGCAGGAGGTGCGCACGAGAGCGCCCGGGACCTTCTGGATGGCACGATCCGTCGCGCGGAGGCGATTGGCGATCCGCTGCTCGAATACAACCTTTTCGCTGCCCGAGGCAGGGTCTACGAGCAACTCGGGGAGACGGGCCTGGCCGCGCACGACTACGAGACCGCCATTGCCAGAGCGGAATCACTACGAGCCGGTATCCGCGACGAGGAAGATGCCCTCAGCTTCTTTCGATTCGCGCAGTGGGAGGCGTTCGACGCGTTGATCGAGTTGTCAGTCGAACAGGGGGATGCGAGCACTGCCTGGCGCTGCTGTCAGATGGCGAAGACTCGCGAGCTGCAACGGCGGCTTCGTTTCGATTCCGGGATCAGCCCGCGGGAAGTTTCCGGACGATCAATCGCCCGCGAACGATCTTTAACCGCTTCTCATCGGAAGTTGATGGCCGAGTGGCGCGCGGGTCATCGTGCCGAAGTGCTTCCGGGCATCGAGGCCATCGAGCGGGAATTGACTGACCTCTGGGCGGAGATTGGCATGGTCGATCCGGAATATGCCTCGCTTCGGCGCGGCGAAGCAATCTCCTATGGGGCGCTGCGCGAGCTCTTGGCGGTGTGAACGGACTTGTCGCCTGGATCGTCCTGAGGATCCCTGAGCCGCTGCCGCTTGTCTTCCTCCTTTGAGGTTGAAAAGTGGCTGCGTCACGTCCGTCCAATGTGAAGCGGGACATTCTCGCGTTTGCGCAGGATGCTGTAGAAGGAGGAGTCGTGCGCACCGCAACACGCATCTTCGTCATTGCGCTCGTCATCGCTCTCTCGTTCCATGTCCCGCCACTCCGGGCGGACGAGTGGGAAGACCTTCGGAAGCGGCCCGGAAACGACGACATTTTCGTCATGGTGGATACCTCGTTGTCGATGGCCCCATCGCTGGGAGGATCCCTCACCAGCGTGAAAGCACTTCTTCAGGACCTGCTCGTGCGCTATGTGAAAGACGGCGACCGAATCATCGTCATGACCTTCGACAGCGAGGCGCACATGCGCGGCATCATCCCGATTCTCGATCGCCGGCGCGATACCGAAGTGCTGCGCGACGTCATCGATGGCATCGATGTACGTCGTGTGATTCACTACTCCGGCACGTTTCCTCGACTCGTCGAAGCGAAGGATGGACTCTTAACCGGGGGAGGAGCGTGGACCGATTACTGTGACATGTGGCGGCTTTCGGCCACGGCAATCCAGAAATACGGCGAGGCGCGCCACCGACAACTCTTTCTACTGTTCACGGATGGCGGTCCGGAGGCTCCGCTGTACCGGCCGTGCAATGATCCGGG
>Ga0247666_1000127_pt1 | contig 36940 bp, 36 predicted proteins | sample CNK07_metaG_FD_183025 | JGI IMG/M metagenome (GOLD analysis project Ga0247666, IMG submission 183025) | Soil microbial communities from Purdue University Martell Research Forest, Indiana, United States - CNK07 | ecosystem: Environmental > Terrestrial > Soil > Temperate forest > Bulk soil...
ACCCCCACGCCTACCCCGACTCCAACCCCCACGCCAACCCCAACCCCTACACCTAGCCCTAACCCTCCGACTCCCACTCCATCTGCAGCAAATCCTTGTAGCGCAACAAGCCAACCCCCGCAACACTACAAACACATTATCTGGATACTCGAAGAGAATAGAGCTCTTTCCGATATCATTAATAATCCAAATGCGCCATACATGTCGAAGCTTGCGCAACAATGCGGATACTCTACAAGCTATGTAGATAATGAACCCATTAAAGAGCTTGGCGCCGGCTACCACTCGGTAGTGAATTATATTGCCGATCTGGCAGGATCGAATTGTGTCACCGGTAATGGAAAAACTGGACAGGGATGTCTTCTTAATAGCGCAACTTACGGACCTCTTAAGTACCATCTTTCAACAACTAACCTTCTCGATCAAATTAATGGGGCTCACCTGACCTGGAAGTCTTACCAGGAGTCTGCACCACATAACTGCACCTTGAGCGACTCACAGGTGGGTAGGTATGCTCCATGGCATGATGGCGTCCTTTATTACACCAGCCTCCGCTCCCAATGTCCGACCAACGACGTAGCTATCCCTACCCTTAGTGGAGGAACAGGAACGCCACATGGTGCACTGATTGACGACATAAAAAACAATACCTTGCCGACCTTCTCCTACATCACCCCGAATTTAGACAACGACACACACAGCCAGGGGGCGCCGAATGCAGACAGGTGGCTCCAAGCATACCTCAAGCCGCTCTTTGACAGTAAGACGTATAAGGATGGCGGTGTAGCGATCTTCGTGACCTGGGACGAGGCTCAGGCCAATAATGCCCCACTCCCCAATCTAACGATTGCCCCTACGGTGAACACGGGTGCAGTTCACGACACCATGAGCAGCTTTGCCGTGCTTCGGGCGACAGAAGACCTGCTCGGCTTACCACATCTTGGCTGTGCGACTGGTACCCCTCCAGGGAATATTGGGCAATGCTTTGCAGGCGCAACTACAGACCTACGGAAGACCTACGGGCTGTAAGGATCTCCGCGCGGCACCTGTATCAGCTAACTTCAAGAGGATACGTTTCTAATATTCTCCGATGAGTGTACGGAAAATGTTTTCTTAAGTTTAAAATAAATGATAAAGTACCGACGTGGTACGGCATACTTTGATCATTGATTTCGATAGTACGCTCATAACGGTAGAATCGCTAGATGAGCTCGCACGCATAGCGCTTGAGTCGCGATCCGATCAGGCATCAATATTAATTCAGCTGAAATCGATTTGCACTCAAGCTATGGCAGGAGAGCTAGCATTTGACGAATCGCTACGTCGTAGGCTGCGCCTATTTTGCGCTAGCCAGAGTCATGTTGAACGCGTAGCAATTGACCTTCTGTCCAAGGTGAGCCCTTCGGCACTTGCTATACGAGACTGGCTTCATGAGTATCGGGAAAATATCTATGTAATATCAGGTGGTTTTGCGGATTATATGGTACCAGTTATCGAGCTTCTAGGCCTGGATAGTACTAAACTATTTGCAAATAGCTTCCTTTACGATAGTTACGATAACATAGCTGATTACGATCCAGCTTGCTTGCTCAGCCAAGCGCAAGGAAAGGTAAAACAAGTGCTCGCACTTGAACTACCAGGGCCAACGATCGTTGTGGGGGATGGCTATGCTGACTATGAAATAAAAGCCTATGGAGCAGCCGAGCAATTCTGGGCGCTCACTGAAACAGTACATCGTCCGCAGGTGACCGCTAAAGCTGATAAAGTACTGAAAGATTTTTACGAGGTGCAATCGCTTATTGATAGTTTCAATATGCACACTTCAGGCGAAACAGCGAAGAAATTGTCCGTACAGCTGCCATAAGTTTATGCAAAGTGTTGAGGACTATGAGTTTTTATCCCGAGCCTGATTGGCTATGCCAGGATATGGAGGAGCGTGGAAGCGCGCGCTGTGCGATGTTGACGATATCCGGCACAGCTTGCGCGACAAAGGGAGTGACACCAGCCACATAGGGCTGAGCATTACATTAAATGAGATGAACAGAAAATAGTTGGACAAATTGCCAGCAATGCCAGGGCAAGATTGACAGCCTGAAGTCAGCGACCGTGGAGAGTTCCTGGATCCGCACGAGCAGATAATCTGCTACCATATGAGTATGAATACAGTGTTATATTTTGAGATTCAAGCAAAGGATACCGAGAAGGCAAGCAATTTTTATGCAACGCTATTTGGTTGGAAGTTCACTAAACAAGAGGATATGGCAATAGACTACTGGCACATTGAGACAGGAGGCATACAAGGCGGTCTACTGCGTCGTCCTGCTCAAGCTCCTGCTCCAGAGCAAGGCACGAACGCCTTTGTTTGTTCAATAGAGGTTGCGAACTTTGAGAGGACAGCCAAAAAAATCGTTGAGCAGGGTGGCTTGGTCGCACTTGAAAAGTTTGCCGTTCCAGGGAAATGCTGGCAGGGGTATTTTATCGACACTGATGGCAACACGTTTGGTATATTTGAGGTCGACGATCAAGCGGCCTAGGCGATCCACACAGTTTTTATATTGACGAATTCTCGGATACCAAAACCCGAAAGCTCTCTTCCATAACCGGATTTTTTCACGCCACCAAAGGGCAGCCGGGAATCGGATTTTACCTGATTGTTGATATATACACTTCCTGATTCTATCTGAGTGGCTAGCTGTTTGGCATGCGTGACGTCTTTCGTGAAAATGGTAGCTCCAAGGCCATAAGGGCTATCGTTGGCGATCGCAATCGCCTGGTCGTCATTTTTGAAGGTGATTATAGGCATAGCGGGGCCAAATACTTCTTCATCATATACGGGCATACCCTTCGTCACTTCAGTAAGAATAGTCGGCAGGTAGTAACAACCAGGGCCCTCACCGCGTTTGCCGCCGGTAAGCACTCTTGCCCCTGCTTTTACCGAGGCATCCACTTGTGTTTCTATGTCTTTGACCATCTGTTCATTGGCAAGCGGGCCGACCTGCGTTCCGGATTTGGTAGGATCACCGACAACTAGCTTGTCGAGCTCAGTTTTGAGTTTTTCAGTAAAAGTTTCAGCGATTGCCTCTTGTACGATGAAGCGTTTGGCAGCGATACAGCTTTGCCCGGCGTTCATTTGCATTCTACCTGAGACTGCCGCCACCACCGCTTTATTTAAGTCGGCATCTTCCAGCACGATAAACGGATCGCTACCCCCCAATTCAAGCACGGTTTTTTTAATTTCTTCACCCGCAACCTTGGCTACCTGGCTCCCTGCATGTTCGCTACCTGTAAGGGTTACGGCCTTTACGCGCGGGTCTCGAATGACTGCTTCGACTTTTGCTGAGCTGATTGCCAAATTGAGAAATACGCCTGCAGGTAGCCCGGCTTCAGCAAATGCGTCTTCTAAGGCTTGTGCCGAAAGTTGGACATTAGAAGCATGTTTGAGTAGGCCTACATTACCGGCCATTATTGCAGGAGCTGCGAATCGTATAACCTGCCAAAATGGAAAATTCCAGGGCATGACCGCGAGAACGACGCCAATTGGGTCAAATCTGACGAAGCTTTCTGTTGCATCTGTAGCAATTTGTTCCGGGGATAGAAATGTTTCAGCATTCGTTGCATAAAACTCACAGCACGTAGCACATTTTTCTATCTCTGCCAGAGAGGCGGTCAGGGTTTTACCGACTTCACTCGTCATTATCGAAGCATATTGGTCTTTGTTGCTGCGCAGGGTTGAAGCAAGTTGCAGCAATAACTTAGACCTAGTTGCAAAGTTAGTCAATTTCCACGTATCAAATGTCGCTTGAGCCTGCGAAAGCTTTGCTTCGATTGCATTAGTATCTAGTTCTTCAGTTTCGCCGATGAGCTTCATGTTCGCGGGATTGATTGATTTGAGTACCACGGATGTCTCCTTAACTATAGGTTAATAAGCTGGCTTAGCCGCGCTTTGTCGAGGTTGGCGTTCTCTGAATAATCAATGGCAACATCTAATATATGAATGCCCGGCTGCTCAAGTACACTCGAAAAGAGTTCCGTAAACTCACTGACGGAGTTTATTTTATAGCCCTTAGCACCAAAACTGTCGGCTAGTTTAACGAAGTCTGGATTAGCGAATGACAGTCCAAATGACTCTAATTTCATGCCCGCCTGCTTCCATTTGATCATGCCATAGCCGCCATCTTTTAGGATAATGATGACTAAGGTAAGCCCCAATCGCGCGGCGGTCTCAAGGTCGGCAAGATTCATCATGAATCCACCATCTCCAGCAACCACCACCACTTTTTTGTCAGGATTGAGTAGCTTCGCAGCCATGCCGACTGGTAAGCCTGCACCCATAGTGGCAAGTGCGTTATCGAGCAGCACAGTATTCTGCTCGTAAGCAGGATAGTTTCTGGCAATCCATAATTTATACATGCCATTATCAAGAGATAGTATGCCATCTCGAGGCATAGCTTCCCTTAACTTCCGTACGAAGGTTTGTGGCTTAATGGGAAAGCTTACATCGGTTGCTGACTCCTCAATATGTGTGAGCAGCCGCTCTCGAATAGCTAGAAATTGACTGAAGTCCCAGGATTGAGGTGTTATCAGCTCACTCATCGCCCATAGTGCGTGGGAAATATCTCCCACAACCTCATATGCAGGACGGTAGACATCATCAAAATCGGCTGGGTAGAAGTTGATATGGGCAAACGTCTGGTCTGTGCGCCCGAGTGTTGGCGGTTTTTCAACGATGTCGTGCCCGATCATGATGATTAAGTCGGCGGCCTCCAATGCCTTATGTACAAAATCGCCATCGCTAAGCGCTGTGGTTCCTATAAAAAGCTCCGAACCTTCATCCATAGCGCCCTTGCCCATTTGGGTAGTTAGAAATGGGATGCCCGTCTTGCTAACGAAGTTATCCATTTGTTTTCGAATTAATTTTCGATTGGCAGAGGCACCGAGGATAATGATCGGAGACTTTGCCGCCTCTATAGCTGAGACCATCGTGGCGATCGCTTTTTGATCAGGAACCGGCCGTCGTACTTTTTGCCAAGGAACCACTTGAGCATCCGTCTCTTCGCTAGCGATATCTTCGGGAAGCTCTAGATGGACAGCGCCTGGCCTTTCGAGTTCGGCTACCCGCATTGCTTGATGAACAGTTGTTGGGATTTTTTCAGCACCAACAATAGTTTCAGCCATCTTAGTGATTGGTCTCATCATGCCGACAACATCGATAATTTGGAACTTACCCTGCTTGCTTGTTCTAATTGGTTTCTGCCCGGTTATAACGAGCAGTGGCATAGCACCGAGTTGTGCAAAGGCTACTCCTGTGACAAGGTTGGTTGCTCCTGGCCCAAGCGTCGATAAGGCAACCCCAACACGCCCCGTCAGTCTGCCAATAGTCGCAGCCATAAATACGGCCGTTTGTTCGTCCCTGACAGTTATAAAGTCGATACTGGATTCGGCTATAGCATTCAGTAGCTCAAGATTCTCTTCACCGGGAAGTCCAAAGACATGAGTAATGCCTGCTGATTCCAGGCTACGTACAAAAACGGTTGCTGCTTTCAATGTGATTTACCTCTCTCAAAAATACTAAACTGATCTTATTGTACCACTGGGATGCCTGGGCACGAGTTCTCATTTGGTGAAAATAGTTATTCTGTGTTGATCTCGTGCATCTAATCCGGAGAAGTGGGGGACGGCTCGTATAGTGCCCCGACATGAGAAGTTCTCTAAGGCCAGGATAGCGTTCGTCAAAGTCCTTGTATTGCAAAAAACAGTCTCAATTCAGCGAGAGCTTATTCAAGTGGCAGCGGCTCTAGATATATTCCGTCGGGACGATTGGCATCCACTATTGCGATAAACGGGCACCTAGAGGTGCATCAATCATAGCTCAATAGCACTATGCCCTAGGCCGGAAGCCATGAAGGGATGCCGAATTATTTAAATTTCGTTGTATGCCTGCGCACGAAAATGGACAGGCAATAGCCAGGTAAGGCTAAAGGTTAGAGCTAAGAGTCCGAGCTCATACACAATACTCCAACGGAAGGCACCTGCAAAATTGGCGGCATTGGCTCCTTGTGCGGCCTGGCCAACGATGGCCTGTAGCTGTTTGGCTGGAGCGCTAGCCATCTGCTTACAGCTGACAGGTATAACAGAGCTGTCTTTCTCTCTAGATCGGTCGATGAAGCAAACTTTTGTGCCTTGTATGATGGCGGTCTGCGTTTGTAAGGGGATATGTTGTGCTTGTAACTGTTGGCGAAGCTGCGGCTCAACCCTCGAGAAGCTAGCAGCAGCTCCATGACTTAGTTGACCGAAGAATACAATACCAACTAAGGCGATGCCAATGGCGCCACCGAGTTGTTGTACGGCATTCAATGTGCCGGATGCTGAACCAGCATGTTGCGCGTCAACGCCATTCAACACTGCTGCAAACAGGGTAGAGAAGACAAAACCCATGCCAACACCAACGAGTAGTAGGCTAGGAATAAGCTGCCAACTGTGTACCCCTAGCATGTAGCGGTGAATAATCCAATCAGTAAGCGCTAGCCCACCACCCATAATTACTGTGCCGATACAGAAAGCATAGCGTCCAAACTTAGGTATAACTTTTTCGCCCATGGTAGCCATGGTGAAGGCAATGCCGACGGCTACTGGCAATCCTGTCAGAGCAGCATGGATAGGCGTAAAGTTGAGGCCAATCTGCTGCAGTAATCCAAAGGTCAAGAAGAATCCCAGCATGGCTGCTTCGAACACCAAGTTAATAATGAGGCCAATACCGAATGAGCGGTTTCTGAATAGGGCAGGCAAAATGAGAGGTGATCCACCAGTTCGATCCTTGTATTTTTGCCACCAAGTAAACAGGGCGAATGCGGGCAAGGAAGCAACTATCATTGCCAGTGACCATATAGGCCAGCCTAGTTCACGGCCTTCAATCAGTGGGAAGACAAAGAGAAGCATAGCGACGACAATGATGAATGTGCCACTAATGTCCAGTTTCAGGGGATGTGATGACTTACCATCTGGTAGGTACTTTACGGCGGCAAATAGACCGAACAAGCCTATTGGTACATTGATTAAGAAGATGGGCCGCCAATCAAGACTGAATACGTTTGCTTTAATCAAGAAGCCGCCAATAATTGGCCCGAGCGAAGCTGCCATGCCGCCCAACGCTCCAAAGAGCCCATTAATTGCCCCTCGTTCATTGGGTTTATACATTACCTGCATAAGCGACATTACTTGCGGAACCATTAAAGCCGCCATTGAGCCCTGCAATAACCGAGAGAAAATGAGCGCTCCTGGATTCCAAGCCAAACCACTGAGCAAGGAGGCAATAGTGAAGCCGCCAATTCCTAGCATGAAAATCTTTTTATAACCAAACACATCACCCATTCTACCGCCGGTAACGAGTAATAGCGCAAAGGTAAGAGCGTACCCCGCGACTAGCCACTGTATGGCCGAATAGCTCGCTCCAAGGTTTGTCTGAATTGAAGGGATAGCAATGTTAACAATGGTGGAGTCGAGCAGGTCCATAACAAATGCCAAAGCGACAACGACTAGTGCAATGGTACGTCGTTTGTTCGTAAATTTTGCGGCATGATCCTGTGCTGAAATCGCTGTGCTGACTGACATGAAAACCGACCTTTGTTAATATTATCTTACTTGTTAAGATAATTTATTACACTCGTGCTGTCAACTATGAAATCGAAAAGCAGCGAACTCGCACAACGGCTTGAAGGCCATCGCTCGCCGAACAGGACCTGTACTGCGGGCAGTGCTAGATACTTATTAACCGGCTAAGGATAGGATGCGCCAGTAGTTTGCTATTCGTAGTGTAGGGCTTCAACGGGATCGAGCTTAGCAGCACGCCGAGCCGGGTATAGGCCTGCCAGCATGCCTATAACGGTAGTAATGGCGATTACGGCTATGATGAGTAGTATGGGCAGAGTGATGATATTTTGAGCCTTGAGACCATTGGTCATGAGCTGTTTATTAATGAATACATTGGCTACGCGTGTGAGGCCATAGCCAATAGCGACACCGATGACACCGCCCCAGAAACCCAATAATGATGCTTCTATAGTAAATAATCGGCTGACCGTTCCCCGCTTGGCGCCGACGGCCCGCATAACACCGATCTCTCTGGTTCGTTCCAGAATGGCCATGATCATAGTGTTAACGACGCCGATAGCCGCAACTATAAGGGCGATACCACCGATACCTCCAAGCACTAGCCCGATTATATTAAAGATAGATAATTGACTTTTGATGGAGGTCTCAGCATCAGCGGCACCGACACCTAGTGTTTTAATTTCTTTAGAAACGATGGCTGCATTTGAGGCTTTATCTGCTTTGGCAATGAGCGAATCATAGCCATTCTGATCCAAGTAGTTGGTGACAACAAGCGTCATGTGCTGGGGCGCATTACAGCCGTTCCGACTACTATGTGTTTGGCAGTAGGCCTGTTGTGCTTCTTGATCGGCTTTTGTGAACTGGTACATTTGACTCTCTTGCATGTCACGTGCCCAGGCGATGGGCACCCGCACGGTTGCTCCTTGATCACTAGCATCAACAATACCAACGACCTTGGCATCTAAGGTTGTTGCGGGGGGCTGCGTAGGTTGGTTATCACAGGGGCCACTACACTGGGCCGGCATAGTAATGGTAGCACCTACACCCGAATAGCCACTTTGACTTATGAGTTGCACAGTTTGGCCAACAAGCTGGTCATATTTGTTTTTATAGCCGAGTTTTTGGGCATAGTCAGAGGTAAGCGTGACCACACCAGCCTTGTCGGCTTGATTGAGGTCTCTCCCGGCAACAACGGTATTTGTGATGATGCCATTGGCGTCGTAAGCGGAGAGGTTGTTGAGCGTCAGTTTTTTAGCGCCAAGACTGACGGCCTGGAACTGGCCGCCTCGTGTGATGCGAGCAACGCCGACCACATGAGGCATAGCTTTGATTTTTTCCACAATACTATCAGTGAGTTTTACGCAGCCATCACAGTTATAACTACCATTATGTTGAGCGTTATTGAAATCTGTAATATCTGAATGGGCTGATACTGCGACCTGTTGGAACACTCCCGTTGCATCAAGTTGCTTGACGAAGAAGCTCTTGGCGCCAAACACCAATGCCAGCATAATAGTAACGCTAGTCGCTCCGATAACAACCGCGAAGATGGTCAAAGCAGTTCGTAGCTTCTGTCGAGCGAGATTGCGCAAGGCCATAGTAAAGTAGTCTATAAAACGCATATGCTAGCCTCTTTGCTCCGTCAGTTTGCCATCATGAATTTGGATAATACGACTCGCTTGCCTGGCAATGGCCAGATCATGGGTGATGATCAAGAGCGTGATGCCCTGCTTGTTTAGGTCATGTAGGAGTTTGATAATCTCTTGGCCGCGGGCACTGTCTAGATTACCCGTTGGTTCGTCTGCAATAATGATGCTCGGTTTGCTGGCTAGTGCACGAGCTATGGCCACACGTTGCCGCTGCCCGCCGGAAAGTTGATTCGGTCGATGCTTAAGTCGATCTCCAAGCCCTACGGCCTGCAAACAGTCGATAGCCCGAGCCTTGCGCTCCTTGCTTTTCATGCGTGCGAAAACGAGCGGCAGAATAACGTTTTCAAGAGCTGTTTGTGTACCCTGTAGATTGAAGGATTGGAAGACGAATCCGACGTGATGATTGCGGTATTCGGAAAGCTTACGATCGCGGACATGTGACAAATTATTACCGTCAACAACGACGCTTCCGCTGGTGGGACGGTCAAGCCCTCCAATAATATTGGCGAGTGTTGATTTGCCTGATCCAGATGGACCGGTAATGGCTACGAATTCACCAGGCTGTACCTTAAAGCTGACGTTATCGAGGGCATTTAACGTTTCACCACCAAGGCGGTAAGTTTTTGTGACATTTTGGAGGTCAATAAGCGCTGGCATAGAGTATTTTTAATTTTTTCGTACTACTCCCTAAGCATAAACGTTTAGTTAAAGAAAGCAATAGAAAAAAGTGCTCGAAGAGTCGTCACTAGAAGGATAGATGCTCGCTGCTCGCTAGCTTGGCTAGCTCAGCCTTGGTAAGCTCGACAGACATTTGATAGAACTGTACGAGGAATTCGAGCTGCTCTGTAGTGTAGGTTGCGAGCAACTGCTGAAATACCTCACCCATGGAGCTATATACGTCCTTGAATGTTTTTAGCTTCTCGAGGTTAACACTTACCAGGACTTTGCGACGGTCTTTGGCATCCGGTGTGCGTTTCAGGATGTCTCGATTTTCGAGTCGATCGATGACATTGGTGATAGCGCCTGTAGTGAGACTGAGCCGTTTAGCAAGCTGTCCGGCAGTCATAACTCCCTCTTGCACGAGGACTGAGACCGTCTTCACATCGGTGATGCCGAGACCATACTTTGCTGCAGCCGTCTGGTGGAACAGAGCAGTTTCAGTACTAGCCATTTGACCGAGGAATTGCATCTGCTCCATAAGGAAGTTGCGCCGCCGCTCTTCGTCCATAGATCGTCCTCAAGTTACCTTAATAGTTAAGCTAATTATAGAATTACTTTATTAAAGCTGCAAGTATGCCGTAATACCTGAATCCTAAAAACCCTTAAGTGATGTACGTCTCCCATTCTTTAATTACCCTCCCAACAGGGGACATGCAACGAATCGATATCTAGCGAAGCGCTCTAGCATGTGCTTCTACATCGTGGACCCGTATATATGCAGCCCCTGCTGCTATAGCAGTGCGAGCTGCAGCAAGATTTGGCCCAGGTTCGAAACGATGCTCACCCAAGAAACGTTTGCGTGAGTAGCCTACCATGACCTCAGAGTCCGGGATGAGCCGCGCGAACGTGAGTAGGCGGTGATTTAGAGGCATTGTTTTACCGAAACCAATACCAGGGTCGAGAATAATATGATTTGAGGGAAGCCCCAGCTCAGCTAGTTGTCGACGCCGGGTAAGCAATTCTCCTACAACCTGTTGCTCATCATTCATAGTGGCATCGGCATGAGCGGCTTGAATGTCAGTACCAAACCTGGCAGGCAAGTGACTAATGATGCACCGAAGCTTATAGCGAGCTACAATAGCACGCATAGCGGGGTCATTCATGCCTGTGACATCATTGACAATAAAGTGTGTACCAAGCAAATCGACTATATGCTCGATTGTTTCTGGGTGGTGAGTGTCAACCGAGATTTTATCTGGAAAGGCAGGCAGTAATACGGCAAGCACCGGCTGCAGCCTAGCCCATTCTACCTCAATCTCAATGCTTACAGACTTGGGGTTAGTCGATTCGGCACCAACGTCTACGATGCTCGCACCACTGGCAAATAACTGCCGAGCATGGGTCAGCGCTTTTTGTGAGTCAATATATAAACCACCATCACTAAAACTATCTGGCGTAATATTTAAGATGCCAACAAGTCGTACATGTTTCATGGCCTCGCATTATACTCGCCCAAGTTAGAAATCGATATACCTATAGATCTTGCAGCAGCTTAGCTTGTTGAAGCACGGCATCTAAGTGTTCACCGCCTAAGTTGGCACGGGCCTGAGCTTGGGCTTCAGTATTGCAGGTCAAGACGCCAAAGCCAATCGGGGTATTGTGCTCAAGCTGCACCCGCAGTATACCATCGGTCACAAACCTGCAGACATATTCAAAGTGCGGCGTCTCCCCATTAATGACACAGCCAATGGCAAGCAGTGCTCGGTACCGTTTACTTTCTGCAAGTCGCTGGAGCACTAAAGGAATCTCTACCGCTCCAGCGACAACGAGAATGTCTATATTAGCTGTGTTAATTCCATACATCGCAGCTCGCCGTAAGGCACTATCTTTAAGCTGCATTGTAATGTGTTTATTAAATTGTGCCACGACGAGGCCGATTTGCCAGTCTTGTGCCTCAAAAGGGGCGAACTCAGCTTGTTGCGCTTTTTGCATGTCTTTGCTCCAATAAATTTACAATGTATTTACCAATCATGTCGAATTCAAGGTTCACGTATGCTTCTGTGCATAGGCTTTGTAGCGTAGTAGCAGCAAGTGTATGAGGAATGAGGGCAACCTGTAGAGTGTTATTAGTAGTGTTTGCCACGGTCAGTGAAACACCATCGACGGCTACAGAGCCTTTAGGTATGACAAGGTTGCGAAAGGTTTCAGGGAATTCAACAGTGAGTAACCAGCCATCCGCTGTATCAATACCACTCACCTTGCCAACGCAATCAATATGACCTTGCACAAAGTGACCGCCAAAGCGGTCGCCTGCTGCAAGAGGACGCTCTAGATTAACAGTCTTCGGTATGCTAGAGCCATATGATGTCTTGTGTAAGGTCTCCGGCATTAGGAAGCAGTCATATTCATTGGCGCGAAGAGCTGAAACCGTCAAACAGACTCCATTCGTTGCCACCGACTCACCGAGCTTCATATCTCGCCATGCCTTTGGCCGCGTAAAGGTGATAATTAGCCCCTCGTCGGTTAGCTTAGAGCGTTTTATGGTGGTTGTATCAGTGACGATGCCAGTAAACATAGTGTGCCTAAGTATCAGATAGGCGAGACGCAAGTGCAAGTTATTTTTGTTTGCTGAACCAGCTTCGTGCCATTTCTTCGTCCGCGCGTATGATGGCAATAAGATCGTCAATGGTGGTAAAAGTTTTATTCGGCCGGTGAAAGTAGCGTATGTCGAGCATAAGTTTGAGGCCATAGTAGTCGACATCAGGAATATCTAATACATGTGCTTCAATACGTCGTTTCGTGTCACCAACAGTAGTCGGAGTACCTATAAAGATAAGTGCAGGTTGTCGCTTATAGGAACCAAGTTCGGCAAATCCAAAGTAAATGCCATCCGGCAGTCGCGTGGAAATTGCAAGGTTAGCAGTAGGGTACCCAAGTTTACGACCGTTACCTTTGAAAGCGGTGACGACCCCATGGAGGTAAGCAGGGAGTTGTAACGCCATGGCTTTAGTATAAACGAATAGGGGGCATGCACAACCTGTGAGAAATAGTACAATAGTCCCTATGCCAGCCATCACCACCTTTACTGAACTTGAAAAATTACTCATTGGGCTTAAGCCGAATGAGGCAAGTCCCAATGCCCGAACACCTGAAGCTATGCTGCAGTTGATGGCATTTCTGGGTAACCCCCAAGAGTGTTATAAAACGATTCATGTAGCAGGCACCTCGGGCAAGACCTCAACTGCATATTATGCTGCCGCCTTGCTAAAGGCGGCAGGCAAACGTGTTGGCCTCACCATCTCGCCACATGTAGACACGGCCAATGAGCGTGTTCAGATTGACTTAGAGCCATTGCCGCAGGCAGAATTTTGCGCTGCTTTCGTCGAGTTTCTCGAAGTCATTAAGCCCAGTGGCATCATACCCACGTATTTTGAGGCGTTTACTGCATTCGCTTTTTGGGAATTTGCTCGTCGTGAAGTGGAATATGCCGTTATAGAAGTAGGTATTGGTGGTTTAGCTGACTCCACAAACGTGATTCAGCGTGCTGATAAGGTGTGCATTATTACAGATATCGGGTATGGTCATGTTCGTGTACTGGGACATACTTTGGCAGCCATTGCGAGTCAAAAAGCGGGTATTATCCAGCGCCAAAATGTAGTGTTTTGTCATGTACAAGGCTCAGGGATTATTAGTGCCATCCGTAAACGAGCTCAGGAAAAGTATGCCGAAGTACATGAGGTTGAAGAGTTAGCAGACTTTGCTTTCTTACCTCTTTTTCAGCGCCGTAATTTCAGCCTCAGCGAAGCGGCTATACGTTTCGTACTGCAGCGTGATAAGCAATCGTGGCTCTCAACAGAAGCTATTATAGAAGCTGCCCATACATATATTCCGGCGCGCATGGAATTACATGTTCTTGATGGCAAAACCGTCATTCTTGACGCAGCGCATAATACTCAAAAAGTACAGGGTCTGGTGCGCAGTCTACAGGCGCAATTTCCCAACAAGTCAGTGGCCGTACTATTTGCCTTGGTGCGATCCAGCCCTAAGTTTATTGCACGTATGGTGCAGGAGCTGACACCGTTACAACCATATGTTATCGTCACTGGCTTTCCTCCGGATTGGAGTGGTCGGTTTGGCTCCGCCGATCCACAGGTGGTATTCGAAGCCGTGCAAAGGGAGCTTGGGACGGGGGAGACTATCACTGATCCCGTGCAAGCCTTTGCCGCTTTACAAGCACGCTCGGAATCCATCCTCGTTGTTACTGGTACGTTCTATCTCCTGAATCATATTCGTCCGTTGTTATAGGATCGATTACCCGGTGTGGTGGCGCGCTCGAAGCATGCTCCATGCACTCAATAGGATAGCGCCTGCAGCCGCGAACAGTGCGAGATTGGCGTGATCACCACGTACGGCACCAGAAGCAACTGAACTATCTTGTACTTTCGTCACAGAATAGGGGCCACTAGTAAGCTGAGGGTTATCATCGGTAGCGCCGTTGGGAGCCTGGTCCCAAGCTACAAGGGTACCATCCGAATATGTCTCGTAGGCCCTCCAATTGAGCGCACCAGCTTCTGCTGGAGCTATGGCGCTGAATGTGAAATCATCCCGCTGACCAGCAGGTATTTGGCCATCACTCCAGGTAACGGACGAGATATTGTCGCCTGACTTTTGAGTAGTTATGGTCCAGCCCGGGTGTACGGTTGGCGATAGCTCGGTAACTCCATTCGGGATGGCTAGCTTCACCTGATTTACTATCGTTTGTCGTTCATTGGGTACGCTCATACGGAAAATAGTTGTTTCGCCGGGGCTAATAGTACTTGGGGTGACGACTACGTGAGCGCTGGCAATCTCAGGGGCAAGCAAGATGCCAGCCGCTAAGAGGATACTTATACACACGTTACGCATCATGATTTTCCTTTCAGGGTTTATTATAACGACCACCATCGATAATAGTACGGCGCGCGATAGCAAACAATACGATTAAACTGAGCATGCTTACAGCGAGGACTTGTGCCCCTAAGTTATAGAGGCTGAAGGGACTGCCAGACTTTGCAACGCGTACGACGAACTTTACGTGGAAAGTGTCTCCACTGAGGACTACGGTATAGACGCCTGCTTGCGGGAATGTGACGCTCGCAGTAGCGCCATTAGTACCCAGTTGGAGTGGCGGATTGGCGATCTGCCGGTGCCGAAGATTTAAGCTGAGTTGGCAGCCACAGTTTTGTGCATAGAAGGAGGAACTCTGCGACCCAAGGTAAAATATTAATTGCGCTTTACGTCCGGCAACTGGTGCATCATCAGGAGCTACATGAAGCACTACATTAACACCATTATCACTAGCCAATTGATGCGCGGCTGCTGGAGTTATGGGTATGAGCCACCAGACAAACAGTAAAAGTAGAAAGAGTACACTACTTTTTTTCATGTTTTTTCTCCTTTGCTTGCACTAGCGCATGAAGCAATATCAGTGCCAGGGTCAGCATAATCAGGGCGAAGCCCACCCACGTGTTGCTCGCATGTGTACCGATAAGCACAGCGTGCAATACAACAAGCAGCCCCGCGACATACACAAAGCGTTGGATGCGAAACCACCAGATCCCCATGCTTTTAAAAGCGGCATTAAACGAGATTGCTGACATAATAAGTAAAATAAGCAGGGCTACAATTCCCGCTCCGAATGACCATTGGTAGATTGGGGCTAGGTCAAGTGGACTACTATGTTTGAATAAACTAAAGTAAGCTACCCCAACGTGCCAAGCTGCGAACCAAGCGGCGCTTAGGCCAATCATACGGCGCGCATCGCGCATTAACGATTTACCGGGAAGTGTAGGAAATAGACGATAGGAGGGACCAATGAGAAGAGCAATGACGAGACACCCTACAGACACCCATGCATATATTTCCTCTACGCGTATTGCGAATAGAGCCGTGCCCGAAAACACTGCATCAGCCCACCAGGCCACCTCGATTGTAATAAGCAAAGCTGCTATTGCAACGTAGAGCCGTATTCCCTTGACCCAATAGGAGAGTTGTCTCATCCTCTTAACTATAGCAGCGACAGATAGAGGTCGGCAATCGCAGACACTCGTACGCTTTCAGAACGAGCGTTCTTGCCTATAAGCAACGTCAAGCGGCGCTACCTGATTGCTTTGTGGATAAGTCTTCGTTGCTATCCAGGCCAAGCTCTTCGTTCTTATATGAGTCCCACTTTGTAATGTACTCACGCTAGAGCTTCGTCTGTGAAGCTGCTATAGATTCTAGGGTCTTTGAGAGAGTAATCCCATTGCCCATTACCGGACGCCATAGATCACCAGTGCGGTTCAGGCGCTTGACGGCATTCTTGATGGTGAAATCGGTGGGTTTGAGTGAGGGAGTGATCTCATCCCAATGCAATGGCATTGAAACGGTAGCATCAGAAGTTGGGCGTAACGAATAGGGGGCGGCGAGCGTTTGGCCTGCCCGATTCTGCAAGAAATCTAGGTAAATTCGATGCTTACGTTTTTCAGGAAGTCGTTCTACGCTTGTAATTCGAGGCTGATGTTTATTGACTTCTAGGGCAATTAGATGAGCGAGATTTTTAGCTTGCTCGTAGGTGTATATAGCCTGCATGGGTATATAAATGTGTATGCCGGTCTTACCTGAGGTTTTTGGGTAGGTAGGTATATGCCAGCTATCGCACACTTCTTTTACGGTACGGGCAACAGAGATAACGGCTTTAAATCCAACTCCTTCTGGATCGAGATCGATAACTATCCAGTCGGGTTTCTCTAAGTGTCCCACGCGTGAGTTCCAGGGGTTGATTTCTACGCAGCCCAGCTGCACCATATAGCGCAAGACGTCCAGACCCTCTCCCTTAATCCAGCGCAGGTTAGCATTGTTGGATTCAGAAAAGATATCGACATATGGTACCCAGTCGGGCAGATGTGCATTATTCTTTTGGAAGAAGGATTCACCAGTAATACCACTTGGCATGCGATTAAGTGAGCAAGGTCTGTCTTTGAGATAGGGGAGGATGTAGTCGGCAACCGATTCGTAGTAGGTCATGACATTGCCTTTTGTATATCCATGTTTGGGAAAGAACACCTTGTCAAGGTGGGTTGGCTCGAAGGGCTGATGTTCGGTGGCTGCTTTTGCTACCGTTTTCGACACGATGGAAGTAGCTCTGGATTTCTCTAGCCGCACTGTCTGTGGCAATTTGTCTTCTCGTATACCCTTGAATTGAGGATGACGCATAGAGCCGTCGTTCGTCCATTCACTGAAGCTCATTTCACAAACTAGCTCAGGCCTCACCCAGTGGACAGGTGCATTTGGTTTGGGTTCGACAGCGAACGGCGATGTCCTTCGCTCTATACTAAGCAGCTTTTTATAGAGTTGCGCTCGCTGTTGATCGGGAATACCACCGCCAGAGTGGCCAACATAGATAAACTTTCCCCTGTCGTATACACCAACAAGCAGTGAGCCGAGGTAGGTGCGACTGCCGCGCGGCTCAGTAAAACCGCCGATTATAACTTCCTGACGCATATGGGTCTTAATTTTAAGCCATGTCGCCCCACGAACTCCCTCTGCATATGCACTATCTATCTGTTTGGCTACCATGCCTTCTAGCCCGTGATGCTGCAGCTCTTTAAATAATTTGAGACCTTCAGTCTCGACCCCATCACTAAAATGTAAGACATCGTGTTTTGGCATGATGCTTTTAAGGACTTGTTTACGTTCTTTAAGGGGCATGCCACGAAGATCATGCCCATCGCACCATAGGATATCGAACAGGTAGTATTTGAGCATACCATCGTGCGTATGTCGCCAATTCTGTAGCCATTCAAAATGTGGATGACCTTCTTTGTCCACAACGGCTATTTCGCCATCCACAATAACCTCATGGGTAAAAGCACGAAGCGCCTCGGCGACAGGTGGATAGTTTTCTAAAAAGTTAGTGCCAGCTCTTGAGTACAGCCGTATGTCATCCTTTTGTTTGCTGCCAATTGCGCGATAGCCATCCCATTTAATTTCAAATAACCAGCCCTCCTTGCTAAATGGCTCATCGATAAGCGTACAAAGCATAGGAGTAACGGACCAAGGGTGTGCTTTCTTTGGCCATGCCGAGAGCGCTGGCGGGGCACCTCCCAGCTCGTCGACGCGACGGCTGCTCTTAATTGACGTATCCTGTTTGGTTACATCGATAGATGAAGCAAATTCATCACTCTTTTTGATAAATAGCCAATTTTTCTCGCCGTCCTTCATCTTGATGAGTGCGAATTCACCCTTCAGCTTGGTGCCGTGAAGGATAAAGGTGAGGTGACCCTTCTTGAACTCTTTACGAAGCGTTGCCTCGGGATCTTGCGCGTTTTCTATCCGTAGCTCATACCAACCACTGTCCCAAATGATGACATTACCAGCGCCGTAGTTGTCTTTTGGAATGATGCCTTCGAAAGTACGGTACTCATACGGATGATCTTCGGTTTGGACCGCCAGGTGATGCTCATGCGGATCAAGGCTGGGTCCTTTAGGGATAGCCCAACTCTTCAGCACGCCATCGAGTTCCAAGCGAAAATCATAGTGCAAGCTCGAGGCGTGGTGCTCTTGTACGACAAATTTGAGTCGTTTGCTTGGTGACGCTTTGCGCGCGCCTTTTGGCTCAGGTGTATTCGCAAAACGACGTTTTTTGAAGTACTTGCCCAGACCCATGCGGCTAGCTACTCTTTCAGGCTCGCTTTAAGGGTACTCATGAGATCCTTGGCGTTCGTTTTTTCTGGTGCCTTTGTCGGCTTGATTTTTTTACCCTTGGTTTTCGCTTTAATCATTTCTTCAAGCTCCTCGGTGTAGGTGTCACGAAGATCTTCAGTAATAAAGGGCTTGGTCTCTTGACGTATAAGTTTGAGCGCCATTTCTATTTCTTTTTCAGTCACGTCGTGGTTGGTTGGCAACTGTAGCTCTCCCGGCTCTCGTAAATCAGTAGGATAGCGCATCTGGTTGAGAACGAGCACACGACCGAAGGGCTTAATGACGGCCACATGTTCGCGTTGATGCAATACAAATTTAGCCAGTGCTAGTTTCTTGGATTGTTGTAAAGCAATTCTGAGCAGTGCGTATGCTTTCTCGCCGCCTTTTACCACCTCGAGGTAGTATGGCTTTTCAAAATAACGAATATCGATATCTGCCTCTTCAATAAACTGTTGAATATCTATCGTTTGCGTTTTCTTAGCGTCTATACTCTCTAGGTCTTTTTTTGTTAGCACTATGTAATCGCCGTCACGATATTCATAGCCTTTGACGATATCATCCCAAGGAATTTCTTCACCGTCCTTACGGCAGATACGGGCATAACGAATTGGGGCATGATCTTCCTTATGAAGCATGTCGAGGTCGATTCCTTCACGCGGATTACTGCCGCTAAATAATTTTACAGGGATATTCACCAGGCCAAAGCTGATCGAACCAGTCCAGATAGGTCGCATAGTTCTTATGGTACACCGAAGAAGCCCATAATGAAAACTACATGGGCTAGTCGCACAACTGACGGGCTATACGAGATGTATTAGTTCTACCCTTCATGAAGCACGGACAGGATATTTCCCGCTGGATCTTTGAACCAGGCTATATCTGGACCTCGGTGGCTCGCAATGCCTCGAGCAACCCCTTTTTCATCTGTCATATCGTCGTACTGTTCGAACGTAACACCTTTGCTGGTCAAGGTATCTACTGCTTCGTCAATGTCATCGACGGGGAAGTTTAGCATGGTGTAGGTTGCAGGCGTGTGATTGTCTTTCGGGTATATGAGAACGCCGTTACTTCCGGCAATCTGCAGCATGAGGCCAGCAGAGCTCTCCTCAATAGTAATACCGAGCGTCTTACCATAAAATTCTTTTGCTGCAGCCAAATCATTGACTGAGAAACCGCTAAACGCTTTAGTGTCTTTGAACATGTACCCTCCTCTTTTACCATCTCAGCATACTTGATTTGGGATTATCACACCACCTTTGGGGCAAGGCATATGAGAATCTTGTGCTCGCGTGCTGGGTATGCTACTTTAAAAGTTGATGCATACGTATAGGTATTTTAGGACATGAGTTTTTCCGGAATACCCTATTCATTAAAACAACCCCTTCGGGGTTGTTTTTTTATGCGCACAAATAATTACTAAAAAGGAGTGGTAGATGATAGACAACTACAAGGGTGTGGAAGACAGTGAGGCGTTTAGTGAAGTAGTCAATAAGCTGCGCAGCTTTTGTCTCGATAAAGGCTTCTGCGAAGTTAGTACCCAGGATAGATTGAGTATACTAGCGGCCTGCGAAGATCCTGAAACGGTCTCAGCCTACAACTATATGGACGAAGTTTGGCCCTTGCCACAGACTGGGCAGATGTGGCTGGAGTATGAGCTGCTAACAAAGCCTCACTTACCTGGTGTGTTTTGCGTGAGCACCAGCTATCGTAATGAGCAACATCCTGTCCCGGGCAGACACAAATTGATTTTCCCAATGTTTGAATTCGAACTCAAAGGCACAATTAGCGATTTACGAGCGTTCGAAATAGATTTGCTAGAATACCTTGGCTTCGGTGGTCGCGACACCTATCGCTACAAAAAATATGATGCACTGAAGCGGTATTATAAAACAACTGAGCTGACGCATGAGCACGAAGCTAAAATGCAGAATGATTTTGGACCGGTAGTGTTTTGCACGGACTTTCCAACCTATACTTCGCCATTTTGGAATATGAAAAAGAATGGTAGAGATCATGCTCGCAAAATTGATGTTATCTTGCATGGGCATGAAACTATCGGTAGTGCTGAACGCAGCTCCAACGTCGCTGAAATGACCAAAAGTTTCTATACTATAAGTGACGGCAAATATGCTCAGAAGCTGTTTGACTTGTTCAGCAAGGACCGAGTCGAGAAGGAACTAAAAGAATTTCTAGCGCTTGATTTTATACCACGCGTTGGTGCTGGTATCGGTCTTACCCGACTCATAGATGCAGTTAAAAAGCACGGCATCCTACCAATCGAAGCTGCAAGCTAGTACTCAGAGTTTAAGCGTAGAGATACGCTATCAGATAACGTTGGTTTCAGTTGTTTTCTAAAACATATGAGTAGTATCGCAGCTAGCAGCGCTAATGTAGCACCGAAGAAGGATGGTGCACGCGGGCTTATATGGCCCCGCAGCAAAAAGGCAGGCTAATCCGATGATCGTATTGTAGGGGCCGTAAGCCCTACCTCTGGCTGTTCGTCACGGTATCGGCTATCAAGGCTCGTCCGACGCCTTCGCTGGCACATAGTATGCAACAATGGCCATATCTGCCACGTGCTGTGAGTAACGGCAACCCTAAATAGCTAAAGCCGTAATCACCCAGCCCAAGTGATCATAGGTATACGGCCAATCTTGTCAGAAATAAATGCCCGCAGGTAAGGACAGAGGGCCATGTATAAGCTTAAGCACTGCATACGCCAATGGAATGGCTACAATACTTAAGCCCCCAGTCAGTCTTTAATAAGCTCTTCTATGAACTGCATTATTTCTGGAAATTGCCGATACTGAAGTCCCGCCTCTGTATTAAAGTGACCCTGCCCATTAAACACTATTAGGTCCCCTCCTGTTTGGGACGCGAGGTATTTTGGCTGCTCTAAAGATATATATGGATCGTTATCGGAGTGTAGAAATATAAACTTGCCGCAATGTTTCTTTAGCTTTTCAAAGTCAAATGATGTGTCGAAAAGGCCACTAAGGCTTTCCCATCCGAGATCGTCCTTAAATGCGCTTACTAGGACGGCACCTTTTATCTTAGTTCGTGCTGGCAAGTGTTGTAGTAGGTTTAATATTTCAACGGCACCCGACGAGTGCCCGACAATGATCGTTTCCTTGCTAAATTTGAAATTCTTATTTGATAAGAGAAAATCCGTATAGATAGCACTATTTGGCTTATCGGCTCCAGGAAGCTGTGGCAACCAGACACGATAGCCTTGACCTACAAGCCTACCCTTGAGCCACATGAACCAATTAGAGTTTGGTGTGGCCGCAGTACCATGTAATATAAGTATATTTGTCATCACCCAATGATATCAAAAGAAAAAGCTTCCTGAAGAAGTCTTTCATCATAACTCGTAATTGGAGGCCATCTTAGATGCTGTCGCAACTGAGATTAAGTTAACGCAAAACCTAATACAGCTGGCTATGCGTCCCAATAAATCCAAATATTATAATCGTGTCGCCTTGGGTAGTGTATAGCGCGCGAACATCCCCGGTAATGTCAATGCTTCTATAGCCCAAATACTTACCCTTAAGAGGGTGGTTACGCAAGCCAACATCAAAAGGATTTGACTTGAATGTTTCTATACGTCGTTTGAATGAAGTCTTAACTTTAAAATTTAACTTCGCGTACTGCTTATCAAATGCCCTGGTTGTTTCAATAATCATTACAGATTATCAAGATGCTTAAACATTTCTTCGAGGGTCTCAAACGGGCCGCTCACTTCACCTGCTGCAATTTCTTTTTCAGCTTCAGCGATGAGCTTTTCCATTTTCTCAGTCATTGGCTCAGATGCAGTGAAATGAACACTGCCCGTATTTGCAAGCTCGTAAAGGTAAGCGTTAAGAAGATTGCTCAGCGGAATGCCAATCTGATTAGCAACTTTCTGAGCTTTAATCTTGGTTGCCTCGTCAGTTTTGAAGTTAACAGTAGCAGTTTTCATATAATCTACTGTATATATACTAGATTAAATTGTCAAGGGCTGCCGTATGCCATCCCCGATGAAATTGAGCTTAATCAGCGACAGTTACTTTGCGTTGAAGGTAGCTTTGGATCAAGTTATGCGCAGGTGGAAATAAATTGTCGGGTAGAGCTTCAAAACGCACCCATTCCCATTTCTGCCAGTCATCAGGTTTCATAAGCTTTGGCTCTCCTTCAATAGTGGCGGTTGCTCCGATGCCAACAAAATGATTTCCTAAAGCATAGTTTGCATTTTACTGAAATTATCGAATGTGACAAAAGTCTGCTATCTAACTCTTCAGTGATATTTCGTTTAATTGCGTCGCCAAAAGGTTTCTCCGAGGCCAATCTCTGCCAGGAAAACCGTATGTCGGTTTGTCATCAGACCACCATTCTTTGGTAAGTAAGCCAAGCAAAACCTTATCATCTCTTATAACTAGGATATCTATGCTTAGGACAGGGGTTTTCATGAAGACATAGTATCAATAAAAACTCCCCATACGAGGAGAGTTTAAACATAACCATGATTGGAGGTCGTACCAGGAACAAGTTTACACATATGTTAGAAGCAATACTGAGGTGGCGAACTATAATCGGAAATGGTTTTTTTGGCTTAGCGTAGTTCTGAGACTATTCGCCCCCACAATACGCTGTTACAACTAAAATAGCGTACAATTCTATTCTTTATGGGAAAAGGGGGCGAAAATCTTTCTTCTCGCTATGATTAGACCACTGACAACCAAAGCTTCATTAATCGCAAGCATTGCATAATAGCTAATTGATCCATCGGTCTGGTCAGCATCACGATTACGATCTATGAGAAACTTATTAAAACTGGGGATCGACATCAGGCTACAAAGACCAATATCTCTATTGTAAATATTAGTGTATGACTTTGTACTGCCTCGATTCCATACTAAACAATTAAATTCAGGTCCAGCAGGACCGCCATCACCGGTTATATATAAACCATTACTAAAGATAAACTGTGCAGGCACAAAAACAATGAAAAGAGTTATAAAAATGATTATTACACCTTTCAGAAGCCGCTTATCGTGTTTTCTTATAGCAAAAATAAGCATTATGACACTTGCTAGAAATAGATAAATCCACTGCCAGCCGAATATAATGCTCAAAGGATTGGTGCTAGCAACATCGGGATTTCTTACGATTCCAAAATAAAAAGCTAAGCCACTTACAATAGTAAGTCCTCCAAAGCCGACAAAAAGTGTACGCAAGTGCTTCTTGAGGTGGTGCATAAATTAACTATATCAAATAAAAAGACCTCTTTGATTAGAAGTCTTTCATACTGCTTATGCTTGGAGGGCCAGCGTATACTTTTTTGAAAACCTGGCAACTCCCCAATAATCTTATTGAAGACCTCACCCAATTGTACTTTAAGCTCGTTGACCTGAGTAATAAAATATAGACATAATTCTAGCTTGTACAGATGACGTCTGAGATAGAATTCAACGAATTTCTGAAAAGTCTATAGCTCGAATGATCTTAATACGGCGACCTTATCGCCTGTGTACATAGTATAATTCTCTATTGTTTGCGCATCTATCCAAGCAGAGTCAGTATGTTCGGAGCTTAACACTAAATTAGTCGGCAATTCTGCCTTGACTTCGTAAAAGAGTAGCAGAAGTTTGTGAGAGTCTTCAACTAGGAATTCACCTTGTGCGGCATATAGCAGACTGCCAAATTCAGTTAGGGTTGCACCTTCGATCTCCTCGCCTATCTCACGGGCAAAGGCGCCCTCTATAGTTTGGCCGGAGTCCATACGCCCACCTGGAACTTCCCACTTGCCAGTCGAAACATCTTTTAAGATCAGTATCTTAGCGGCTTCATTACGAATAATGCCTTTGATACCTATGTAGTAAGATTGCCGTTCACTCATTGGGTTAGTATAGCAATCTAGAGGTGAAAATGTAACCTTGAACGACACTGACCAATAGAACGAATTATGACTACCAAATCTCTTAAAATAAGTTTGTCGTTTGATCGCTTCTATATCTATAAATCCAAATAATTGCCATACGGGATTCGAATCCAGAAACTGGATAAGAAAATCTATCTAAAATATAAAGACGCTAACTCTAGAGCGTCTTTATATCTTGTACTCAAATTGGAGGGCCAGCTGGGACTTGAACCCAGGACATTCTGCTTAAGAGGCAGACGCTCTAACCAGCTGAGCTACTGGCCCGACGAAGGATAAGTATAGCAATATACCTCTGTTTTTGCAAATAAAATTACGGCAAATAGACTCTTATGCTTTGTGTATAATGAACCTTAAGATAAGTATAAAAAAGAAGGATTTTCATGGTCAGCACTCTTATACAGGCCTTCGGCCAAGCACATACGTACATGGCAACCACGACTACCACGACATCAGGCGCTGCGGCTTTCTGGATCACCTATGGGGTTGTAGTTGGGGCATTTGGACTACTTATGCTCGTCTCTATGTGGAAGATCTTCACTAAAGCTGGCAAACCGGGCTGGGCTGCAATTATACCTATCTATAACACCATCGTTTTACTAGAGATAGTAAAACGACCTATATGGTGGATCATCCTGTTCTTGATCCCCCTAGTGAACCTTGTTGTCGGATTAATTGTTTACTATGATTTGGCGAAAACCTTTGGCCGTAGCGTTGGTACCTTTTTGCTCCTTATTTTTGTGCCAATTATTGGGTTCCCTGTACTCGGTTTTGGCAATGCTCAATATAAGGTCCCTGCAAGCTAGCAGTCTGTTACAATAACCTGGTGAAGCTGTTAAATGGTAAAGAGTTAGCCAGCTATATTAAAGAGCGACAAGGACGTGAAGTTCGTGCGCTTGCTCAGTCATTAAAAGTGCACCCTAAGCTGGCGATAGTCGTTACGGTAGATAACCCAACCATTAACGTATATATAAGAAAAAAACAGGCCTATGGTGATGACCTGGGCATCGATGTTGAGGTACATCAGGTAACGCAAGAAGAGACACGAGCACTACTACTGAGGCTCAACGCAGAACCTTCGGTTCACGGCATTATTGTGCAATTACCGCTGGCAAAACCTGAAGAGACTGAAGCCATCGTGAATCTAGTAGCACCCGAGAAAGATGTAGATGCCTTGGGCAAGGATGCTTTATTTGATCCAGCTACGCCCATGGCGATTTTATGGTTGCTCTCTGGTTATAATGTTGAGCTCAACGGCAAAAAAGTGCTACTTGTGGGTCGTGGCACGCTTGTAGGTCGTCCTTTGGAGCGCATTCTTAAGAATTCCAATGTTGACGTTTGGAGCGTGGACCGTACGACAATTGACCTACAAGCTGAAACGCTGCAAGCTGACGTTATCATTACTGCTACTGGTAGCCCGGGTATCTTGCATGCAGATATGATTAAGCACGGTGCCACAGTGGTTGACGCTGGAGTTGCGAGTGAGCAGGGTAAGAGCGTTGGCGACGTGGCTCAAGAAGTATATGAGCGTAGCGACCTTACCATAACTCCTGTTATTGGAGGCGTAGGCCCGCTCACTGTATGCGCGTTATTTGAAAATGTTATTCGTGCCGCACGTCGTACGGCTGAGACGAATAGCTAACCTGAGAATTAAATCAGGGATGGGTTACTTCACGTAATGCATTATTGAATATCGCATAGACCTCTTGGGGCATCTCGTGCTCAGCTATCTGGCGAAAGTCATAATTCTCAGGTATTTCGAACTGATAGCTTTGTTTCAATTCGGGATATTGTCGGAATGCAAGGCGCATGGCTACACGTGATTCTTTAATGTCACCAACGCAGTCTAATGGCTTATCGCCAGCGATTCCAAGAAGCTTTTCGTACGTTGCTTTTAGCGTCGAATCGACTATAAGGTTTTTGCCATTCCATAATGCCTCTAGCTGCGCACGTTTGACAAACGGCGTGAGGGCCATGAAAATAAATGCACATTTTGCACATACGCCACACCAGCTCATTCGATCACTGCTGTGCACGAATGCACGATTACAGGAGCTAAAGGTGTCCTTATATCTTTCAAAGCCGATTTTGCTAAAAAGTTCACCAATGCGGACTTCGCTGAGCGGGCGTAGGAATGAGTAGTAGCGTACTTGCCCACCTAAACTATGTGTCAAGTAGTGCTGGTAATCACGTTCAAACTCTTGTGATTTAGAGTATTGATGATTAATAGGCCGGCCACGATATTCAAGAGTTGGCTCATTTGCCGACTGCTCATTGCTCATGACAACATCTTGCTTGCCCGTCAGTATGGCGACAATAGTGCCGACACAGGCGAAGATAGCAGATATGGGGATATGTCCGTTCATGGCATCATGCTCGTTCAGGGCTAGCAGTTGCGTGTCCCAAGTACGCTCCACCCATAGATGTGGCAAGCCAATACGATCAACGAGGGGCGCTAGCTGCGAGTGGTGGTTTAGGCTCCAGGTGGTAGGAGACTGTTCGCGAAGCAGCTCGATAGATACCAAAGAATCTTTACCACCGCCAACCGCTATCAGTTGTCCTACATTGTTGCCACTGCGAGTAATGGGTTCGATATGATCAGTGGTAACCGGAAAGGTGACTGGCGTGCGTGGATCCAGGGCATTGATATACCAGAATTCACCAAGGCCACGTTGGTACGTCTTGCTAAAGAAGGCTGCTTGATCAGCGTCTAAGGTCCCTTGTTCTATGACAATCTCAAGGGGTATGTAGGTTTTATAATAGGATATCCCAGCCATAAAAAATAGGGCCTGCAGTGCGCGGTCCAGAGTTATTTGGTCGTATGACACGAAATCAAAATTGAAACGATAGGTTTCTAAAAAATGAAGTTGGTTATCCATACTGTAGCGCAACTCAAGTAGCTTAGTCGTTGCGTTAAAGTTGTATGATTCGAAAATAAATTGTTGATATTTGTTCATAAAGAGTGGACGACTTCTTTGAACTGAAGACCTCGCTCCTCGAAATTTTTAAACATATCGAAGCTTGCGAATCCAGGTGACAACAGAATGGCATCGCCGCTTTTGGCGAAGCTGCGAGCATCTGTCACGATTTCTGTCATATTCTTGGCTGGACTCATGTGGATATGCTTGAAGTCAGCAGCCTTTAGCTCTGAGCCTAAGCGTTTGCTGCTTGCCCCGATAATAATAGCCATACGAATATCTTTCTCATGCTCCGTCAATGTTGCTACCAGGTGGTCGAGTGGCAGCATACGGTCAAAGCCGCCCAGTATAACGACCTTTTTGCCTGGAACAGCCTGCAGAGCCGCAATTGTGGAGTGTGGGCCACTAGAGTAAGAGTCGTTATAGTAACGCACACCATCAATTTCACGCACCAGCTCTAGGCGATGCGGCAGGCCAGTGAAGTGTATGAGCACCTCGCGGATGGCATCAGGCATTTGTACCACCTGCCATGCGGCAGTCACTGCAGCACACACATTCTGCCAATTGTGTTTTCCTAATAGCTGCAGCTCATTAGTGCGGCATAGTATTGTTTGGTCAACCATGATTTTATCTTCGAAGATATAGGCACCAGGCTCATCATAGTAAGCTATTTTATCCCCTGGACTTGCACTAGCGATCTCGTGCGACAGCCTACTGTTTGCATAATAAATGGCGATATCCCGTGAGGTTTGATGACTGAAGAGTCGTGTTTTAGCTGCGATATAACCTTCGAGGTCCCCATGCCAGTTAAGATGCTCGGCAGCGATCATCAGACAAATAGCAATGTGTGTACTATGTTGTAAATCGAATAGTTGATAGCTGGATAACTCTAGTATTACCCAGCTGTCTGGTGTCACCCCATCTAGAAAGTCGAAAGGGGAAATGCCGATATTCCCCCCAATGAAGACTTTTTTGCCAGCTGTCTCTAGTATCTTCGCAATCAATGTGGAGGTAGTGCCCTTACCTTTAGTTCCGGTGACGCCGATAGTATGTTTGGTGGGGCAGACACGAAGAAATTCATTGACGACTGAAGTAATTTTTGCGGCAACATCAGGATTTTCTTTGAGTATGATATTTGGATGAATACCCGAAGAACGCATAATGACATCGAAACGCTGCATGTCATGGAGATAATGGTCTCCCAGCTGTGTCTGTATACCTGGAGGTATGTCGGCATCAACATTCTGATCACATACTGTTATGTCGGCGCCACGCTTTTGCCAGTAGACGAGAGCGCTTTTTCCATCTATGCCATATCCGACGATTGCTACTTTCATGCCTTTATTATACCTTGTACTGTTCGAACTGTCACAAGTGTACAGAGGGGTATGGCAGGTTGTGATGGGAATGAGGTACTACTCTGCTTGCTGTGTTTTGTTGCTTAGTTTGTCTTGAACCAATTGCGCAACTTGCCGTGGAGTCATAGCAGCCTTTAGAATAATAGCGTCAACACCCAGCTGTTTCACTTCAGGCGGAATCTCTTGTTCGCCGCGATTCGTGAGAATAATGACCTGAGTCTTTTTGCCCCAGGTTGTGTGGCGCAAGCGTGCCAGCATCTCTTCGCCGGTCATAATAGGCATCATGAGATCTAAGAGAATAATATCTGGTCGCATGGCATTGCATAATTCCAAGCCGAGTTTGCCATTTTCAGCAGTCTCTACTTCATAGCCCTCTGCCTCGAACTTGATGCGATACATCTGCGAGATGGCTTCATCATCTTCGATTATTGCGATTTTTATCATGTCTCCTCTTTCTATTTTTAGTGTAGCACTTGTTTTTGAAAAAACACTATGTAGCGTTTGTCCCTAATGTCTCTCGAACCATTTGAACTATTTGGGCGGGTGTGTGATGCGCCTTCACCACATAACGGTCTACATGTAAAAAACGAAGCGCTGGGGGCGCCTCATCTTTACTTATATTGGTCAGCACGATTACACGTACATCACTGCCCCACCGTTCTGCACGTAAGTGGGCCAGCATCTCCGCCCCACTCATGACTGGCATCATGAGATCCAGCAGGACGATATCTGGCATCCACTGGCTGATGATCTTGAGACCTTCAACCCCATTACCTGCAAGCTTAACCTCAAACCCCTCCAGTTCCAGCTTGAGCTTATAAAGGAATTGCAAGTCGACATCATCCTCAACTATGAGTGCTTTGATTTTTGATTCCATAGTTTTATTAAATTTGGATGAATTTTCGCTATTATTAAATGAACCTATAGTATCAGTAGTAGCATAAATTTGACAGTCGTTGCAATAGAAAAGCCTAAGCAGTTTAATTTCTTTGAAGCCAAAACTTAGTCAAACTGTTCACCAATGTGATAAACATCACACGTAGTTTGCTTGACATATTGTATAATAAGTATTATACATATATATGTACTCTTGAAGAGAGTTGAAATTTATAAGACCAGTCACACCAAGGATTAACCTGGTGTGGCTTTTTTATTGACAGGAATATCGTGAATAACTTGTCCGTAAATGAAATTGTAGCATCAGAAAATCAAGATATTAGCCCTAGCCCCTTTACGGATCGTCGTAAGGGTAAGTCGGCCTTTGTGTCTCAGGGTGTCTTTCAAGAAGTTACTGAGAATATATCCAGTGAGTTTCCGCAGCCATTCATCCAAGAGGGGCTAGCTAGGGCTGCAACTCGAGCCTATGGGGTGAATTGGCAGCCCCGTGTTGTGCGACAGCGAAGTCGAATCACCACTCCCTCCCTTGCAATGATAGACTACGCCGTCCCTTGCTTTGAGCTGGCGAAAATATTGGGCCTACACCCTAATGAGATCGCTGTTGAGCTATGCGATGCAGTGAAAGGTTCCCTTGCAATGGATGGATTTACCTCAGTAGCAATGGGAGGTTATATTAACTTTCAAGTTCCGCATACCTTTTTAGCGTTAGCCCTGCAGCGGACTATTCAGTGGCTTGTTTCGCCACGACCACTCGTCGATCAATATGTAGACTATTTTTTAGTGGTTGGACCGATTCTAGGGCAAGAAGCCGAATTTAAGGTAACTGATGTGACATGTCAGTATATAGATGCCGTATATAGTGCTCTAGGGAACAATTATCATATACAATATATGGTCGGGGATTCGTCCGAAGAAGCAGTAAGTAACCTCGCTCACACCTTGCATGCTAACCATGCGACTGATTTGAGTTCTTTGCAGCTTCGTCGGCAGTTACAAGCACATCTGCTCGACCCCTCTCAACCTGAGACGGGCTCTGTTATTGCCGAAGTACTCGCACTAAGACGAGCCGAATGGCAAATGGAGCGGGAAAAGACTGTTCAGGATCTGGGCATCAAGCGTCACCGATCGGTCTTCGAGTCTGATATGGCTGCCGCAGTTCACGATTACTTGGATAAGATAAGTTCTGAGCGCTCTGCATTAATAGGAGACGCCACATCCCGGGCGGTTTACTATATGAGAGGCACTACAGTGTTAGCTTTACGCTCTGCTGAGGGCTTTTTATATCGGTTTGCGTACCTATTCTATGCTCTAGATACGATGCGGCTAGAAGCCGATGCCAGGCTTACGGTGCTTGCACCAGCTATACTGAGCGCTGTTTTAAAGGATTTTCTGTCGACAAGAGAAGAAACTGGTCAGCAAGTTGTGTTTATCGATCCCGCAGTTATGCAAGCTGATATTCTTGAAATGCAAAGTGCTATCACTTCGCCAAGCAATCACTTCCTTGCGCTCGCTAAAGCCATCGAGCAGGTGCAGCCGCACCTGTTTAGTGAACCGGTATCTCGCCGAGCACTCCTGAGCATTATAGATATGCCATATTCATTGAGCCTGATGGCAAGCCAGCTACAAATACCAGCTATATTTGACTGTATTGGGCTCTCGGTACAAGTTCAGGCTATGCTTCAGCAGACATCATAGCATGTATATCCCTGCTAATTAGCAACGGGTGTACGACTTTTTGATTTTTGTACAGTAAAAAGTTAGCAAGGCTACCGTAACCACCGTACTCCTTATTGCCACGCTCAACATCATTGACGATTACGTTCTTTAAGACTCGCACAAAGGTTAATGTACGTTCGAGTTTTTTATTGTCTCCAAAGACGCTTATGTACATGCCCCGTTTTTGGAAGGCTGAAGATGATAGCACTTTTTGTAGCTCTTCATCAGTGTCGTAGGTGATTACATAGAAGTACGGAGCAAAGAATTCATGGAAGGAATAGTCGGCTAGCTCAGCGATATGCTTCCGAAGTATGGTTGGGTGGACTAGATGCCGTATGTTATCGACCTTGCCACCAAAGACAATATTCGACCGTTCAGTCGCAAGCCAGTCTTCCAATTCCGCGATATATGATTGTTTCATAGTCGGCCCAATACGTACTGATGGGTCTGTGGTTGAACCAACTTTTATGTTTGTTAGCTGAGCCTCTAGCTTTTGTATAAAAGTATCTGCAAGCGAACCAGGCACAAAGAAGGCGTCTGGCCCAGCACAGTCTTGCCCGCTGTTGAAGCATCGCATCTCAACCGCCTTTTTAGCCGCTAGGTCAACGTCTGCATTTTTAAAGAGTAGAAAAGGATTAACACCACTGCCGTTATATATGAGCAATGCGTCCGGGCATGCTTCATGAATCGCCAAGGCATTTTTATATTTACCAGTGAATATAATAACGTCGCACTCTGCTGCGTAAAGTTGTACAAACACTTGTCGAGGTACTGGGTTGAGATAAATATGAGGGAAGCGTTCATCAATTTGTAGTAGCACCCAGAGCTCCGAGAGTGTGCTGCGCATGACCTCGGGTGGGCGTATGAAGATTTTTTCCGCAAAACTGCTTGGTATGATACCAAAGATGATAAGCGAGTACAGCGGAAGGTTAAGCGGAAAGATAGTTGCTATATGCAATCCTTGCAAGGGGTTCTGTATGGCTGATAGCTCAGCGCGGACGCCTTGCAATGCATCGAGTGTACGGCTTACTTCATCTTCTGCAGCCTCATATGTCTCATACTGAGAAAGTAGTGAAATGAGCTGTTTTTCCTGTATTCGTATGCGTTTGGCAAGTTGATCGCAATCGTTAAAAAAAGCTTCGAAGGATATTTGTGAAGATCTGTTCATCGTTATGAAAAACTCATTGATAATTATAAATTATTATTGTATAATAAGATCATACTAAATAAGCACTATTTAGACAAGTAAGAAAATTATGAGCGACCATATTGAAGCTCCAGCTACAGTTCAGGGAGCCCTACTCAATTCCGAAGAGAGTTTAGCTGAGCTTGTGCCTGCAGAGGCTGCTCCAGTTGATGCAGTAACCAACCAGAGTCGTACAATGCGTGCGTTGCAATATGCAGCTTTAGCGGCTGAAATCCTGCCCATTACCAATGAAGGAGCGCGGCTAGCAATATATGGAGCTGCAGAGGCCACCTCGCGCAACCCCATTATAGGTGCGCTCGCAGCAGGCCTGCCAACCGCTGTCATTGAGGGCGCAAGTGGGCTGGCTACCGCGGCGCTGCTTGCTACGCCTCAAGCAGAACGAGCCATAGCTTTTATTAATGAAAAAGCTCAGAAAATAGGCATCCCCACTGATCACAAACTCTCACTGGGAGCTAAAGCCTGGTGGACATTTATGGGCGGTGCTCCTTTGGGGATGTTGATCGAGCAATGGGAAGACCCCGCCAGAACGCAAGAGCAGAATGAAAAATATACCATGCTTACTACCGCATGGCAGGCTGGTGCACTGGCCGTGATAGGGGCGGCAGGTTCTGAGGTAGTAAAAGGTGTGCTTGAAAAACCGCTAGAAGCTGGGCTTGTGGCTACTGGGATTGCATCTGTAGCAGCTGCTGGTCTCTGGCTGAAGCGAAAAGCACAGATAGTTACCGCAAGGATTCGCAGTGGGGCACTCACACTAGACTATAGCAGTGAGTATGAACCACACCCTATAATCGGCAAAAAAGAGGATAAGAGTTTTGAAGTTGAGCATGCTGCAGAACTCGCTGAATATGAGTTGTATGCTAAGTTATTGAGAGAGGCAAACAAAGAATCACCACAACACCAGGGACTCACTAGAGAGGATTTTGTTTCTGCCCTGCAAGACCCACGGGTATATAGCACGCTTGTCGAAAGAGAAGGTACTCAATTTCAACTACCGCAGCTGAGCCCAGTGAGCCTTTACGAGTGGCTTAATAAAGACTTCTATAGAAAAGAATTTTCGGAAGAATATGATAATGGCAATCTACTTCATTTTATCTCTCTACCGAATATATCACCTAGTGTTGAGGTACGAGATAGGCTAAGCAGACTGGCAGACCGTAATGGGGTTCTCGTCTTCGACTTTCCCTCATCTGACCCTGAGTACCCAGATCGAGTGCAAGCTCTTCTTGATGAATTGGGTATCCAAGGCTACGAAGCGGAGATAATGGGCACGCAGACATATTTTGCGGGACAAGCGAAACTTAAGCGAGGGCTTGATCCAAGACGACCACGTTTAGGTCTCACGCAAGCGTTTGAGCAGTTGATTGCAGATGGTGAATATGATCTCGCATGCTTCGATAACGGTGCTTCACTGCAGACTCGGATCGATAATGGTGAAGCAAACCATATGCGACGCTTCTATGAAGAAGCTTATGAAGATCTAAATGACCATCCCTGTAATCAAGGGTTGGACCCTCAGCAGTTCTTCGACATGCTTACCAATCAGCGCTGGGTGACAAAAATCGTTAACCGCTACGATACTGAGACGATTGCCCTTGTTCTGCTTTCGAGCAAGCTAGAGGATTTGGACTGGGTAAATGCTGAGTACTACAAGGAACATTTTCCTGATAAAGCAGCAACTGATCAGATTGTTTGGTTTCCGGGTCTAGCTGCTGACCCAAACAGACCCGAAAAACATAATTTGCAAGCGATGGTCAATCTACTCGCGAAGATAGCTGAGGAAGGTAATAATGACATGCTGGTCGTCTTCGACTGTTGTGATAAGAATACCAGCTGGATGGGCATCGCTCTTAACGATATGATTAATAGAACCAAGGAAGCGGCAATCGATATCCAGCCATTTGCCGAACAAACATACTGTGCTGTTCGATTGAAGCCTAAACAGTAGCTTTATATTGCATAGTCTCATACACTAGGGATAACATGTTTCTAGTTAATCTCCTGTTGACTCTCAGTACGCTCAGCAGTCTTATACTAGGCCTGTCTATACTTGTAAGTAACCCTAGCAAGATGGTCAATCGTGCACTGGCTTTCTTTCAACTCAGTATCTCTCTTTGGCTTATAGCAAATCTTCTGACGAACCTCTCGGTCAACCCCACTCAGGCTTTATGGTTTGCGCGGACTACCTTGATTGGGGCAGCCCTGGTGCCGCTCGCATTTGTATTATTCTGCAAGGCATTTACCCATCAAGCTAAAATGGGCCATCGTCGGTTTTTTCTAATACTGATAGCCCCGCTGATTCTCATAGCGACAACCCCGACAGAGCTAAACATTGTTAGCATTCATGCGTATGGGAGGGATACAGTAACGGGTAGTATTTATGCTTTTTTGGTTCCTATGGTTGTTGCCTATTTTGCATGGGGGCTTGCTTTGCTCATTGGCTACTATCGGCATACCAAGAAGGTAATTGAGAAGGTACAGACGAAGTATATTTTCGCTGGCGTTATTTTGGCGCTTATACCCATAGTTATTGCTAACGGAATCTTACCCATTTTCGGTAATAATACGGGTATACTGTACGGCCCTGATTTTGTGACACTGCTGGCCGCTTTTGTTTCCGTGGCGATAATTAGGCACAGACTGCTTGATATTAGGCTTATAGTCGCTCGCTCGTTAGCGTATCTTTTGTCGCTGAGTACCGCTATAATATTGTATGCGACTTTGACGTTCGGTATTGCGCTCAGTATATTCGGTGAGAATAAGTTTTCACAGCGTATTGTGCCTATCGTCATGGCTATCTTTCTGGCATTTACCATACAACCATTGAGACGATTCTTCGCTCGCAATACCAATAAGCTTTTCTATAGAGACGCTTACGATACACAAGAGTTTCTCAATAAATTTAACAATACGCTTGTTTCAACATATGACCTTGAGCTACTTTTGGAGCGTTCAGCCGAAGTTATTCAGGAAAATCTCAAGCCACTACATTGCATGTTCATCATCAATAGCACCGATAACACAGCAAAGAGAGTCCTAGGAACACCTGAGCATCCAGCATTCAGCGAAAAAGATGCAATGCTTATAGCCAAGCTTACGCCCTTCATGAAACGGGAGCCTATTGTGACTGATCTTTTAGAAGAAAAGCAAGAACGGCTCCAGAAGGTGTTGCAATATAACGATGTGGCTATCTTGGCGCGATTATTTGTAGATACTTCGGGCGAAGAGACAAATTTAGGCTATCTTCTCCTTGGTCGTAAAAAGAGTGGTAACCTGTACAACTCACAAGACACCAAGGTCATAGAGATTATTATAAGCGAACTAGTAATTGCCATCCAGAATGCCTTGAGACTTGAAGAAATTGAGAATTTTAATGCCACGCTACAGGAGAAGATTGATGATGCGACGCATAAACTACGTAGAGTTAATGACAAGCTACGTCGCCTGAACGAAACCAAGGACGACTTTATTAGCATGGCCAGTCATCAATTACGCACGCCGCTTACTTCTGTTAAGGGCTATGTCAGTATGGTGTTGGACGGTGACGCAGGCAAAATTACTCGTTTGCAGCGTCGCTTGCTCAATCAATCATTTGTTAGCTCGCAGCGAATGGTATATCTCATTTCTGACTTACTGAATGTTTCTCGTCTCAAGACGGGTAAATTCATCATTGAACCGATTCAATGTAACCTTGCCAAAGTTGTGCAGGAGGAGGTAGAACAGCTCGTTGAGACCGCCAAGAGTCGCCATCTCACGTTGGAATACCACAAGCCAGAGCATTTCCCTGTATTTTTGTTGGATGAGACAAAGCTTCGACAAGTGATTATGAACTTTTTGGATAACGCTGTGTATTACACTCCTGCTGAAGGACACATCGAAGTGCACCTGGTAGATAAACCTCAGACTATTGAATTTACAGTGACTGACGACGGTATAGGGGTACCACGTTACGAGCAACACCATCTGTTCACTAAGTTCTTTCGGGCACCTAATGCTAAACGTGCTCGTCCCGATGGCACTGGTTTAGGCCTTTTTATGGCCAAAAAGGTGATTATTGCCCAGGGTGGAGCAGTAATTTTTAGGAGTCATGAAGGCAAAGGGAGCACCTTTGGATTCACTTTTGCGAAGTCTCGGATAATGGTTGGTTTACTGGGAACAACAAAGCAAGGCTCAGTCAACTAACGCGGAACAAAGGTAACTCGTAAAAAGTTTTCTGGTGAGGCGAACCAGCTTGGCTGGTTCTGCCGAGCCATCCATTCTTTGCAGATGAGCTCTAGCTGTTTCGTTGGGAC
>Ga0247666_1000129_pt1 | contig 36366 bp, 39 predicted proteins | sample CNK07_metaG_FD_183025 | JGI IMG/M metagenome (GOLD analysis project Ga0247666, IMG submission 183025) | Soil microbial communities from Purdue University Martell Research Forest, Indiana, United States - CNK07 | ecosystem: Environmental > Terrestrial > Soil > Temperate forest > Bulk soil...
AGACGTGAACTCATATATATCTAATGCCATTTAAGGGCAGGCGGGCCTGCCACTAACGTACTTAACGACGGATCCTTAGTTTTATTCGAGGTGCCAACAGTAACACAAGCAATTATAGGGGATTGTGGGAGAGCGCGCAAACAGTATAAGTGCTAATTCATGGACTGTTCTATAAGAAAAATACCTACCGATCATATGGCGGTAGGTATCTCGCAGTTCAGTGAATTAGGCTAGTAGCTATACTTCTTTGTGTTGGGCGAGGGCGGCTTGCACCTTTGCCTCATTCGCAGCTTCTTCCTCTGCCTTTTTCTCTGCTTCGGCTTCAGCGAGCTTGGCTTTCTCTTCAGCCAGCTTCGCCTCTTCCTCTTCCGCTGCTTTATCCTCTACGGAATTTACCGCCTGCTTATCGAAGTCGACTCCAGTCAAGCGTGCAGATTTACCTGTGCGAGTACGCATGTACGTAAGATAGTTGCGTCGCACCTTGCTACGCTTAGTCACTTCTACCTTTAGTACGAGCGGGCTGTGTAGGAGGAAACTTTTTTCCACGCCGACACCACTAGCAATGCGGCGAACCGTAATGCGGCTGGTGTGGCTATCTTTACGATCACAGCGGATCACCAAGCCCTGAAAAATCTGGACACGTTCCTTGCTTCCTTCACGAATTTTCTGATGTACCTTTACCGTGTCGCCGCTACGGACATCAACAACAGCGGCTTTTCTAAATTTGGCTTCAATTTTTTGAATGACAGATTGCATACGTTTAATAACCTTACACTATTTTTTCGATTGATTATAAGTATATCACATCTGTTATAAGAATAAAATAGTTGCTTGAACTAAAAATACATCAAGTTATAACTCTGTAAATTTCTTCTAGAGATGTAATTCCTGAAACTGCCTTCAGAATGCCGTCTTGCAACATAGTGAGCATACCATCCTCAATGGCACGTGCTTGCAAGGCTTCCGTACTGATCTGGTTAGTTGGCAAGCGCAATAATTGTTGAATACCAGGCGTCATTTGTAATTGTTCGCGAATTGCCAGTTGTCCGCGATATCCGAACGGATTTTCTGCCGAGGCTCCAGCCTTATATAACGTAATGGTGCTCACATCGGGCCTAGGAATAGCTTTAGGCATGCCGTCGAACACTGCTTTTAATTGCACCTTCAATCCCTCATCTGGCTTGTAAGCCTGTTTGGTCTTGTCGTCTAGTCGACGCACTAAGCGCTGGGCCATTATAAGGTGCATGGCAGAGGCAAATAGTGGATTTATACCGACGAGATCTAACATTCGCGTTAGTGCGGCAGCTGCAGATGACGCGTGGAATGTACTTAACACTAAGTGGCCGGTCAAGGCTGCCTGTAGGCTGGTGCGAGCGGTATCTTGGTCTCGAATTTCGCCAACCATGACTATATCTGGATCGAGCCGCAGCACTGCACGTAACTTTTCAGCAAAGCCGGCAGCATTTAAATCGCCTTGCACGGGAATCTGGACGATGCCATGCATATAGTATTCAATGGGGTCTTCTAGGGTAATTAGCTTACGCTCGTCGCTATTAAGCGTATTGAGCAGCGAATATAAAGTAGTTGTTTTACCTGAGCCAGTCGGCCCTACGATCAGAACCATGCCAGTGGGGTGACGAATCACATCATCAACGACATCCCGTTCACGCTTGCTCAACCCCAAATTATCCAGCTTCAGTAGCTCCAGTTCAAGCGTAAATAATCGCATAACAACGTCTTGGCCATATGCTGCGGGAACAGTTTCGACACGCAGGTTAACCGTCACATCGTCGCCGGTTGCCATGCGGAAATGACGATTGATGTGTCCTGTTTGGGGATCTGGATTATCAGATGATATGTTTGCGGAGCTCGCAATGGCTGACAGTAGCTGGTGAAACTTTCCTTTATCAAATTGCGCTATGGTATGAAGTACGCCGTCAACCCGGAAACGAATCCGAATACTATCCTCTTGATTCTCGAGGTGTATGTCTGATGCCTGCAAGCGATAGGCTTGCTGTACTAAGTAAGCCAAGACATCATCAGCACGCACTTGCTCAAGAGTTTGGGAAATATTCGCTAAGAGCGCCTGGTCGGTACTCTTGGCAATGCTGATGTCTTGATATGTGATTGTCTTAGGCGGATCATAAAGACGCATATACTCTCGATACCCAGGATCAGAGATAAGGGCGAAGGTAACGCGTACATCACTAAAACGCTGCTGAAGTTCGCGAATTATCTGCTGGGATGTGGTATTAACAATGCCAAAAAGTATGCTCCCTTTTTCAACCTTCAAAGGTATAACTCGCATGGCATATAACTCACCTACGCTAAGAGTCTGCTTATTCAGCTGTTTTTGTCCAAGCGCGGAAGTATCAACATAGTTTAACCCCAAAATACGAGCTCTTCGCTGTGTTGCAACTTCCTCATCGCGCCGTGCATCTTGGCTCATATATATCTACTATATCACAAGCGGAATGTCATATTTTACGTTACAATACATGTAATGCGTGAGATCATTTTAATTGCTCACAACTTGCGAAGTTGCCACAACGTCGGCTCGCTGTTGCGGACTGCTGAAGGTCTGGGGATACAGAAGGTTATACTCAGCGGCTACACACCTCACCCTGGCTATGAGGGTGATCGTCGTCTCCCGCATGAAGCACTAAAAATTACCCGACAAATTCATAAAACCGCCCTTGGTGCAGAGAATCTTATTCGCTGGGAATATCACCATGAACTTTTACCTGTAGTGCATATATTACAAAGGGCTGCATACACTCTCGCGGCCGTAGAACAGACTGAAGATGCCCGTGAGTTGCCAAAATACCACCCGCCACGGAAGCTAGCATTAGTAGTGGGCCGCGAGGTGGAAGGCTTAGAGCACGAAATCATAGCTGCTTGTGACCTTGCTCTGGAGATCCCCATGTTTGGTAAAAAGGAGTCCTTTAACGTGGTCCAAGCAGCCGCTATGGCACTCTACCATTGTCGTTTTATGGTATAGCTCTATTTACGTAAGCAATATGCTACACTGGAGTCAAGATGGCACTTGCGGTAAAACCAAAACGTAATTCAAGGACTCACGAGAAACAACGCGCCGGACGGCACCATAAGCATACAACCCATTACTTAAAGACCTACTGGCCATATCTGCCTATACTATTCGTTGTAATACTTGGCGTTGTGCTCAATAGCGTATGGGGAGCTGCGCAAAAAGGCGTCTTGGGTTATGCAACGGATATGAGTGCTGGCAGCCTGTTGCAAGGGACAAACGATCAACGTGCTGCAAGCTCTCTTGGGACGTTAGCCCTTAATAGCCAGCTCAATCAAGCAGCACAAGCAAAGGCTAGCGACATGGCTACGCGCGACTATTGGTCCCACAATACGCCTGATGGGGCTAGTCCTTGGACATTTATCACTAATGCGGGATATAGCTACCAGACTGCTGGTGAAAATCTTGCTTATGGCTTTGACACAAGCACAGATACGATTACTGGTTGGATGAACAGTCCCGAGCACCGCGCAAACATTCTGAACAGTACGTATAAAGAGGTCGGCTTCGGCATAGCAAATGCAGCAAGCTATCAAGGTACTGGCCCCGAAACAATTGTAGTCGCCATGTATGGGAGTCGGCAGACGGTAGTCGCTGCTGCACCTGCAGCAGTCAACCCCGCCACATCTGTACCGAGTGTACCAGTCGCTTCAATTCCCGCAAAAACACCGCCTATGCAAAAAGCGCAGGCTGCACCAGCTGCTGAAATTAATAGTACGGATAAACTATCGACTGCTAATAAAATCGTGGCCCCCAAGTCAGACACGAAGCAGTCCACCACGCAACCAGTAACGCGTATTCAGTTGCTCGCAAGCTCGCGCACGGCACCCTGGAGCGTATTTGCAATTTCTACTATAGCAACGATAAGCATTGCGATTTTTCTTATACGCCACGGATTGGTATGGCGTCGAGCATTCATTAAAGGCGAACAATTCGTGATAAAACACAAACTACTTGATATCAGTCTGGTCGCAATTGGAGTTATAGGCGTATTGCTTACCCGCACCGTTGGAGTCATACGGTAAAATTTAGCAAGCTAAGCACGAGTATTTTTACTGTACCTTGATGTTAGTGCTGCCAGCAACGCCGCGAAGCTTGCCTAACGCTTCTTCGCTTGGGTGTATACGACTCGGTAGCTTGATAATCTGCCGACTGTCTCCCGGACCGAGCACAAGCACAACCTCTACACTACCAGCATGGGTATCGATAATCTCTTTTAAGGAACGTAGAAGCTTCTGGTCGGTTCCATTCTCAAGGCGTATGTAAATACGGGGTATCTGGCCAGGACCGGTGGTTATCGCTTTACGGACAGTAGCAGCGGCTGCGACCGAGCGTTTTGCGCCAGGTAGCTTTTGTCGTTTACCGGTTTCAGTATATGAGGTGGCTTGTTCTGCTGTGATCTCGCGTGCGTCATCTACTAAAACCTTCAGCTCTTCTCCTATGTCGCCGTCACGATTTTTGGCGCTCAGCTTGCCACGTACCAGAATGACTCGATCCCGTTCCCATAAGCCCGTTGTTTGCTGATATGCATTCGGAAATAATATGAGTTCGAGTTCGCCAGTCTGGTCTTCTAGCTTTACAAAAGCCATTTTTTGGCCATTTTTTGTCGTGATCTCACGTATGTCGACGATGGCGCCGCCTATGACCACGGCTTTGCTGTCGTGTTCAGGCTTTAGCTCGGCAAGTGGCATAGTCTGTTCGGCTAGGTAGGCGGCAAACATACTGAGTGGATGTTGACTTAAATAAATACCCAGTAGCTCACGTTCCCAAAGCAGCTGCTCTCGAGAGTTGTAAACAACCGCTGCCTTCTCTAAAGCAAGTTGCGGTTTTGCGACGCTTTCGTCACCGTCGGCAAGTACACCGAATAGATCTACTTGCCCGCTATTAGCCTCTTTCTGTAAACGGTTCGCGTAGGCGAGAATAAGGTCTAGATTATGGAGTAGTACTGAACGTTCAGTAAATCGGTCAAACGCTCCTGCCTTTACTAGACTTTCCATTGGCTTGCGGTTTACAATGCGAGCCGATGTTTTAGCCAAAAAGTCCTCTAAGCTGCTAAAACCACCGTCAATATTACGGGCGCGGATAATTTCCTCGACCGCACCCGTGCCGACATTCTTAATTGCATCCATACCAAAACGGATAGGCGCCTTACGGTTGTCAAAATTTTGTGTATCTTTAATGACTGCGAATTCATGAAATGACTCAACGACATCAGGAGGCAGCACATCGATGCCCATCTTTTGACATTCGGTAATCTCGATTGCTAAACGGTCGGTGTCATCGTAGTCGCTAGTCATGACGGCCGCCATAAAAGCAGCTGGATAATGTGATTTTAAGTAAGCGGTTTGGTAGGCAATCAGTCCGTAACAAGCGGCATGTGACTTGTTAAAACAATATGCTGCGAAGTCTTCCAGTTGTTTCCAGAAGGCCTCCATGCGATCTCGGTCAGCTCCATTCTTTACCGAACCATCAATGAAATCGACTTTCATCTTTTTCATAACTTCAATTTTCTTTTTACCGATCGCCTTACGCAGAGTATCTGCTTGGCCGCCAGTAAAGCCGGCTAGCTCCTTCGATATCTGCATGACCTGTTCTTGATACACCAAGACCCCATACGTAGGCGCGAGGGCTGGCTCCATAAGGGGGTGGACGAACTTTATTTCCTTGAGTCCATGCTTGCGAGCAATAAAGTCATCGATAAATTGCATAGGACCAGGACGATACAAGGCTACCATGGCGACGATATCTTCGAATACCGTGGGCTTCAATTCCTTCAAATAACGCTTCATGCCGGCAGATTCAAGCTGAAACACGCCAGTTGTATCTCCGCGTTGGAAAAGTTCATAGGTTGCCACATCATCCAGGGGAAGTGTGTTTATATCGATGTCCACACCGTAGACGCGTTTAATAATGCGGAGAGCGTTTTTTATTATGGTTAGGTTAGATAGTCCCAAGAAGTCCATCTTCAAAAGACCTAACTCTTCAATAGGGTCTTTGGGATACTGCGTAGTCACGACACCTTTTTGGGCCATTTCAAGCGGAGCAAATTTAACTATATCATCAGGCGCAATTACCACACCAGCGGCATGTACACCGTGGCTACGAATAGTGCCCTCCAAACGAATAGCGAGGTCAAATACTTCTTTTGCAGTAGTATTTGTCTCGTACTCACGTTTTAGGTCAGCGTCATCTTGCAAGGAAGCTTTAAGCGGTATGTGGTGCCCCTGCACCGGTGCTGGAATCATTTTAGCTAAACGATCAGCTTCTGCATACGGTACCTGCAGTACACGCGCCACGTCACGAACTGCATTGCGAGCTGCCATAGTGCCAAAAGTAACGATGTTGGCAACACGATCCTGACCATATTTTTGAGCACAATACTCTATAACCTCATCACGCCGGGTATCCATGATGTCGATATCAACATCAGGCATACTAATACGATCTGGGTTCAAAAAACGCTCAAACAGGAGGTCATATTTCAGTGGATCAAGTTCAGTAATTTTTAGAGAGTACGATATGATTGATCCGGCTGCTGAACCGCGTCCTGGACCGAAGACAATTCCTTGATCCTTACCCCAATTCATAAAATCAGCGATGATAAGGAAGTAGCCGTTGAAACCCATACTATCGATGATACCTAGTTCGTACTCGGTGCGGTCTAAAACCTCTTTGGACAAATGCTTCTTCGCCTCAGAAATAGTGAGCTTCTTGGCCTTTTCCTCGTCAATACTCCCATACCGCCAGGCCAGGCCGCTGTAGGTTAATTTGTCTAGGTACGATTTCTCGTCCTCACCTTCGGGCACTGAGAACTTCGGAATAAGAATTCCGCCTAACTCAATAGTTACACTACAACGGTCAGCAATGGCCCGCGTATTTGTAATGAAGTCAGGATGCTTTTCTCCCCAACGTGTGATGATTTCTTGAGGAGGGGTAACATGCAGTTCAAAATTTGCCAGTGACATCCGCTTTTCATCGCTTAAGTAGGCTCCTGTCTGTACACAAAGCAAAATTTCATGTGCGGTTTGATCTTCATGTCGCAGGTAATGAGCATCACAGGTGACAACACATGGTATATTCAGTTCTTCGGCAAGTTGAATAAGCTGCTCGTTAACACGCACTTGCTCATCCCATTTGCTTGGATGACTAGGGTGACCGTGGTCCTGTACCTCTATATAATAGCGGTCGCCAAACGTTTTTCTGTACCACTGGGCAACCTCTTTGGCCTGGCCATATTGGCCTTGGCGAATTGCATCAGCAACTTCACCACCGATACAGCCGCTCAACACGATAAGGCCTTCATTATACTTATCAAGCAATACGTGATCCACTCGAGGTTTATAGTAGACACCCTCCAGGTTGGCAATTGTTGAAAGCTGCATAAGATTGCGATAACCAACATTGTTCATAGCCAACAATATGAGGTGATAGTATGTCTTGTCTTTACCTGGGTCCTTATCGGCAATGGTACGCGATGCGACATAGGTTTCCATGCCAATAATCGGTTTTATTCCCTTGTCTGTTGCAGCCTTATAAAATTCGATCGCACCCGAGAGCGTGCCGTGGTCAGTTTGAGCAACAGCAACCATGCCTGTCTCTTTCGCGTACTCAACCAGTGCAGGCACTTTTGTCAGCCCATCCAACAGGCTGTACTGGGTATGGTTATGCAAATGGACGTAGTCACCTGCGCTTAAGCTACCTGCTACCTTAGTCATGCCTCTCCTATATTTATCTCCAGTATACCGAAAAGCGCCCGCTGGTGCAGGCGCTTTTAGCACATAGCGTTTTTTAAACTTTTTTAAGGTAGGTCTTTAAATGGGCGATAGCTTTATTGGCCTCATCAATCGACTTTTTAAGATCTTTGTCATCGGCATCACCTTCATGAACAGCGCTGAGCAGCTCTCTAGCCTTCTCTTTGGCTACTTTTGCACCAACTATGGCTTTTTCTAGATTTTCTCGTGCAAGACCCCTTAACTCACTGCTTTTACCTAGCGCTTCGTTGAGTAATTTATCTAACTCAGTGTGTAGTGCTTTTAGCTCTTTTTCGGCTATAGTGTAGGTTGCTTTAGCAGTATCTTTAATGTCCTTACGCGTTTCTTTACCGCTTTTTGGTGCCGTTAAGATACCGGCAGCATAGCCAGCAGCTGCAGCAACAACAGCACCGACTGCAAACTTTTTAATAGTATCCTTGGCCATCTCGTTCCCCTTTTAAGATTTAGTTTTCTGGCGTTTTGTTACCAAATCGATAATACTATGAGCAAAACGTAGCAAAGATAATCTGCCAACTGTGTGCCGTAACATATCTGCCGTAGCCTCTGCAGAATCAACCAGGCCTTGCGCCTTTATTGCAATTTCCTGCAGCACCCTCATAAGCCTAATGACCTGAATGGCGATGATAACTGCTAACACTAAAAAAATAGCAAGGGCGGTAGCAAGGATAATAACGAGCAACTGTTCGGCTGTATTCATAAGCGTCTACCCTGTAGTATACAACGATCTACGCATGAAGCAACAATTGTAGACTTACCCCTAAACCGCACAAGACATAGCGTCATTAATACAGGACTCCAAAAAGCCTTCTTGCCGTACCGGCCAAGGCTTAACAGCTAGGAGACAACCGAAAAAAGATCAAAGTAAAATTCCGTACTAATTCTCGGCTAACCCTAAACTCATTAGAGATTACTGCTATCTAAACCTGGCACTGCTGTCGCACTGGGCGCCTGGCAATAGCTACGAACTCTTTCGCATGGGTGCTTCTGCAATCATACTGATCTCCACTCTTGCACCCAACGGCAATTCCTTAACCCCTACGGTTTCACGGGCAGGGTAAGGCTCTTTCATATAGACACCGTACGCCTTGTTCACTTCTGAATACAGTGATACGTCTGTAACATATATAGTCGTCCGAACAACGGCATCAAAATCAACCCCTCCAGCTTGCAAGATTGCGGCTAGGTTCTTCATAACCTGATGCACTTCATCCGCAATGGAAGCTACCCGCAAGAGATTACCCTCTGGGGTCAGCGCGACTTGTCCCGATGTGTAGACAAAGTTCTCCGTGATAACCGCTTGTGAGTATGGGCCAACGGCTTTTGGCGCGTTAGGCGTATACACTATTCGCTTCATTGCTAAAAATCCATCTTCGTCGAAAAGACATGCGCGCCGCTGCCACTTACCTTTGTGACACCATCTGCACCGACCGAGACATGCGCTTTGCCAGGACGACCCATAAAATGTCCTTGCAAAGATATTACGTCGTTTTTACTCTGTCCAATAAGGCCATTATACTTTGCAGTAGCCACCAATTCTGCTTGCAGGCGACCCGTAAATGGGTCTTCATCTACGCCAACGAGTGGTGCGAGTCCACGCACTTCAAATTCTTCTTTGTCATTAATGGCAAGAAGTCCAAATGCGACTATCCTCTCATCACGAAAACGCTCACGGATGAGTGCAAAGTCAAAGCTAAGTCCTTCGAGAATTTCTGGTGAGGCAATCGGAATGATGATATCGCTAAGGGCCGTATTCAACATAACCTTTGCATTTGGTAGCATAGCTTGCACTGGGATTCCAAACGCAGCGGCGAACCCCTCACCCTGAAGGTGATATTCAACCATTGTCGCTACAGGAGTCGTGAATGAAGCAATTATGTTATCTAATTTTGTGGTACTCCACATGTTCAAAATGCCGATTTTGGTTTCGACACGGACAAGCTGTTGACCAGCCTCGCCTAAACCATACATTTTAAGACGAGCTAGCTGATAAAGAGCTCCGATCGTTGCGTGACCGCAGAAATCCACCTCAGCTGCCGGCGTAAACCAGCGCAGCTGAAAATCGGCCTTTGCCATCGTTGGCCGAGAGACAAAAACAGTCTCTGAGAGGTTCATCTCTCGCGCTATATGGGCCATCTCCTCATCACTCAGTCCATTGGCATTCGTAACCACACCAGCTGGGTTACCACCAAATATTTTGTCGGTAAATGCATCAACTTGGTGTAGATCGATTGTTTTCATGAATATTTCTCTCCTCTCTTTAATTGAGCGCTGTGCGCACAATCTCTTTGACGTGCAACTTAGTTGTGTCAAATACGGGGACATCGATATCGTCTTGCCCAACCAGTAAGCCGATCTCAGTGCAACCCAGAATAATAGCTTCTGCGCCGCGTTGTTTAAGAGCTCTCATGATTCGGCGATATTCCTCCCGGGAAGTGGCATCAATTTTGCCTACACAGAGTTCGTTAAAAATAACGCTATTGATTACTTCGCGGTCAACTTTTCTAGGAGTAATAATGTCTAAACTGAAGCTCTCACGTAGTCGGCCTTTATAGAAGTCTTGTTCCATGGTGTAGCGCGTGCCCAGTAGGCCCACTCGCTGCAAACCCGCCGCTTGAATCGCTTTGGCAGTAGGATCAGCAATGTGCAATAGAGGTATCGGCACAGCCCTTTCAATAGCATTCGCCATTTTGTGCATAGTGTTTGAACTGATAATCATCAACTCAGCTCCAGCGGTATGCAGTCTGTCAGCGGCAGCGACCAAGCGTCGCGTGGCTTCATCCCAGGCTCCGGATTGCTGCAACGCTTCTATCTCTGCGAAATCGAAGGAATAGAGCAGAATCTTGGCTGAATGTAAGCCGCCTAATTTTTCTTTTACCTGCTCATTGATGAGCTGATAATATTCGTGAGTTGATTCCCAACTCATGCCGCCGAGAATGCCAATAGTTTTCACAAATGCTCCTTATTCTCTTTTAGGTAGTTATATATAGTGGTTCGTGACACTCCGAGTGTTTTAGCTATGTGCGTCGCGGCGTCGCGATAATTAAATAACCCATGATCATATAACTGCCCGACTAGCTCGGTCTTTTCGTCTTTTGATAAAGCATTGATGGAGATGTTGTTGGTCAGCGCATAGTCCTTAATAAAGGCAGTGACTTGCTGGCGCCAATTCACTGCAAACTGCTCAATTGGGTTTAGACTATTCTGATCCGCTAATGTTAAAAATGTATTGAGCTGTACGTTCATATTCTCAAAAGCCGATGTGTCAAAATTAATGCATACAAGACCGATGGGCGCGCCTGTTTCATTCCTTACGGTTATGGATGTACATTTTAGCTTTCTGTCATTCCAATTGGTTTTATAGTACGGTTCAAAAACATCTGGAAAATCTTTTATCTCTACACCTAGCTCAGTCACCATACTTGGATCGCCGACTTTGCGTTTCGACATGTTGTTATACAGGGCGACTATTCTTCCTTGACGAAGGTCATGGATAGCGCCTTCCGCATACGGATGAAGGAGTTTAATTGTCGCTTCAAGCATTGGCATGAGAGCTACAATATTTGGATGCAGCCGGGTTTGTGCAGAATTCATAATTTGTAATAATAGTTCAGTTTGTACAGAATGTAAAGTATTCTTTGTTCTGCGGCACAGGGCATGACGAACTGCTTCGAAGGCTAAAAAATAGTCTCCGTTTTGGAGACTATTTCAATAGATAGGCGGTGATTTTGTGCTTACTTCTCGATCTATTCGTCTTCGCTCAAACGGCGACGTAAATATTCACGAAAATCAGTACCGAGTTCGTTGTCGATAAGAGCATGGTCGACGATTGCTTGTAAATAGCGAGCTTTGTCGCCAGCATCGTGCCATACACCCTCAATGAAGCGACAGTATATATCGTTATTTTGAGCATATTCGTTAATCGCGTCCGCTAGAACTAGTTCGTTGCCAGCGCCAACCTTCTCTTTTTCAATTATTTTAAGTAAGTCAGGGGTAAGCAAAAAACTGCCAACAGATGCAAAGAGTGAAGGGGTGGCTTCAGGCCCTGGCTTTTCAACGACTCCCTTAACCTTAAATGTACGCTCATCTAATTGACCATCAATGTCAATCATGCCTAAACGTTTGCTGTCATTGGGCGTCACTTTAACGGCAGAGATAACTGGTCGACCAGTTTGTTCGTAGGCTTCTAGCAGCTGTTTAGGGTAGGGTACATCACAGCGGAAAAAATCATCAGCAAATACATAAAAGAAAGGCTCATTATCTTTCAGTAGGTGCTTTGCATTCAGAAGGGGCCGAGAATTGCCCTTTGGAGTACCCTTTTGGCGTAAATAAACAAAATTTGCTAGCTCCGCAATCTCTTTCAACTGTTCCGCAAAAGCATCCTTCCCTTTAAGGCGCAGTTCATTCTCAAGCTCTTCCGAGCGATCAAAATGATCCTCTATTGCTCGCTTCGTAGATCCGGTTACGATGATGACGTCGGTTACTCCCGCAGCTACAAGTTGCTCAACAATGATCTGAATAACTGGCTTATCCACGATTGGTAGCATTTCTTTGGGCATAGCCTTCGTTTGTGGTAAAAATCGTGTGCCAAATCCTGCGGCAGCAATAATAGCTTTGGTGGGCTTGATAGGTGTCATGCAACCTCCTTCTGTATGTGCATTAACTTTTCGTATGCGAGCAATACTGCGTCAGGGTCAGTCATACGGCCCTGCAACGCAGCGCGTATCAGCTCATCAATACTAACTAAATGGACTTCAACCCCAGCGAGCTCAATCTCGTCAAGCTGCTGGCCCTTCTCGTTACGAACACAATCCTCAGCGAGGCAGAAGTGCCAGGTCGCATTACTATATGCATCTTTGTATACCTTACCAAGATACGTTATTTTGGCGGGCGTGTAACCTGTTTCTTCTTCAAGTTCACGAGTAGCAGCAACGATAGCATCGCCTTTGTCTTCAGGGTCCACAAATCCGCCTGGAAGCTGGTCCATGACCAGCTCTGGGCCAGGACAAAATTCTCGTACAATAATCGCCTGCTTGCTAGCCGTTAACGCCACTACAGCCACAAACTGCCGACCCTCAACATCATACAAATCAAAGCTTTCGTGCTTGCCGTTTGGCATTTTGAATGTCTTCGTAGTAATTGTTCGCCAGCCAACTTTCTGCACTTTAGTCGGCTGAATGCGCTTCCATGGCTGTATCATATGTCCGCCTACAGTCCAAGCTGCTGCTTAATAAGTGTTTGTGCTAGCTGTGGGTTAGCGCGTCCCTGAGAATGTTTCATAACTTGTCCCACCAGAAAACCTATGGCCTTCATTTCGCCATTCTTTACATCTTCAACCGCTTTGGGATTTTCAGCGATGACATTTTTTGTGATCGCCTCTACTGCGCTCACATTAGATTCTTGAATCAAATTATGCTGCTTGGCGTAGTCCTCGATAACCGGGACTTGCTTGTCGGTAGTCAAAACCTTGGTTATTAGAGTTTTGGCGTTTGAGGAGCTTAGCTTATCGGCACCAATCAATTCCGCAGTAGCACGATACAATGCGAGACGACCCTGATTCGTAATCGCAGCGTTTGGCGTCAATGAATCATCACGGCGCAAAGGTACTTCTATGTTTACGAACCAGTTAGCTAACTGCTTGGCAAACTCTTTTTCGAGTATAACCTCCTCGATAAGGGCTAGGTAGTACACCTCAGCATCATCAAGCTCAGCTTCCAGGAGCAGTTCCATGGCTGCCTTGTCAAGGCCTAGGCTTTGCAACCGATGACGCCATTCATCTGGCAAAACAGGCATCTCTGACTTAATGGCCTCTATCTGTGCGTTAGTTAACTCAATGGGGGGCAGGTCAGGATCGGGCATATAACGATAGTCTTCAGCGTCTTCCTTTGTACGCTGTTTAAAGGTCCGCTGTTTGGCATCGTCCCAACCGCGTGTTTCCTGTGAGACTTTTTCGCCTTTCTCCAATACTTCAATCTGCCGACTTACTTCGTATTCGACCGTCTTCTCCACTGCACGGAAACTATTAATATTTTTTGTTTCTGTTCGCGTACCTAGAACAGCAGTCATACTTACTGAAACATTGACGTCGAAACGCATGTTGCCATAGTACAAGTTACAGTCAGAAACATCTGCGTAACGCATGCGGAGATAGAGCTCATGAGCATAGGCTTTGGCTTCGGCAGCCGAATGCATGTCAGCCTCAGAAACAATCTCAAGCAGTGGTGTACCAGCACGATTTAGATCAACCAGGCTATAATCTTTACCTGTTGGGTGAGTGCTCTTCCCTGCATCTGCTTCAATCTGTACCCGGTTAATTCGCACTTTGAATGGCTGATCATCAACTTCGGGCTCAACAAAGCCACCAACAACAATCGGCTGGTGTAATTGTGTAATCTGGTAACCCATGGGAAGATCGGGGTAGAAGTAATGCTTCCGTTCGAAGGTACTGAAGCGTTGGGGCTCCGTATTAAGCGCAAACGCAGCACGTATTGCCAGGTGCACCGCCTCTTTATTGAGCACTGGCAGCGTACCCGGTAAACCGAAACAAATTGGGCTCACTAAGGTATTCGGCTCAGCCTCTCGTGCGTCATTGCCCACTGCCGCGAATAGCTTAGTGGCTGTCTTCAGCTGCACGTGACACTCGATGCCAATCGTTACCTGGTATTTACTTCGAATCTGTGGACTTACCATTGGGCAGTGCTCCTACATCCTTTAAGGCTCGTCGAATGCCGAGTAACGCTTGTTTTACTTCAGTCTCTTTCAGCTTTGTCTTCGGGTCAGCATCAATACGATTGCGCAACTTGTGCCCAAACCACACGCTGTCATTGTCCGTAAACAAATGTTGGGCTTTTACAAGGCGTTCGCCCACAGTACGACCTTGCACATGCCTCTTCTTAAGCGCGGTCTCCAGCAGCTTGTCAGCGCTAAGAATAGCTTCGGGCCAACGTGTCTTGTCGTGGAGCAATTTTTGTAATTCCGACCATTTTTGCTGATAGTAGAGAGTTTTTAGTTGCTGGGGGCGCTTACGCCATATAGCGGCATACACTACGGCCCCTAAGAGGAGCACGACAATGACCGCAGCAACCAAAAGTAGCATCACGCGAGCAACCCCTCCGCAGCCTTGGCCATTCCAAGTAAAGCGCGATCCTGACGCTGAGCGGCTATAATCTGCAAACCTACCGGCAAGCTATTGCTTGTACCAGCCGGCACGCTAATAGACGGGATGCCAGCAAGACTAGGACCTACGGTCATAACATCGGCTAGGTACATCCGTAGAGGGTCATTGCTATTCTCGCCAATTTTAAAGGCTGGGGTTGGAGCGACTGGACCGATCAAAAAGTCAAGCCGTTCGAAAGCAGCTCTAAATTCATTAATGAGCTTCGTTCGTACAGTTTGGGCTTTATTATAATAAGCATCGTAGTAGCCGCTCGAAAGCACATAGGTACCGATCATGATCCGACGTTTCGCTTCAGCACCGAATCCGGTACCACGAGAAGTTATATAACTTTCGTCCAAGTCAACCGCCTCACTGTTGCTGTAAGGGTAGCGCTGGCCGTCATAGCGACTGAGATTACTACTCACCTCTGCAGGGACAATGATATAGTACACGGCCAATGCTAGTGGCAGTGTTGGAAGACTTATTTCCTGTACATCAGCGCCTGCCGCTTTGAACTTCTCTGCGGCCGTTTCTATTACTTGCTTTACTCCACCATCTAACCCGCTACTCATCCACTCTTTAACAATCCCTATCTTTTTACCAGAGATATCGGCCGAAAGATCAATATAGCCTGCCTCATCACGATCTATAGTAGTGCTATCGAGAGGATCTCGCGCAGACATAACGTCAATAACTAGCGCTGCATCATCAACGGTGCGTGCGAACGTCCCAACGACATCGGTGCTGCTGGCCATAGCAACAATGCCGAAACGAGACATCGTGCCATATGTGGGTTTATATCCAATACAGCCTACAAAACTAGCGGGCTGCCGAGTTGAACCACCAGTATCCGTACCAAGCGCAAAAGGCGCCATATCTAGCACAACGGCAGCAGCTGAGCCACCAGAGGACCCACCTGGAACGCGTTCTTTGTCTAAAGGGTGCTTTGTGGTAAAAAAGTCGCTATTCTCGGTGCTTGCTCCGTGAGCAAACGCATCAAGATTAGCCTTGGCCACGCAGATAGCACCTTCCGCTTCAAGCTTTTCAATGACTGTCGATTGATATGGTGCGATAAAACCTCGTAACATATTACTTGCAGCCGTCGTTTCAGCGCCAAACACTAGGTAGTTATCTTTGGCTATAAATGGCACTCCTGCCAGACGTCCTGGCTGTTCACCATTTTTCACTGCAGTGTCTATATTTGTCGCACGTTCACGAGCACGTTCAGCAGTAACAGCGATGATAGCATCATATTCTTTTTTCTCAGCAATAGTCTGCAGAGACCGCTCAACAAGCTGCAAAGCGCTCAATTCTCCGCTTTTAACCTTTGCGGCTAGCTCGGCAATTGGCAACCATTGGCTCATCCGATCATCCTCTTCACTTTGATTAAACGATCCTGCGTGTTCGGCACAATGCGGAGCAAAGCATCGGGGCTTGAGCCATAGTCTATAACCTCATCCTCTCGCATCACATTAGTTAAACCAGTTACCTGTGTTGTTGGTTGCAAACCACTAACATCCACTTGCTGCAATTGTGCAACGTACTGGAGAATATCGCTGAGTTCTTTACGATATTGCTCAATTTCTTCGTCTGTAATAGTAAGCCGAGCGAGGCGAGCCAACTTTAAGACATCGTCGCGTGTGAGGTCTGCCATATTTTTTATACTATACCAGAGCCGTCCACCTCTTGCCAGTCGCTTCTTAACTTCTAGAATATGTTACATCTGTATGCATACGTTCGATCGGATAGACCAAATTCAGTAGCCAGCTTGCCCACATGTCGCCCTTTGTGAAATGCCTAGGCATCCTGGTCGTCCGCGATGAGCAGGCTCTAATATATGCCACAGGATCATATGTCGAAATTGCTCGCGATAAGGATGCAGTAGAGAGCGCCCTCGAAAGGCATAATTATCTAGCGCCGGCGTAAAGAGATTTACACCAACGGAACACCTGGATAGCGATCAACAAATTTATTTACTGGCACTAGGTCTGCGATCACTATAGGTTCGTCCGGAATTATCAGGGTATTATTGGCTTTATAAAATAAGCCGATAGTTGCTTCAAGTGGCCGCTTGCCTGCACGCATTCCTGCGGCTAGAATAGCCTTGCCGTCTGTGTCTAGCTCACCGAGAGCAGCTAGTGCACCAACGCGCAACGTACCCTTATATGGATAAGCAACAGCTGGTTGACAATCATTTCCTTTTTGCGCTGTCACATCCTCTACTGCCGCTTTCCCTAAGCCCAAAACCATCGCCTTACCATACGTGCGAGGAAACAAGCCCGCATCTCGATTACCGCTTCCAACTACAAATGCTCCTACGCCCCCTCCGACGACTTTTACGCTAGGATTTTCATACCAAGGAGGCCATACTTGTGCCTCAGAGCCAGATCCAGCAATTGTGGTACGAAGCGCTCGATACAGTTTTCCGATTAAGGGTTTTTCGGCAAGCCCACTCCTGCTGAGTTTTGCTGCCATGGTTAAGCTCCCTGGAGTAAGTTCTCTGCCGTAGCTCATCGTCGCATCCTACATCTTGGCCTTAATGTCAGCAATAATGTCCCGTAATTCAGCTGCTTGCTCAAATTGCAAGTTGGCGGATGCCAATTCCATTTGTGAGGTAAGGTCTTTTAATAAACTCTTGTACTCATCCTTCGGGATCTTCTTCAAATCAAGCTTTGCTCGCTTTGCTTCTTCGGGGAGATCAGGGCGCATGCCCTTTTCAATTGCCCTACTAATGCCTGTCGGTGTAATGCCATGCTCGACGTTATATGCTTCCTGAATTTTGCGGCGGCGGGTCGTTTCATCAATCGTCTTCTTCATGCTATCGGTAACCCGATCAGCATACATAATGACATGTCCTTCAACATGCCGCGCTGCTCGACCAACCGTTTGAATCAACGCCTGTGAGCTGCGTAAAAACCCTTCTTTATCAGCATCGAGAATAGCCACTAAAGATACTTCCGGCAAGTCTAAGCCCTCTCGTAGCAGGTTAATGCCAACGAGCACATCATACACTCCCAGGCGTAGATCACGCAGAATATCCGTTCGATCTAAGGTATCGACGTCACTATGCAAGTAAGCTACTTTGACATTCAGCTCTTTCAGGTAATCGGTTAGGTCTTCGCTCATGCGCTTCGTAAGAGTGGTGACAAGCACGCGTTGATGTTTTTCAATGGTGGCACGAATCTCAGCAAGCAAGTCATCCACCTGACCATCAACCGGACGAACCTCAATTGGCGGATCAAGCAGACCCGTGGGACGAATGACTTGCTGTGCGGGTTCAGGCGAACGACTGAGTTCGTATTCTGCCGGAGTTGCCGACACGTATACTGCCTGATTGACGTGCTTTTCGAATTCAGTGAACGTCAGAGGCCGATTATCCAACGCTGACGGCAATCGGAAACCATGTTCCACTAGTACTTCCTTGCGAGCTCGATCGCCATTGTACATGCCCCGTACTTGAGAAATGCTCATATGGCTTTCGTCGACAAGCAACAGAAAGTCATCAGGGTAGTAGTCAAGCAGTGTTGCCGGCTGGTCACCTGGGTCACGATTCGTAAGATACCTACTATAATTCTCTATGCCTTTCACGAACCCGGTCTCTTGGAGCATTTCCAAATCAAACCGAGTTCGCTGCTCAAGTCGTTGAGCTTCGAGTAACTTGCCCTCTTGCTTAAATTGATGCAACCGCGCTTCAAGCTCGCGCTCAATCTTGCCGAGTGCTACCTGTAGTTTGTCGCGCGGCGTGACGTAGTGGCTACCTGGAAAAATATCCAACGAATCAGGTTTGCCTAGAATCTCACCAGTCAGTGGATCTATTTTCAAAATACGTTCAACCACATCACCGAAAAATTCAATGCGGTAAGCCAATTCTTCACCAGCTGGATACACGTCCACAACATCCCCACGGACTCGAAAGGTACTACGATGGAAGTCAATATCGTTACGCTGATATTGAATATCAGTCAGGTGGCGCATGAGCTTATCACGCACGCGCCGCTCGCCGCTCTTAATGGTGATGCGTAATCCATCATAGTCCTCGACAGAACCAATGCCATAAATACAACTAACACTGGCCACGATAATAACGTCTCTTCGGGTAAGCAATGCGTCGGTGGCAGCATGGCGCAGTCGATCGATCTCTTCGTTGATCTGGGAGTCCTTTTCAATGTACGTGTCGCTGCGTGGAATATAGGCTTCGGGCTGATAATAGTCGAAGTAGCTTACAAAGTAATGTACCGCGTTTTCAGGAAAAAAGTTTTTAAATTCAGTATAAAGTTGTGCTGCTAAGGTCTTATTGTGACTAAGTACCAACGTTGGCTTTTGTGTATTTTGAATAAGATTTGCAGCTGTAAAAGTTTTACCCGAGCCGGTCACCCCCAATAATGTCTGGTGCTTCAACCCATCCTCAAGACCTTTTGTCAATTGCGCAATAGCCGTCGGCTGATCGCCTGTTGGCTCATAATTGCTCTGCAATGCCAGTCTTGTCATCCCTCTATAGTACCCCGTGACACTATCTGATCCAAGCGAGCCACACTACGACACCAAGACCAATAACCGCCAGAATAATCAGACCTATCTCACTGGCAGCTAGCTCACGTTTTTCTTTGTCGTTCATGGTGTCTCCGTTAGCCAGCGTGCGGCGGTGGCGATGTAGATGTCTCGCGCAAGAACCAATGCGCATCATGATGGGCAAATTCTTTGTGCAAATCGGCGTTTTTTTCGTCAAGCAACTTAACCATTTTTTTGACCAAGCGTTCGGGATCGTCATCATACACTACCAAATCATGCTGCGGCGGTGGCAATAATTTCATAAGATTAGGGATGGCGTCGGCTGTACCACCTGAGCCTAGCAATACTCCGCAAGGTTTGTGAGCCTCCAAAGCCGAAGTAAACTCATGTAAGCTACCAAAGCGACCACCGATAGTGATCACCGCGTCGCTCGACTGTACCAAGTACAAATCGCGGCCAACATAGGTCATCCCTGTAAAATTAATAAAGTCGAAGACATCATATGGCAAACGATACTTATGGACGTGCTCACGCATACTACCGGCAGGCGAAAAACCAATGCTTGTTCCATCTAGCTCCTTAGCACCTAAGGCTGCGAAATATGGCAACCCAACCGTAGCGCCGGTTGTCAGAATATGTCCGCTTTGTGCGATCGCTTTGCCAAGCACTTTGGCCGCATCATGGTCGGCTTTTACCGTCGGGCCAGCTGCCGCACCGGAAACACAGATTGCGTGTCGTAAAAATTTTAGATCATTGAGGTCTGGTGCCATAACGGTTATGTTAATTGTATACTTCTTGTTCGGCAAATTCCAGGGGCGTACCCAGCTCAGTCGACAATTGTCGATGAACGGCAGTCTCTAAATTCTCCTGATTGAGATAATGCATCATGAGCTCATGCCATAAATTATCACGCACAAAATGCACAATTCTATCTTGAAATGACAAATGGTTGCAGTAACTCAGCGCCACATCCAAGGCATTACATGAAACAATCTGTCCACTCTCTTCTAGTAATCCAAGACTCTCACTACCCTCCCAAAACTGGAGTGATGGCTCAAGCGCAGCTAAACTCCTCTCACCAGAAGCCCATTGCAAGTCCTCTGGTTGTACATGTGGTTCGAAGATCTCAGGGTGATAGGCATCGGTAAAGCGCGCGTAATAGCGTTGAATCATACGCCAAGGGACAGGCCGACCAGCCAGCGTAGCTGAAGTATACGGTTCACTTACTGAAGATTGTTGTAAGCGCTTCCCGAAGTCCGACTTGACTTGCTGGAGCTTGGCGTAAGAGCTATGTGCACGGATGTCATTCATCTCTTCCATCACAAGCAATAGTGTAGTAATAGCCAACCCATCTATTGCTTGCTCCAACGGCAGTAACACAACGGCGCCGAGCTCACGAAAGCTAAAAATGTTGTGATGTTCCGCACTGACGAACTCTCTTGTAAGCTCCTGCCAGCGTTTCGTTGTCGGATGCGAAAGCACAATTTTACGAGATTCAAAATCGCTTGGCGTAAGCTTGGCGTACTGCTCACGAAACCCCTTATGCCATGGTGCTTGCTCGATCATTAATGCTGCAGCATAGAGATTTGCAGGTGTTTCATGTTTAAGCATAGAGTCCAATGAACGATATCCTAAACGCTTCATGACTGATTTAGGCGGCTTTTTCTTCAGTAGGCGCTTGGCTACACTTGTTTTCAGCACAAAGGAATCCTTTGGTACTTCATGCCGTTCCAAATATTTACGTACGTAGTCAACGATATCATTGGAAGTAGCGTCTTCGGCTATATGCAAAGCTAAGCGTACTGCATGCTCATCCTGCTTCATGCGCTGCTGCAGCGCTTCGTACAACTCTCTGCCAGTCGTATCATTTGGATCCAATCCTAACGCAACTAACTTAATACGTGTTTGTTGGATAATGTTAGCCGTCAAACGAATATCCGTTCCGGGGTGCCCTGCCGCTTGCTCCAACTGCTGAATCCCCTGACTGAATGTAGGCTCAGTGGCCCCCAGTGCTACCGACAAGAATCGTGTCATATCTACCCTTCAGATTATCACAAGCAAGATTGTTCCGCTACAGCTTACAAGTTAGTTTACGAATCCCCGCGCTTTTGGCCATGATATAGTGCTTCTATGCCAAAATACTCTGACTTCTCTGCTGCCATCTTTGATGTTGATGACACACTACTCAACAACTACCCCAAAGGTCATTCTGCTGGTTTGCACGAGGAATCACGCCTACGCGCGGTACACGCCTTAGGCAGGCGCTACGATATTAAAGAGTTACTAGAATTTACTGTCGAGGAAAATATCGCCGCTTTCCGTGACGCACCGGTGCACAGCCTAGAAGGTGCCGTATGGAATGTCCTACTAATGACAGGCCTAGCAAATGGCGACGTCATAGAAAAAAATAATCCACTGTTCCGTGAAATCGTCGATTTAAAAGACGCCCTGCATGAGGATACGCTACGAACCCTGGGCGAAGAGGTGCCAGGCGCCACGCGATTTGTACGCTCACTAGCAAAACATGGCATGACAGGACATCTGGCGATTGCCAGTACCGCAATAAAACGTGACATCACAATTTCGCTAGATATTCTAGGTCTAAGGGACCTCTTTCCAGACAAATGTATCATATCTAAAGATCGCTTTCAGCATCCTAAGCCTCATCCCGAAGCCTTCGAGCTGGCACTCGCAAGTCTCGAGCTAAATACCCTACCCGAACGTGTGCTTGCTTTTGAAGACGACCCACGCGGTATCATATCCGCCAAAGCGACAGGCTTATTTACATGTGCCATTACTACGCGCTATACAAAAAAAGCCCTACAGGAACTAGCAATCGCTCCCGACCTTATCGCCAACAGCTTTGCCGAGTTCGAACAATTACTCGATCTAAATTAGTAGCTTCTATAGCGGCGAGGGTTTGTAGTTTTCTGGAGCCTCGTGCAAAAACTGCAATAACTCTTTCTCCTTGAGTAAACCGGCTTGTGCACCTACTTTTTGCACAACACTCATTGAATTAATGGGTGCCCAACGCAGAGCGTCTTCTAGGCTTAAACCCTTTGCCGCAGCGGCAACGAACGTTGCCGCGAAGGCATCACCCGCACCAGTACGCTCATATGGCGGCTTTGGGTCAGGATAGAGAGGCATCTTGAAACGTCGCTGGCCATCGCTGGCATAGGCACCAGCCGGACCGTCAGTAATGACAACCACTTGCGGACCTAAAGCATGCAGCTTATCAAAGAGGTCATCGATATCTTCATGTTTACCGCCACCGACGAGTACTGCTTCCTCTCGATTCAAGATGAGAATTGCGCTACGCTTATAGATTCGCTTCAGGCGCTCGGTGCCAGCCTGCATCTGGAAGGTACCCGGCTGAAAAGCGAGATGGACGCTTGGGTTATCATCAAGCCAATCAGCAACCTGATCATGATAGGCAATAGCATGTTCACTAATAGAGCTAAAGTACACCCAACGTGGAGTCTCATTTGGCCGCAAATGCGGCCAGTGGTAATCATATTCTTCATGCTTAATAAGAATGGTGCGTTCTTCTTTATACCAAAGCACATAGTGATAATTGCTAAGTTTCTCGGGGTTGATCCGTACAAATCGTGTATCAACTTTATTTTTACCCAATGCATTAATCATATCTCGGCCATATTGGTCGCCACCAACGTTCGTTACGAAGGTACTTTTAAGCCCCAGCCGAGCAAAAGCAACGGCTGCATTCGAGGCATTACCAACACCCTCAATAACTTCAGCATGGTCAAAAGGAATTTTGGTACCAAATGCCATGGCAAGCCATTTCGAATCTCCCTCTTCAATAACTTTCGCCTTATCGTCGAATAGTTTCACAAAGGCGTCGGTAACGATATCGCCAATACTTAGTACGTCAAATTGATGCATGCCCCCTCTTTCGATTTTCCTTCATACTGTTTACGTTTATTGTGTCATGGCAGCTCATGTAATGCAAAAACAAACATCACACTATTTGTAGACACCGAGGCTTACAACTTGATCCGCTTTGACTATCCGCGAGACATACCTTAAACATGAAATGCCATAGAGGCTACAGATCTTGTGCATGCGAAGCACTCGTATCGTCGCCCAAGCTAGCTTCGTCAAGTTCGCCCTTACTGGCGGCGCTTGCTAGCGCAAGCTGGTGATGGAAGAGTTCTTTGGTAGCCTGCGTTTCATTACGATTAGCCGCCCACGCTTTGAGCACTGGATCTTGTAGCGCACGCGAGAATGAAAAAGTCATACCCCATGGATGCGAACCACGCTTAGCGATACGATTCAGGTTGATAAAGGCATCGTTGCTTGTTTGGCCACCACTCAGAAATACGACCCCGCCCAATTCTTCTGGTACATGCTCATGCAAGGTGCGGACCGTACGTGCTGCGACATCATCATGATCCATCACTCGGTTGCTTGCCTTGCCAGGCAATACCATACCGGTCTTCAAAATAGCGCCTGGCAAATGTACGCGGAAGGCACGCATTGTCTGAAACAGTACGTCGTAGACATGAGCAGTAGTGGCTTCGCACTGTTCAATCGTGTGATCTCCGTCATACAAAACTTCAGGCTCAACAATCGGTACAATTCCTGCATCTTGGCAGATGCGAGCATAGCGGCTCAACACAAAGGTGTTAGCTCCAATGCATTCATCGGTGGGGATGCCCCCCTCATCAATCGTAATGACGCAACGAAACTTGGCAAACCTAGCACCAGCACCATGATAGGTTGCCATACGTTCCGGTAGTCCATCCAAGCCCTGCGTCAGTTTCTCATTTGGGAAGCCAGGAAGATCAATCAGACCCTTATCTACCTTAATGCCAGGAGTAATGTGGTGATTCTTCAAATATTCTCGAAAAATTTGACCGGTATGCGTTGATTGCCAAAACGTTTCATCAAAAAGAATAACTCCACTTAAGTATGCTTCAGCTCCTGGAGCTGTTAATAGCAACTCACGATACTCACGACGAGTTTCCTCAGTACAAGGTACATGCACCGCGTCGAAGCGCTTTTGGCAGCTGGCATTACTTTCGTCGGCAGCCAGCAAACCTTTACCGCGTATCACTAATTTTTGTGTAACTTCCTCTAATGCAGCTATATCCATGGCCTTAGTATATCGCTTATGCCTAAGCTTCACCTAAGCTTTTTTCTCAAGCACGCTGTGAGCAGCCATGGCTATGTGCATAGCATCCAGACCAAAACGCTTCAGTAGCTCCACTGGCTCTCTAGCCGATTCGCCAAATTGATCACGCATTCCTATGCGCCGTATTGGCGTTGGTAACTGTTCTCCGAGTAGTTCAGCGATTGCACCGCCTAAACCTCCAGCAATTTGCCCTTCTTCCGCAGTAACAACTGCCCGGGTCTTTTGCGTGCTCGTTAAAATGGTTGCTTCGTCAAGTGGTTTGATGGTCGGTACATTAATAACCTCAGCACTTATGCCATCTTTCGCAAGCATGTCAGCGGCGACCATCGCCTGGTAGGTCATAGTGCCGGCGGCAACGAGTGTTACGTCACTGCCTTCTTTGAATACATAAGCTTTACCGATTTCAAAAGGTGTTTCTTTATTCGTAAGTACAACTGATGCGCCCCTTGCCAAGCGTATATAGTTTGGACGCTTATCACGTACCATTGCTAGCGCCATCTTCTCAGATTCAATGCTATCACAAGGCACTAACACTACCATATTAGGCATAGTTCTCATTAAAACGATATCTTCCAATGCCTGGTGGGTGGCACCATCCGGTGAGGTGTAGAGACCAGCATGTGAACCGACAATTTTTACAGCACGGTCGTTCAAGCAGATAGTAGTACGGATCTGCTCCCAACAGCGGCCAGGACAAAATGCAGCATAGCTGCTGACAAATGGAATCTTACCCATAGCAGCCAAGCCAGAGCCGACGGTAACAATATTTTGCTCGGCTATGCCCGCCTCGATGAAGCGCTCCGGAAATGCCTCAGCAAATAAACTCATCTTCGTGCTGTCAGTCAAATCAGCACAAACGCCAACAACCTGATCGTTCTGTTTGCCGACCTCGAGCAAACCACGGCCGAATCCATCGCGAATTGACTCTTGCTTCAAATCATTAGCACGAATATCTTGAATTATATGCATACCCATACTAATCGGCCTCGCCTTTAATCTTACCTTGCAGGGTATGGATTTCACGTAAGGCAAGCTTAGCCTGTTCGGCATTAGGAGCAACTCCATGCCAGTGGAAGTCATACTCCATAAAATCGACTCCCTTGCCCGGGATGGTGTGCGCGAGAATACAAACCGGTTTTTCAACAATAGCCTTAGCCATGTTCACGGCATCAATAACTGCCTCAATATCGTTGCCGTCAATCTCAAGTACATGCCAGCCGAACGACTCCCATTTGGCTCGTAAATCTTCAAGAGGCATAACGACCTCTGTCGGACCGTCAATCTGAATATTGTTGCGGTCTACAAAGGCGATCAGGTTAGTCAATTTGTACTTGGCAATAAGCATGATTGCTTCCCAGTTATTGCCCTCATTCAACTCGCCATCACCAGTTGTCACATATACCCAGCGATGCATTTGCTTGTTCATACGCAGGGCGAGTGCCATGCCAGCGGCTTGGCTTAATCCGCTTCCCAAAGGACCACTTGTATTTTCAAGGCCCGGCAACTTTGTGCGCTCTGGGTGGCCTTGCAACCTTGAACCAAGTTGACGTAAAGTCCACAACTCTTTACGATCAAAATAGCCGGCTTCTGCCATGGTGGCATAACGCACCGGGCAGGTGTGCCCATTACTTTGAATAAGGATATCACGTTCATCCCAGTCAGGATTCTGAGGATCATGCTTCATAATATTAAAGTACAATGCCGTATATATATCGGCCTGGCCCAATGAGCCCCCTGGATGCCCACTGCCAGCCAACTCCAACATCTTAATAATATCCTGACGAATCCCGTTTGCTTTCAGCTCTAATGCTTCAATAGAAGTAATATGTCCCATACGCTCAGATTTCACTTACGCTTATTACCTTTCCATAGTACTACGCACTGCTCGATTTCGAAAACCGAGACTCGTGCGTAGTTCAAGCATGAAGCGTTGATGATAGCCAGTTTTTACTTCGAGGTGTGGTGGCCTTTAATTGCTGCCTCAATCACGTCATGCGGCAACGCCGTCGATGCTAGGAGTGCATTGCGTACCTTTTCAGCGGCATCACCCCCAATATCGCCCGCGGCATCAAGCGTGCCAATGACCGCAGCCTTAGCCGCTGCTGCTGTATCAACACCGACTTCACCGGCAGCTTTAATAGCACCATCAACGGTTGAGACGGCTATCTTGCCAAGGTCTCCTCCTGTTTCGCTAGCTGCCTGAATCACTCCTCGAGCCGCTTTGTTGACCGCTTCAACAACATCACCCCCCACTTCGCTAACGCCCGTAATAGCACCGTGCATTATATGCTGCGTAGCTTCGGTAATAGAGCCTCCTACTTTGCCAACTCCTTGAATTGCGCCGCTTGCTACTGCCGAAATGCTATCAAGGCCAATCGTCGATACTTCGGTGGTATCTTTGAAAATATGGACTACCTGATCTTTCACGGTGTCCGTTACTGCGTTCATAATATCATCGGCGCCTCGTATAGCGGCAACTACGGCGTCCGTAGTTCCTTTAATAATTTCTTGTAACATAGCTGATGCCTCCTTATACATAGTTATTCATTCAGCATATGCTTTTATTTGCCATAAACATGTTAAAAAAAATACAGTCACATGGTGTGCTTCGTGCTATTTTGTATATTTTTCAGACGCCAGTAATGAGCCGTTCAAGCGTCTGGTAGGCTCCACCTGGATTCGCGGCGTGCTGTATAAAGCCGCCGACATTCAGCACTTCGACACCGCCAGCGGCAATCACATGGGCATTCTGGTTATTAATGCCACCATCCCAACCAATTTCTAAAGACGGCTTCAGTCTATGCAAGAACAATGCCTTTGTGAGCAGATGGGTGTTAGCTTGACCACCGAAATGACCCAAGTGCCCTGAAAAAATGAGCACATGGTCAATCCATGGTAGGGCAGGCTCTATCATGCCGGGCATGGATTCGGGTTTCAGGGCAACTCCGACTTCAACCCCGTGGGCGTGAGCAGTCTCGGCAAAATCCACAAAATCACCATCTGCTTCGGCATGTACAATAACCAATTGCGGCCGTAGCTCAAGTAGTAACTTCGCGTGCTTGAACGGCTCTTTGTACATAACATGTAAGTCTGCTCGAACGCCACCTGGCCACCAAGCTTGATCAATAGAAACTGTTTTCGTGGGTGCAAAGATGCCATCGGCTAAATCAATGTGGACGCGCGTAGCAAATGAAGCGATCCGCTCTACTTGCTGACGATACTCTTCAAGGCTTCCTGCCAAAATTGTTGGACAAATTTCTGCTGTCATCTTGTATACTTCTTTTATATCTTATAATTAAGATTATACTGCTTATGACAATCGAACAAGACCTTGAGCCATTACTCGGTACACAACAGCAGCAAGTAGGCTTCCTCATTGATGTGAGCAACAGTATTGATGGGAAGGCATTGGCATTGTTAGCACTAAACGTAGCTATTCTCATTTTCATTGATCAGGCTGCGCTCAGCTTACATGGGTGGTGGCAGCCAACACTACTCATTGGACCATATATTGCCTCTCTTATATTGAATACGATTGCTATTTGGCCAAGACAGTATGCCAGTGTCGGCGCTGACTTACAAAAACATCCGGAATACCTCCAGCTCTCCAAACAAGACCTCATCTTGCAATTACTATCGAACACTGAAGCAGCCATAGAGAAGAATACACACCTCAACGCGCTTCGTCTGCGAATCGCCATTGCCTCCATAGTCCTCACATGCTTGGGCACGTTCGTGCTCTTTGCTATACTATAGACATGAGTAAGAAGCGCCAATCAGCCAAAGAATCCGCGCCAAGTAAGCCGATCACCGGACTGCCAGCACCCCACAAAACGCTGACTATTTGGAAGGGCTTGTAATTCTTTTGGTTCTTAACCTAATTCGTCAAGTTCTTTGATACGACGCTTGAAGCGTGGCGCACCAGCAAATGGCGTAGCTAACCAGGCCTCCGCGAGCTTGAGCGCTTCATCGACGTGCATATAGCGAGCGGGTAGGCAGAGCACGTTGCAATCGTCATCATTACGGGAGGCGTGGACTTCTTCTATATTCCAGGCCAGTGCTGCACGAATACCTTTAAACCTATTCGCGGCAATGCAGATACCTTGTCCTGAACCACAAATGAGAATGCCACGAGCCTCATTGTCATCACTTGCTTTCATGGCGGCTACCGTACGTGTCGCAAATTGAGGATAGTCGTCATCAGGATCAAGTTTTGTGTCACCTTCATCAATAACGGCGTATCCCCCACGTATCAAACCCTCTGCGAGTGCGCGCTTCATCTCAAAGCCATTATGGTCGGCGCCAATATAGATCTTCATCTCGCTTATACTATAACGCTCTGGCCGGACGGTTGGGAAGCCTATTCTGCTTTTATTACTTTTCAACGACGCGTGCCAGCACGGCGTAAATTTCAGAACGCCATACAGCGATGACCTTACGCACCTCTTGAATGACTCGGCCGAATGCTTTAAAGGAATCGTTCTTTCGAGCAGCATTGAGCCACTGGTGATATTGCAAGCCGAGCCAATGGTCAAATTCACGGAGATATGGCTCCAGCCAACGCCAGAATTTAACTACTCGCCGCCCAATTATTATGCTTGCCTGGATGGCATGGCTTCGAGCTTTCTGCCGCACAACGTTTATATACTGTATGGTGTGATGATACGTGCGGCAGAGTCTGCGCCACACGAATAGCCCACCCCCTCCAGCCGCTTCTACAAGCCGAGGAAAATGCCTGCGCGCATAGGTTGCCAAAAGTGTAAATATTACGATAAATGAGACATCTAGATAATGTCCGAAACGTAGCAACATCCCCGGCTTCTTAGGGAACACAATAATTACAACTGGCTTCGGTTTAGTGGCTTTGCTTGTCTTTTTCGCTTCTGCCAGAATTGGCTCGCTTTGCTCAAACTTCACTGATTGTCGCCCAAACCAAAACAAGAAAACCCGACGCAAATTTGTGCCGAAGATTAGCAACAAGGCAACTGCGAGCAACGCCCCAAGCAGCATAAATACCTGATCTGGGTTCAATCGCCTGTTCGTGCCAGGAACTACTCCATCAGCTGCAAAAAGAAATACAGCATTAGTTACGACATAAGAGCGCCCTAATTCCCAGGCGCCTATTAGGGCAATCACCCACAAGCTAATTTTTATATATCGCGCAGACATACCGGCCTTCCACCTTTACCGTTATGATACTCTTGCGAATTCAACTTTTCCAGTAAATTGTCAAAAATGTGACATAGTTCGCTTTATTTTTTCAATAAGCGTCCAACATCAGCGACTTCTTCCACGAGGCGGTTACTATAGCCCCACTCGTTATCATACCAGGCACAAATTTTTAATAGGTCATCGGCAACTACTTTGGTCAGGTTAAGATCAACGATAGCCGAGTGGCTATTGCCGATAAAATCACTGCTAACCAGCTCTTCATCAGTGACGTCCAAAATACCTTGATAGTAAGGATTCTTAGCAGCTTCTCGGAAAACATCGTTCACCTCATCAACGGTCACTTTACGCTTTGTAACAATGACGAAGTCACTTAGCGATACGACAGGGGTGGGTACGCGGACCTCAAAAGCGGCGAAGTTATCCTTAACGGCTGGAAACGCTCGAGCAGCAGCAATTGACGCGCCCGTGGTTGTCGGTACAATGTTCTCAGCCGCAGCGCGACCGTCACGCAAGGCTTTTCCACCAGGGGCGTCTTGTAGTTTCTGACTAGCAGTATAGCTGTGGATAGTGGTCATCATCATCTTTTGGATGCCGAAGTGTCCGTCGATAATGGCCAGCACTGGCGTAATACAATTTGTCGTACAGCTCGCATTACTAATGATTGGTGCGTCTGTATCGAGCTGATCCTCGTTCACGCCAAGTACCACTGTCGGGGCGCTCTCTGCGTTATCGCCTTTCGTAGGCGCGCTGATGACCACTTTTTTAGCCCCAGCCGTTATGTGAGCCTTCGCCTTATCAGGGTCTACGAAAAAGCCGGTTGACTCAATAACCACGTCGACTTGTAGGTCTTTCCAAGGAAGGGTCGCTGGGTCCTTCTCTGCAGTAACGCGAATAGATTTTTTATCGACAATAATATTTTGCTCGTCGTAACTTACCTCGTGATCGTAGCCGCCGTAATTACTATCGTGCTTTAGTAGATACGCAAGTGTTTTTGTATCAGTAAGATCATTGATCGCGACGATTTCTATATCACTACGGTCAAATGCAATCTTGAATGCGTTGCGACCAATGCGACCAAAACCGTTAATTGCCACTCTTGTTGTCATGGTCCTCCCTCCTTATAAACATTAGCAGATTCTGCTATATTGTACGGTGTTATCAGATAGAGCGCAAGCAATTACTGATCGGCTCTAACCGTATTCATGAATGCCATAAGTTCTTCGAAAGTAGTAGAATTGGCCACGATGTGATTTAAATTTCTGAAGTCATAAGAAGTTGCGCCTATATTAGCAGCTCGGCCACCGGCCTCTTGAACCAATAGGGCGCCTGGTGCAAAGTCCCATGCAAAACCATGGCCATGAAAAGTTATCCGTGCCTCTAAGGCACCGCTGGCGATCTGTGTATATTCAAAGCCACTCGCCCCATACCGACGGACCGCATTTACGGTAGTAGAAATTCTGTCGTACAAGCCTTCAACTCCTGACTCTCCAGAAGCAGTGCCAATCGTCACCCACGCACGCCCCATCCCTCGACTGCTCACATGTATAGTATGTCCATTACAGGTCGCACCTTCACCTTTGATGGCTACATAATAATCGTCGAGTACAAAGTTATAGATAACACTCAAGATTGGCTCACCGTGATGAATAAGCGCAATCATGTTCGTCGCAAATGGCATCCCACGAATGAATGGCTCTGTGCCGTCTATCGGATCAACCAACCAGAATGTAGGCTGTTCTAAATCTACCCCACTTTCTTCGCCACCGAAGCCAATACGTTTATCAAAAGCTGCTAAGGATTGACGCAGCCGATCTTCTACCAGCAGGTCCATTTCCGTAACTGCAGTCTTGTCATCCTTCAAACGGTGTTCGATATTACCTTGGGTCTCTAGGAGTCTTGGCCGCAACCCCTCGAGTGTGTGGCGGATAACTCGCTCAGCTTTGTGTAAAAAATCACTGGTTGGTGTCATTGGACCTCTGACAAATTATCTATCTACGTTCCTGCCTTGAAAAATTGATGCATTCAACAGATCATCAAGACTCTCGAATTGTAGAAAGAGCGGTATAGCGTAGCTCAGACTTGAATGCTCTGTGTCGAATATCTTTGCCCGTACATCACTGAAGGCAAACGGCTCAACGACGATGCGCTCGCCGACATCAAGTTGCTGGGGTTGTTCGTCAGTTATATCAGTCGCAAGGAACCAAGCAACAAATTGCTCTATTTTCCGTGAAGGCTGATACACAGCAATAAGACGCCAGTTTTTGCACGACAACCCCGTTTCCTCACGCAGCTCACGCTGTGCAGCAACAAGCCAAGAGTTGTCCTCTTGATCGGGACGACCGCCCGGAAATGTTAGTTCAGCACTCCTGTCAGGTTGCTCATCATGAATCATGACAAGTTTGCCATTCTTGATCGCGATTATCTGAACCGTGTCGGGTCGACGTAACATTTCAAATATTGCCTCAGAGCCATCAAACATTTTTTGTGGCCACTGATATACATCAAAAATGACACCATTGAATACTTGCTTAGCATTGTCAGGAACCGTTCTAGCGTGGCTTGGTAATGTCTTGTACATCGATGTGTGGTTTCTCGGCTGCAATACGCGGTTTAGTTCGTTTGATTCTTGTAGCGATCGATGCATTCGGCAATTATCTGCTTGGCAGCCTCGGCATCGCCCCAACCTAGTACCTTAGTACTACCTGGCTTCTTTAGATCCTTATAGTGATTAAAGTGGTGCTCTATCTTCTGTTTCCACCGCTCCCCAAGGTCGTCCAAATTCTTTATCCCGTTTCCAGTGTTGCGGTCATCGGCGGGAACGACTACTACCTTATGATCCATGTCGCCATCGTCTTCAAAATTCAACACCCCAACAACTGTAGCATCCAACCAAATACCGGTCGGTAGTGGTTCTCCGCAAACGATAAGTGTGTCCAGCTCGTCGCCGTCTTCGTCAAGAGTCTGTGGGATAAATCCATAGTTACATGGTTTCGCAAAGATTGCTGGCTCGACACGGTCCAGCATAAAAGCAGCGTGTTCGCGATCCCATTCAATCTTTAAAATAGAACCTTCCGAAATCTCAACAACCGTATGTACGGTGCCATTCTGCCAATTACCTACGCTCAATACTGTATTAAAGTCTGCCATGCCAATAATCCTTTCTTCTTAGCCTCTGGTCTTGAATCTATACTAGCATGCAGGCAATTGACAGTCATAATCGTAGGCGCTGTAGGGTGGCATTTTCTAAAGAGAGCTCCATGGTGAGAACTAGCGGCAATTTACTGGGACTGGTTTAGTAACCGCTTTACCATCAGAGCGAGCATTGTTGCTCCACGTACCTACAGAGGCGGGCTTCCATATCTGAGCCTCAGCCCCAAACACGCCAGGTTCAATAACGTTATCCTCGACATCAGCATTTCTTGTTCCTTCGTCGTAGAAACTGTACGCACCACCATTCAAATAATTATACTTCACGATCGTGCCAACAATATTTGCCTGGCAGGAGTTGAAGTGGTCTTGAACGAAGAAAGCAGCTGTTGCATGCTCGCCATTGACAGTGACATCGACATAGTTATGTGTGAGTACGACATTGCTACCGGATAGCAGAAAAATACCATCGAGATGTGGGTCAGAAGCAGTATACGATAAATTGTGAATCCAGTTGGAGTCGAGTATCGAATTGTCACCCGCTATTTCAATGCCATGCGGTTGGCCAGATATATCATTATTATAAAGTTTAAACGATGCCGTTCCGTTAGTAATGACATTTCCGTTATCAGAATTCGTCGGAAAAGCCTTACCCGAAGGCCATCGTAAGGTTGAATTATATATATTCACCGTTGGTGACCCGCTACTGCTGGATATGATGGTATGTGGATTGCCACTACTGCCACCTCCTTCAATAATTGAATTGGTGATAGTCAGCATACTATTACCAGTCCAGGTAAATCCACCTTTTATATAGACATGATCAAGCGTCATAGTTGAAGCATTGCATACAGTACCGTCGTTGGTATTATACGTGCAGCTTGCGCTACAATTGTCAGTTTGTAAGGCACAATCTTTCAAAAGGTGCGTGGCATCGACTACTTGCAACTGGATGGTATCGCCATGGTAGCCTGTTGCACTTGGATTGACCGCGCTGCTCCCAGAGGGGACACCGCTATTCCCCGACCCGGAAGGTGGAGGGGTTGACGTTGGTGGAGTCACGGGTGGTGGAGATGTGACGGGTGGCACGGACGTCGGGGTTGGTGTGGGCGCCTTCGGCACTGTCCAATGTTGAGCAGCAGTACCGTTGCAAGCATAGAGCCATATAGGATTACCATTGACAATTTTAGCCCACTGATCATCTAGACAAAGCCCCGAATTAGGGTTCACAATAGTACCATTACTATTAACAGTCCATTGCTGGGCGACCGTGCCATTACAGGCGTACAGCCAAACTGGAGTTCCTGACTTGGTACCTCGATACTTCACATCCAAACAATATGCATCAGTCAAATGTATGGTGCCGTCGGCTTTGATTGTCCATTGCTGGGCTGCAGTGCTATTACACCCATAAAGCTGGATCTTATTTTGATTTCTGAGATGGTCACCGTTGTTATCCAAACACTTGCCACTAATACCTTTAATGGAGCCTGTGGCACTTGCTGCAATAGTAAGGACTAGCGTTAGCGAGCCAATAACCGCGAATGCACAAATAAAGATAGCCAGACTGCCCCGTCGGCGGAGAAAGAGTTTATGGCCCCTGTAGCTGGTAATTATTTTTGCCTGCTTTGGACTAGATGAATTTTTAGTAGCTTTCTTCGGTAACTTTGCCATGTAGACCTTTGTTGTAGTTATGTTTTTTAAACTGTAGCACATAATAACTGCAGCAAACTAGGACCTCCTCAAAACGTGATGCTATACTTAATCAAAACACCATGACGAAAATCATTGGACATCGCGGCGCTGCAGGACTAGCGCTGGAAAATAGTACGGAAAGCATTCGTGCGGCGCTGAAGCAAGCTGTCGACAGCATTGAGTTTGACGTGCATCGAACACGTGATAATAAGCTGGTTGTCGTTCACGATAAACATACCGGCCGAGTCGCCCAAGAAAGAGTGCGCATCAGCGAAAAAACATTAGATGAATTACGTAAGCTGCCCCTAAATAATGGTCAGCCGCTGCCGACGCTTGATGACATGCTAGAAATTTTGGGTAGCAAACCAATAATTATTGACATCAAGGATGAAGGCTCCTCCGGTGAACTGTTGCAGGCTTTAAAGCGCCATCCCAAAGCAAACGCTAGCTTCGCCTCCTTCAAGCACGGTGAATTACGACAACTGCATGAAAGGCGGCCGGAAATTCCAATATACGTTCTAGAGCACTTCAGCCCGATAGACATTATTCATAGCGCTATTGCTCTTGGAGCACGTGGCATTGGGCTCAACAAATGGCTGATGAACCCATTTACCTACTACTTGGCACAACGATATAATCTCGAACTATACGTCTATACACTCAACAACCACAGGCTCGGTCGACTTTTTAAAAGATTATATCCAGCAGTAGATATCTGCACCGACCATCCCGAACGCTTCATTGACGTACGCAACGGCAATACGAATGCTGCACAACATAAAAAGTTAAAATAACAATACGATGTATGAATGTTACCTTTGACCATAGCGAAGACATCGCGCACAATATTAGGTCTTTCTGGTTTAAGCCAGAAAGACCAGTTCACTTTATTGCAGGCCAGTTCACCGAGCTCTATCTGCCACACGTTGCCGATACACGAGGACAACGCCGCTGGTTCACCATTTCAAGCTCTCCTACCGATCCTCTGCTAGCGATTACCACTAAGCTAAGTACTAGGCAGGGTAGCACTTTTAAAGCTGCCCTCCAACGACTAGAAGCGGGCTCTTCTCTCAAACTGGCTGAGCCAATGGGAGACTTTGTGTTGCCCAAGGATTCCACCATACCGCTTATATTCATCGCTGGAGGCATTGGTATCACACCCATACATAGCATGATTAAGTATCTACAGACTACCAGCGAACGACGTCACGTCCAGTTGATCTATGCAGTAAGCTATGAGGAAGAATTAATTTTTGAACCATTGCTGCGCGCCTATGATCTAATACTGACACCTGTCGTTAAACATCCAGCTGTGGGCTATAAGGGGGAAACTGGCTCGCTTACCGCTGATCGAATAGCAGCACTAGCTCCTATCGAAGTAAACACACTCATCTATCTAGCTGGCCCCGAGCCAATGGTAGAGTCTCTCACGAAAGAGCTCACCGTCATGGGTATTGACCCACAGCGCATTGTCACAGACTATTTCCATGGCTACAAACGCTTCTAAATCACTCGCCACCCCTATGTTCCCTTTATTTCTAGGTTATACTCATAATCATGTGTCAATAACTTCCCTAAAAAGCTATCTATTAACCCGAATTCCGTTAGGCCACCCTCTCCGTAAGTAGTACCTGCTTCGCTCGTTGCTCCAATTGCCCCAGTCGTCTGAGCTGGTACGCTAGCAGACACCACACATAGTGTGCAAAGAAGCCCA
>Ga0247666_1000134_pt1 | contig 33480 bp, 28 predicted proteins | sample CNK07_metaG_FD_183025 | JGI IMG/M metagenome (GOLD analysis project Ga0247666, IMG submission 183025) | Soil microbial communities from Purdue University Martell Research Forest, Indiana, United States - CNK07 | ecosystem: Environmental > Terrestrial > Soil > Temperate forest > Bulk soil...
CGCCGCGCCCCGCCCCCCCCCCCCCCCCGCTTTTTCGATTACGAAGAGGGGGGGGGGGGGGGGGGCGACGGCGTAGCGTTTTTGATCGCTTCGGCAAGCAATCCCGATTCCTGGTCCCGGAAACAACCGGGCAGTGCCCCATGTCGATCTCCCTGGAACGTCTCGCACCACGAGTGCTAATCGTCGATGACGATGACGGTATCCAGACGCTCATGAAGACGCTCCTGCGACGGCGTGAGGTCATCGTCGACAGCGTCTCGGACGGCGATGCGGCTCTCCGCAAAATGCGCGAACGGAGCTACGACTCGATCGTGCTCGACCTGATGCTTCCAAAGGTGAACGGCTTCGAAGTCGTCCGGGAACTGAAGACCAACTCGCCCGATCTTCTAAAACGCACGATCGTCGTCACCGCCGTCTCGAATCACGCGCTCGCCGACTTCGAAGACAGCGGGCTCGTGCGCTGCGTCCTCCGTAAACCGTTCGACATCAACCAGTTCATCAACGAAGTGCTGGCCTGCGCGACGAACAACAACGGAAACTGAGAGAGGCAATGGACAATTGACAATGGACAATTGACAACGAGACAAGGCAACCCTATCGGCGCCCTCGTTGTCCATTGTCAATTATCAATTGTCCATTGCGCCTCCGCGTCTCCGCGTGACCGTTCCCCCTTGCAACATGCAAAACATTGCATTTCAACTCCCACCCAGCTATTACTTCGCCCGAGGAGCACCGAGATGACGGCAACCACAGAAACCATCGAAGCGATGACCGCGGATGAAATCGTCGCCCTGACCAAGCGCCACACCATTTTTTCCTGGTCCGCCCAGGGCAGCGTCAATCCCATCCCCATGGTCCGCGGCGAAGGGATCTACTTCTGGGACGCCAACGGCAAGCGCTACATGGACATGAACTCGCAGCTCATGTGCGTCAACATCGGCCACGGCGACCGCCGCGTCATCGACGCCATCAAGCGTCAGGCCGAGGAGTTGGCGTATGCGGGGCCGGGAATGGCGACACCGGTGCGCGCCCGCGTCGGCAAGATGCTCGCCGACCTCACCCCCGGCGACCTCAATCGCTTCTTCTTCACCCTCGGCGGCGCCGAGGCCAACGAAAACGCCATCCGCGTTGCGCGCATGGTCACCGGTCGGCAGAAAATCATGGCCCGCTACCGCTCGTATCACGGCGCCACGTCCGGCGCGATCTCGCTCACCGGCGACCCGCGCCGCTGGGCCAACGAGCCTGGCCTCCCCGGCGTCGTCCGATTCTTCGATCCCTACAAATACCGCAGCCATCTCTTCCGGGAAGGCGACAGCGACGAGATGTTCACGCGCCGCTGCCTCGACGAGATCGAAGAGACATTGATGTACGAAGGTCCGCAGACCATCGCCGCGATTTTCATCGAGACCGTCACCGGCACGAACGGCCTCATCGTCCCGCCCGACGGCTACCTCCAGGGTCTGCGCCAGATCTGCGATCGTCATGGCATCCTCCTCGTCTGCGACGAAGTGATGTGCGGCCTCGGCAGAACCGGAAAGTGGTTCGCCGCCGATCACTGGAACGTCGTCCCCGACATGATCACGATGGCCAAGGGCCTGACGTCGGCGTATCTCCCGCTCGGCGCGCTGGCGATGAGCGACCGCATCGCCAACTATTTCGACAAGAACACGTTCTTCGGCGGTCTCACTTACAACGCTCATCCGATGAGCCTCGCTGCGGCCGAAGCGTGCCTGCAGGCGATGATCGACGACGACACGATGGTGCACACGCAGAAGATGGGCCGCGTGCTCCGCGATCTTCACGGCGCGATGAAGGACAAGCACCCCTCGGTCGGCGACGTCCGCTCCATCGGCCTCTTCGGCGTCCTGGAACTGGTGCGCAACCGCGTAACGAAAGAGCCGATGGCCCCGTTCAACGGCACCAGCCCCGAAATGCAGAAGCTCGGCGCGTTCCTGAAAGAGCACGGCATGTACGCCTTCATCAACTGGAACAACCTCTTCACCAACCCGCCGCTGTGCATTACGGAAGCACAGCTCCGCGAAGCATTCGAGCTGATCGATCGAGGGTTGGAGATTACGGATGCGGCGGTGATGGGGTAGGTGACCCAACGTTGCGCGATGAACCTACTTCACTTCGGCGACTCTTACGACATCGTTAAGCGAACACTTCTTACTTGGCTGTCCACCTTTGGCCAATGGCAGGCTCACCCTATGTTTACGTGCGAGGCCTCCCAAGAAGAGGCTGCGGCGTTCGAACGGCTCATCGGCGTTCCCCTTCTTTCGCGCGACATCCTCACAGCGCGAACGAACCGCAACGACTACTTTGCGGTTTGCGCCAAGGCCGAAAACCTCTTTCTCGATCCCGATACGGGCGTATCGATTGGAAACGCCCGGTCATCACCCGCACACATTCTCGCCTCTGAGCTCGTGCGCCTATGTTGCGACCGGCCAACTCGGCTCACATTGGTCTTCGACCAGAGCTTCAGCCGAGGATCTGGAAGCAACGCCATTAATCGAAAGCTAGAGTTCTTTGCCGAGCAAGGAATGGCGGCTTGCTACTACCAGTCGCACGCTTCCTTCTTGCTGGTGTCACCGAATGCCTCAATCGTCAACCGTGCGAGAGCGCATCTCGTTGAAACAGCAGGTCTACCTTCTCATCGGATTGTTGCTCGTGCTATCGGAACCAACCGACCGGCGTAGAATGACTTGATGAGCGAATTCATGGTCGATGTCGAACGGGAAGACGACGGGCGCTGGATCGGAGAAGTAACGGATCTCCCTGGAGTTCTCTGCTACGGCACAACACGCGACGAAGCCGTGGCGAAAGCTAAAGCCCTCGCATTTCGTGTTCTCGCCGACCGCCTGGATCACGGCGAGGACATCCCGGAGCTTCACGGCGTTTTCGCCATCAGCGGATGAACTGGCCGACGAGTAAAGCCAACCGCGTACTGGCTGCCCTCCTTCGCATCGGTTGGTCAATCAAGAGGCAGTCGGGATCTCATCGCATCCTGCAGCGCACCGATTGGCCGGATTTCGTTTTCTCATTCCACGACCAGGAAGAGATCGGGCCACGAATGCTCGCCCGGATAGCGAAACTCACAGGACTCCGACCGGGAGATCTTTGATTGAGGACATCGCTGTAAAATCGTTCGCATGGGCGAGACAAACCTTGACAATGAACCTTCCGCCGATGGGATTGGCCCGGGTTGGTTAGCTGAAGCGGAGCGTCGCTACCAGGAGATCAATGACGGCACGGCGTGCACCATACCTTCCGAAGAAGTGTTCGCTGAGTTGGCAGTCCGACATCAAGAGTGAGATGGCGGTGCGGCTGCTCTTATGTCGGACCCGAAACGAGTTTCAAGCCCGCTCCCACGTGTTCTTCTCGATCGACCGAAACTGAATGCTCTCAAGCACAGGATCGAGAGACGATGACTGGTCAGCGTAGACCTCATTGATCTTCGCTGTGATCGCTTCCTCACCGCTCTCCTGAACGAGGCGCTCGAGGGCGAGCGTGAAGAGGCGGCTGCGAGAGATGCCCATGCGTCGCGCCAGCTCGTCCGCCGCCCTCAGAATTGCGTCAGGAATCGTGACCGAAGCCTTCACAAGCAGAGTGTGACCTCCGCAGGAGCTTCGGTCAAACTGCTTCACGATCCCCGACCATAGCCGCCCTCATCTGCCAGGGTCGTTCGAGGTGACTTTCGCCGATTAGCAACGCCCGTTCAACGATTTGCGACGCGGATGGTAAAGAGATTGCTTTACCGAATGCGTCCGGGCCGGGGCCTGCTGGAGTATCGATGAACCGCAGAGTGGACGAAACCGTGGCCGATCGAGAAGTGTCGTACGAAGTACCGAACCCCGCGGCGAGACAGGCTCCGAAGCCTGTGGAAGACGACGACAGGAACGCGGCCGCGCGGCCGAACCGGCGCGGGCGATTCATCCTGATCGCGATCGGAATCGTGATCGCCATCGTGATCGTCGTCGCGCTGCGCAAGCGATCGGCCACTGAGGCGCAGACATCCAAAGAGGCGGCAGCGGCAGGAAGGAACCGCGCCTCCACGGTCGCCGTCGCTCCGGTCGAGGAGCGCGATGTTCCCGTCTATCTCGACGGACTCGGCAACGTCAACGCCCTCAACACCGTTACCGTCAAGACGCGCATCGACGGACAGCTCGAGCGCTTCAACTTTCAGGAAGGGCAGATGGTCCACGCCGGCGAAGAGCTGGCGCTGATCGATCCGCGGCCCTCGGAAGCGGCGCTCGCGCAAGCCGAGGCCACGAAGTTCAGGGACGAGGCAACGCTGGAAAACACGCGGCGCGATCTGCAGCGCTTCGCCGATCTGTACAAAGCCGGCGTGATCCCGCAGCAGCAGTACAACACGCAACAGTCGCAACTGCGCGTCAACGAAGGCTCGGTCAAGGCGGACGCGGCGCAGGTCCAGAACGCGCAGCTCAACGTCAGCTACTGTCACATCAAGTCGCCGATCGATGGGCGCATCGGCATTCGCTCGGTCGATCCCGGCAACATGGTCCACGCCTCCGATCCGAACGGCCTGATCGTCATCACGCAACTGCAGCCGATCGCTGTCCTCTTCACCGTACCCGAGGACAGTCTTCCGGCGGTCGCGCAACACATGCGCGGCGGACTTCCTGTGGAGGCCTGGAGCCGGGACAGCACTCAGAAGCTCGCTGACGGTCGCCTTCTGACCATCGACAACCAGATCGATCCGAACACCGGCACATTCCGGTGCAAAGCCGTCTTCGATAACAAAGACGGCGCACTCTTTCCGAACCAATTCGTCAACGCCCGCCTTCGAGTCGACGTCCGGCACAACGCGCTGACGGTTCCCGCCGCGGCGGTACAGCACGGCTCGCAGGGAACGTACGTTTACGTCGTACGGCCGGACAAGACCGTGGACGCGCGGCCGGTCGCGGTTGTGATGACCGAGGGGACGACGTCGGTACTGAGTGGGGGAGTGAATCCCGGCGATCAGGTAGTGACAGACGGAGCGGACAAGCTCCAGCCGCACGGCAAAGTCGAGATCGCGGGCGCGGGCGGTGGCCGTGGCGGAGGCAGGAACGGTGGCGGCAAAGGGGCGCCGGGAGCAGCCAGGAGGAAACAGGCGGGCCAGCCGTGAACCCATCCCGCATTTTCATTTTGCGGCCAGTCGCAACGTCGCTATTGATGGCGGCGATTCTTCTGGCCGGCTTCGTCGCCTTTCGCCAACTCCCCGTTTCGGCGTTGCCGCAGGTCGACTATCCGACGATCCAGGTGCTGACGTTCTATCCGGGCGCGAGTCCCGACGTCATGACGTCCTCGGTCACGGCGCCGATGGAACGTCAATTCGGGCAGATCCCCGGTCTTACGCAGATGAGCTCGACCAGCTCATTCGGCGGCTCGCTCATCACGCTGCAGTTCGATCTCAAACAGAACATCGACGTCGCGGAGCAGGAAGTGCAGGCGGCGATCAACGCCGCAGCTAGCTTTCTTCCGCGCGACCTTCCCAACCCGCCGATCTATAGCAAGGTCAATCCCGCCGACACCCCCATCCTCACGCTCGCGCTGACGTCGACGCAGCTTCCGCTGAGCAAAGTGGAGGACCTCGCCGATACGACGCTCGCTCAGAAAATCTCGCAGCTTCCCGGCGTCGGACTGGTCACGATCAGCGGCGGCCAGAAACCGGCCGTGCGCGTACAGGCCAATCCGTCGGCGCTTGCTTCCTACGGTTTGAGTCTTGAGGATCTGCGAACCGGACTCGCGGCTGCGAACACGGACCAGGCCAAGGGCAACCTGCAAGGTCCGTCGCAAAGCTTCAGCATCGGCGCGAACGACCAGATTTACGCCAGTGCCGACTACAAGCCGGTCATCATCGCCTACCGGAACGGCGCGCCCATTCGCGTCGGCGACGTCGCCAGCGTCGTCGACGGCGTCGAGAACGCGCAGCAGGCAGCGTGGATGAACGCCACGCCCGCCGTGATCATGAACGTGCAGCGGCAGCCCGGCGCGAACATCATCAACGTCGTCGACCGCATCGAACAGCTTCTGCCGCAGCTCTCCGCCAGTCTTCCGCCGACGGTCAAGGTCACGGTACTTACCGACCGGACCGTCACCATCCGCGCCTCGGTACACGACGTCGAGCTGGAGTTGCTGCTCACGATCGCCCTCGTCGTGATGGTGATCTTCCTGTTCCTGCGCCGCCTGTCGGCAACCATCATTCCGAGCGTCGCCGTCCCTCTGTCGATCGTCGGCACCTTCGGCGTGATGTACCTCCTCGGCTACTCGCTCGACAACCTCTCCCTCATGGCGCTGACCATCTCCACCGGCTTCGTCGTCGACGACGCCATCGTCATGATCGAGAACATCACGCGCTACATCGAGGAGGGCCACGCCCCGCTCGAGGCCGCGTTGATGGGCTCGAAGCAGATCGGCTTCACGATCGTGTCCTTGACCGTCTCGCTGATCGCCGTGCTGATCCCGCTGCTCTTCATGGGCGACATCGTCGGGCGTCTTTTCCGCGAGTTCGCGGTCACACTGAGCGTCACCATTCTCGTCTCCGCCGTTGTGTCTCTGACGCTGACGCCGATGATGTCGGCCAAGCTTCTCAAGGCCGACAAAAAAGGTGAGGAGAGCCGCTTCTACCTCAAATCGGAAGAGCTCTTCAACCGCGTGATCGCGTACTACGGCCGCACGCTTCAATTCGTCCTGCGGCACCAGACCACGACGCTGATCGTCACCTTCGCCACGCTCGTGCTGACGCTCATCCTCTACATCGTCGTGCCGAAGGGTTTCTTTCCCGTCCAGGACACCGGCGTGATTCTCGGCATCTCCGAGGCACCGGAGACGACGTCGTTCGCGCGCATGGCCGACCGGCAGCAAGCGCTCGCGGATGTGGTCACCAAGGATCCGGACGTGGAAAGCGTCTCGTCGTTCATTGGCGTCGACGGTACGAACATGACCTCGAACATCGGCCGGATTCAGATCAACCTCAAGCCGCGCGACGAGAGAAAAACCGAAGCATCCGAGATCATCCGGCGCCTCCAGCCGAACCTGGCGAAGGTCGCGGGGATCACGCTCTTCATGCAGCCGGTGCAGGATCTCTCCGTCGAGAACCGCGTCAGCCGCACGCAGTACCAATACACGCTGGAAGACGCCAACGCCGCCGAGCTCGCGGAGTGGACACCAAGAGTCATCGCGAAGCTGCAGACGATTCCCGACTTGCGCGACGTCGCCGGCGACCAGGGCACCGGAAGTCTCGAGGCCGATCTCGTCGTCGACCGCAACACCGCCTCGCGGCTCGGCGTCACACCGCAGATGATCGATGACACGCTCTACGACGCCTTCGGCCAGCGGCAGGTCTCGACCATCTTCACGCAGCTCAACCAGTACCACGTCGTGCTCGAAGCCGATCCGAAACTGCAACTCAGCCCCGATGCGTTGCAGCACATCTACATACACGCCTCGCCGAATGGCGGAGGCGCGGCCAGCACCGCGGGAACGGGGACGCCCGCCGTCGGCGCAGCGGCAGCATCGCAGACGGCACAAGCCGCGCCCGCCGCGACATCGGCAACTGCATCGACACCGGGTACGACCTCGCCCGTTCAGGGACTCTCCGGAACGCGCGAGCAGATCATTCCACTCAGCAGCTTCGCGCGATTCGAGACGAAGCCGGCACCGGTGGCCATCAATCACATCGGCCAGTTCCCTGTGGCGACGATCTCGTTCAATCTCGCGCCGGGCGCCTCGCTTGGCAATGCCACGAAGCAGATCGACGCACTCACCGCCCAGCTCGGGATGCCGGCCAGCATCCACGCTGAATTTCAGGGCACCGCCGCCGTCTTCCGCAGCTCGCTGGCGAACGAGGGCTATCTCATCCTCGCAGCGCTGATCACCGTCTACATCGTGCTCGGCGTGCTGTACGAAAGCTACATCCATCCGCTCACGATTCTCTCGACGCTTCCGTCGGCCGGCGTCGGCGCGATCCTGGCCCTGATGCTCTTCCACATGGAGTTGAGCGTCGTCGCGCTGATCGGCATCATCCTGCTCATCGGCATCGTGAAGAAGAACGCGATCATGATGATCGACTTCGCGCTCGAGGCTGAGCGCGAACAGAACAAGCCGGCGCAAGAAGCGATCTACGACGCCTGCCTGCTGCGCTTCCGTCCAATCATGATGACGACGTTCGCCGCACTCTTCGGCGGCCTCCCCCTCGCGCTCGGCACCGGCACCGGCTCAGAGCTGCGCCATCCCCTCGGCGTCACGATCGTCGGCGGCCTGCTCGTCAGCCAGCTCCTCACGCTCTACACGACACCGGTCGTCTATATCTGGTTCGACAATCTCGCCAAACGGATGAAACGGCATGTTCGCGTCGGAAATCGAGTGCACGGAGTACAACCGGCAGAACAGCCAGCGGAAGGCTGAAGGCGGAACGATGAAGCCTGAACCAACTCCGCCACGATTCCCGAAGTTCGTCCTGGAATTGCCAGCGACACTCTTCAATCGAGCGCGAAGCCGGATGAGAGGGCACTTCCCTGTCGCGATACTCGTGCACCAACGGCAACTCCAAGAAATGCGAGCGCCTCAATCAACTGCGTCCGCGCTTCTCACACGCCTATCGAGATTCCTCGCACCGCATCTCAATCGAGCGCCTTCTCCCCCACGCTTTTTGTGGGGGAGAAGGTGGCGAAGCCGGATGAGGGGGCATTTTCCTGTCGCGATACTCCTGCACGAACGGCAACTCCCCAAAATGCGGGGGCACGGTCACGTTTGTCCCAATCAACGCCCCCCTCATCCGCCTTCGGCACCTTCTCCCCCCGAAAAGGCCCGGGGGGAGAAGGCGCTCGATACAAAGGGGTCCCGAGCTCTGAAAGGGTTTGAGCAGTACGGGCTAGCGCACGTCGCTAGTTGCTCATCGCTCCTCGTTCATTCTTCAAACCTTCATCCTTCTGCCTTCATCCCTCATCCTTCAGAAACATGAGCTTCTCCGAGCCATTCATTCGCAGACCGGTCGGCACCGCGCTCCTGAGCGTCGCGATCCTGATGGCGGGAGCGCTCGGCTACATGAACCTTCCCGTCGCGCCCTTGCCGCAGGTCGAATTTCCCACGATCTCCGTGGGCGCCGGATTGCCGGGCGCCGATCCGGAGACGATGGCCTCATCCGTGGCCACGCCGCTGGAACGTCAATTCGGACGCATCGCCGGTGTGACGCAAATGACCTCGAACAGCTCCTCGGGCTCGACGAACGTCACACTGCAGTTCGAGCTCGACCGCGACATCGACGCCGCCGCGCGCGACGTGCAGGCGGCCATCAACGCCGCGCGAGGCCAGCTTCCGGCGAATCTGCCGTCGAATCCGAACTGGCGCAAAGTCAATCCCGCCGACGCGCCGATCATGATCCTCGGCCTCACCTCGGACGTGAAAACGCAGCCGCAGATGTACGACGTTGCAGATTCGGTCCTGGCGCAGAAGATCGCCCAGATCGACGGGATCGGACAGGTCTTCGTCGGCGGCAGCTCACGTCCTGCCGTGCGCGTTGAAGTCAATCCGCTGCAGCTCAGCAAGCTCAATGTCGGGATCGATCAGGTGCGCGCGGCAATCGGCACTGCCAACGCCAACCGTCCCAAGGGATCGATCTCCGGCCCGGGCAACGTCTGGATGCTGCAGACGAATGATCAGCTCTTCAAGGCGAACGAATACCGCAGTCTCATCGTGGCCTCGCGCGACGGCAAACCGGTGATCCTTTCCGAAGTGGCGCGAGTCGAAGACTCGGTCGAGAATATTAATAGTGCGGGATCCGTGAACGGCAAGCCGGCCATTTCCCTCGTCCTCTTCCGGCAGCCGGGAGCGAACATCATCGGCACCGTCGACCGCGTCCGGGCCATGATTCCGCAACTGCAGGCCACGATCCCGCCGTCGATCCATCTCGACGTCGTCCTCGACCGCACCGGCACGATCCGCGCCTCGGTGCGCGACGTCGAGGTGACGCTGAGCATCTCGATTCTTCTGGTCATCCTCGTCGTCTTCGTCTTCCTTCGAAGCGGCTGGGCCACCGTCATTCCCAGCGTGGCCGTGCCGCTCTCGCTCATCGGCACGTTCGGCGTGATGTATCTCCTCGGCTACTCGCTCGACAACCTCTCGCTCATGGCCTTGACCATTTCGACCGGATTCGTCGTCGACGATGCCATCGTCGTGATCGAGAACATCAGCCGTCATCTCGAGGACGGCATGAAGCCGCTCGACGCCGCGCTGCGCGGCGCAAGCGAGATCGGCTTCACCGTCTTCTCCATGAGCACCTCGCTCATCGCCGTCTTCATCCCCATCCTGCTCATGGGAGGCATCGTCGGAAGGCTCTTCCGCGAGTTCGCCGTCACGCTGAGCGTGGCTATCGTCTTTTCTCTGATCATCTCGCTGACCACGACGCCGATGATGTGCGCGAAGTTCCTGCGCTCCGAAAAGGAGCGCAAGCACGGCCGCCTCTATCGCGCCAGCGAGCGCGCCTTCGACCATCTCCGAAGCGGCTACGAGCACACGCTCGACTTTGTGCTCGACCACCGCCTGCCGGTTCTCCTCGTCACGCTGGCGACAATCGGTTTCACCGTCTATCTTTACGTGGTCATTCCGAAGGGCTTCTTTCCTTCGCAGGACACCGGACGACTCAGCGGCAACGTGCAGGGTGCTCAGGACACCTCATTCGACGCGCTGATCACAAAGCTCAAGCAGTTTATGCGCATCGTCGAGAAGGATCCGGCTGTCGAGAGCGTCATCTCCTTCACGGGCGGCGGACGCGGCGGCGGCAACTCGGCCAGCATGTTCGTGACGCTCAAACCGCTGGACGTCCGCAAGGCCTCCGCACAGGAGATCATCGCCCGGCTTCGCCCGAAGACGTCACACATTCCCGGCGCGCAACTCTTCCTCACCGCCGTGCAGGATGTGCGCGTCGGCGGGCGTCAGAGCAATGCCGAATATCAGTACACACTTCAGGGCGACAACGTGGCCGACGTCATGTCATGGGCGCCGAAACTCTCCAAAGCCATGCAGAAAATGAAGGAGCTGAAAGACGTTTCGAGCGACCAGCAGAATCAAGGCTTGCAGGCCTCCGTGGTCATCGACCGCCAGACTGCCGCGCGCCTCGGCATCTCGCTCGCCTCGATCGACAGCACGCTCTACGACGCCTTCGGCCAGCGGCAGGTCTCGGTCATGTACAGCGGGATGAACCAGTATCACGTGGTGATGGAAGTCGATCCGAAGTTCAGCGGCTCACCGGCAGCCTTGAGCAACGTCTACGTCCATTCGTCGAGCGGGCGTGAAGTGCCGCTCAGCACGATCGCTCACTTCGGCCTCGATCAGACGCCGCTCTCCGTCCCGCACCAGGGCCAGTTCCCCGCCGTCACCATCTCATTCAACCTGTCTCCTGGCGTCTCGCTCGGCGTCGCCACCGCCGCCATCGAAGATGAGGAAAGGAAGATGGGAATGCCGTCGTCGATTCATCCCGGCTTCCAGGGGACGGCGCAGGCCTTTCAACAATCGCTGTCGACGGAACCGATGTTGATCCTGGCTGCACTTCTCGCCGTCTACATCGTTCTCGGCATCCTCTACGAGAGCCTCGTGCATCCGGTCACGATCCTCTCCACGATCCCGTCGGCCGGAGTGGGCGCGTTGATCGCTCTGCTGCTGACCAACACCGAGTTCACGATCATCGCGCTGATCGGAATCATCCTGCTGATCGGCATCGTCAAGAAGAACGCCATCATGATGATCGACTTCGCGCTCGAGGCCGAGCGCAAGCACGGAAAGAGCGCCCGTGACGCCATCCGCGAAGCCTGCCTCCTCCGCTTCCGTCCGATCATGATGACGACGATGGCCGCGCTCTTCGGCGGCCTTCCTCTCGCTCTCGGCGGCGGCACCGGAAGCGAGCTTCGCCGCCCCCTCGGTATCGCCATCGTCGGCGGCCTGATCATGAGCCAAATGCTCACGCTCTTCACGACGCCGGTGACGTATATGTACCTCGACAAGCTGCGGCTACGCGGACGCGAGAAGCAGCCGGCGGCGGAGCCGGTGAGGGCGTAGGGCACGCGCTAGATCCGGGCCCTTTCAGACCACTGAGCTATCAGGCGGGATCCAACCATCGAGGCGGGACGCCTCGATGGCCGCGGGCGAAGACGCCCGCACTCCTCAGCGCTTCGAAAGGAGTGCGGTCGTCTCGACCGCGGGCACTTGGGCGTCCTCGCCCGAGTGCGGTCAGGGCGGAGGTCGAAATTCGCCGACGTTCTTGCTCGCGAAGTAAGGCTTGGTAGTCTCTCTGCTAGTCGCGCCGCGCGGAAGACTTCTGAAGTTTCTTGCGAATTGAGCGCACCTCAACGGTCTCGAAGACAAACCTGCGCGAAGGCGTCTCTTCGCCACGATGAATCCGGCCAGCCTGTTGAATGCTCTCTACGAGCTCAGAAAAAAGTCGCTTCTTCATTTAGGACTCGTTTCGGGTGATTCACCTTCAGCCATTTACGACAAAATCCTCGCCAGAAAATCGGGATGAATGCTCCAGCCTAAGAAGCCCGCCAACCCGAACAGCACGCCGAAGAACATGAAGATCGCGGCGAGGCCGAGAAGCCACCACTTCTTCGTCAGGGCAGTGACGCCGAAGAGGGCGATGGCGACGGAGATGCAGGCTTCATTCATGTCGAACTGATCGTCGTGAAAATTGAGTGCGTCGTACTCCTTCTGAAAACCCTCGGCTTGTTTCTTGATGTCCTCTTTCTCCTTCGTGTACTTCTTCACCTGCGACTGATAGGACGCGATCTTCTGATCGATCAGCGGCGCGAACTTCTGATCGGTGAGGATGGCCCGCTGCAGCGTGAGCTGATCGAGCACTGACTCCGCCAGATTCAGCTTCATCCCCTTGGCCTGGTAGTACGACCACTGGTCGAGCGCATTCGCCTGCGCTTGCTGCATCGCCTGGACGATGTTGCCGTCCTTGACGTTGCAGACAGCCATGAACGTCGCCGCGATGGCCACGAGCAGCGCGATGATCGAGTTGAGTCGCGATTCGGAGCCGTGCTCCACAGCCTCGCTGATGGTTTCGTCGATGTCGGACATGCGCGGAATTGTAATGGCTCTTCAACCACAGAGGCACAGAGAACACTGAGGTGAAGGTTTTCTTCTGTGACCTCTGTGTCTCAGTGGTGACTGCCTTTCCAGCCTACGAAAATCTCTTCAACTTCGGCCAGATCTGCTTCAGCGTCGTCCATCCCCGCGGCTTCTGTGCGAGATACAGCGTGAAGTGCTCCTGCTCCATCGCCCTCGGATCCCCGATCACCGCCATCGGCCGTACATCCTCGAACCAGTGATCGAGACCCTCGCGGTCATCGCCGAGTACAAGCATGCTTTCTCCGGTGTAGTTGCGGGGACCCCAGTACCAATTGGTCAGGTGTCCGCCGATCGCTCTCGGCAAGCCGTAACGCGGGCCGTAGAAATCGATCGCACCCGACTGGCCGTAGTCGTTGCCGAAGATCGCCGTCTTCGCCCGCTCCTCGGGTGGCAGACTGTTGTAGACGCGCGCCGTCGTCTCCACCATCTCCTGCCAGCCGAAACGGTCCGCGAAAAACTGTGGCATCGACGTCGTTGCACGATGTTCGAAACGAGGTTGCTTGATGTGCGTCAGCTCCGTGAATCGTTCGTATGCCGCCGGCGAGAGAACCGGTACCGCTGTCGGCGCGATGAGCAACCCCACCAGAACGATGAGCGACGCGTAGGCGGGACGCATCCATCCACGCCCGGCGTGCTCTGTCATCCGCTCGATGGCAATCGCACCCGCTGCAATGATCATGATGAACGCCGGAAGCAGATAGTAGAAACGTCCGCCCGAGAGGATCAGAACGACATAGGCGATGACCCATGCAAGCCCCAGCACGCGAAATCGTTTCAGCGATCCGGCAAACAGCGAGACCAGTCCGGCGATCCACAACGGTGCCGCCGCAGGATTCGCCATCAGAACGTCCCACAGCAGGAACATGACCGGATTCATCTGCACGTCGCGGCCGTTGCGCTTGATGTTCGCGAGCAGCTCCAGATGGGGGAAATGGTTGCGAATCTCCCAGATCAGATTCGGGAGAAACACGGCGACCGCGATCACGCCCGCCAGAACGAACCAGCGGTTGAACATCAACTTGCGGTCGGCGGTGAGCAGCAACGCGGTCACGATCGAGAAGCCGAAGACGAGCATCGTGTGTTTGTTCAGCAAGCCGATTCCGGCGAGGAGGCCGAACCATGGCCAGAGCCGCAGATCATTTTGTTTGATGATGCGAATGACCAGCAGCGCACAGCCGCTCCAGATCAGCGGCTCGATCGCGTTCATCGACAGGTAGCTGCTGAACGCGAGATAGCCCGGCGCCAGCAGAACGACCAGCGCGGCTAGAAACTGCGCGAAGCGCCCGCCGCCGAGCTCGCGCGCGATCGCTCCGGCGATGAGCACGAAGCCCGCGCCAGCCAGCGACGGAAGGAGCCGGATCGAATACGCCGAGTCGCCGAACAGCGCGCGCGTCAGCCACGCCTGAAACGCGGTCAGCGGCGGAAAGTCGACATAGCCCCATGCGAGATGCTGCCCCGAAGCGAGAAAGTACAGCTCGTCGATGAAGAAGCCGTACAGCTTCGCCGTGGCCATGTGGAACGCGAACTTCACAGCAGCCAGGCAGGCCACGATCGCAGGGCCGCTCCACAAAACCGCGGACGTTCGGGTGGTCGGAGTGGGCAAAGTCATATCGCTCATGCCGCCACGATCGGTCCTGGCCCCGCAAACCGGCGACGACTTTGTGACGAGCGGCGATAACGCGTGATGACCGGCTCCAACCCGCCGCTCGTCACGCCGTTGCTCCGCTCATCACGCCGCGGGTGACAGTGCGGCTTCGTAGGGGTACCGTTTCGCTGTGCGGATCAAATCGATCGTCGGGATCTTTGCCGCGGTCACCTTCGTAGGCCTGCTGAATTTCAGCATCGTCGAGACCAGCTGGCTTTCCGAGCAGAACGTCGGCGCCGCGAAATACCCGTTTGTCTGGGAGATGACGGGCGCCTACACCTTTCTCTTCGTGCTTCCGCTGCTCTTCCTGGCCGCTACGCGTTTTCCGATCCGGCGCGACAACATGGCGGCGCGCATTCCGCTCCACGCCGCCGTCTTCGTCGTCTTCGCCGTCAGTCACACGCTTCTAATGTGGGGCAGCCGCGAGCTGATCTACTACCTTCTCGGATGGGGCCACTACGACTACGGCAACATGCGCTACCGCTTTTTCATGGAAGGGCAGAAGCAGCTCATCGTCTATGTGGCGGTCTACTCCGTGCTCCGTTTCATTGCCTACGCGCGCGCCAACCGCGAGCGCGACGCAGCCGCGGCGCGACTCGAGCGCGAGCTTACCGAGGCGCGGCTTGCGGCGTTGAAGATGCAGTTGCAGCCGCACTTCCTCTTCAACGCCCTGAACACGATTGCCTCCCACATCGAGGACGATCCGAAGGCCGCCGCTGCCATGGTGCAGCATCTCTCGAGCTTTCTCCGCTCCACATTGCGAAGCTCCGCTGCGCAGGAAGTGCCGCTGCGCGACGAGATGGACTTTCTCGCCAGCTACGTCGCCATCATGAAAGCGAGATTCGAGGATCGGCTGAACGTCACCGTCTCTATGCCGGCAGAACTGGGCGACACACTCGTGCCGCACCTCTTTCTGCAGCCGATGGTCGAGAACGCCATCACGCACTCGCTGCGCGATCACGCAAAACGCGCGGCGATCCGCGTGGCTGCGTCGCGCGACGGCGACCGTCTGCGTGTCACGATCGAAGACAACGGTCCCGGCCTCGTCGATGGAGCGGTTCCCTCCGGTAGCGGCATCGGTCTGTCGAACACGAAGGCGCGACTGCAACACCTCTACGGAGCGCGGCAGCAGCTCCTGTTCGAAAATCGCAGCGAGGGCGGATTACTGCTCACGATCGAAATGCCGTGGCACACTGCCGAGGAGGCGGTGGCGTGACAAAAGTACTGATTGCGGACGATGAAGCGCCCGCGCGCCGGCTCCTCCGATCGTGCCTCGCACGTCACGACGTCGAAGTCATCGGCGAGGCGGAGAACGGATTGGAAGCCGTCGATGCCATCCGCTCGCTCGAACCGCATCTCGTGCTGCTCGATGTCCAGATGCCCGGCCTGACCGGCTTCGAAGTGATCGAAGCCATCGGCGCCGAGGCCATGCCTGCGGTCATCTTCGCCACCGCGTACGACGAGTTCGCGCTGCAGGCCTTCGACGTTCACGCCGTCGATTACCTGCTCAAACCGTTCTCACGCGAGCGATTCGACGTTGCCTTCAGCCGTGCGCGGACGCGGCTCGAAGACGGTGAAGACGAAGCAGGCAAGCTCGCGACGTTGCTGGCTTCACTGCCCCAGACCGCCTCACACCTGGAGCGCATCGTCGTCCGCCACGGCGACCGGCTCTTCTTCGTGACCACGAAGGACGTCGTGCACCTGACCGCCGAGGGCAATTACGTTCGCTTGCACACAGCCGAGGGCTCGCATCTTGTGCGCGGAACACTGGCGGATCTCGAAACGCGTCTAGATCCGAAACGCTTCGCCCGCATTCACCGCTCCGGCATCGTCAACATCGAGGAGATCAAGGAAGTGCAGTCGCACTTTCACGGTGACTACATCATCGTGCTGCGTAGTGGCGAGACGCTGCGATTGTCGCGTCGCTACCAGGAACGACTCCTCGGCGAAAAATGACCTCTGTGCTCTCTGTGCCTCTGTGGTTAAGCTTCTAACAGAATGAACATCGACGACGACGCCCGCGATCTCGCCAACCTCGGTTACACGCAGCAGCTCTTCCGCGAGATGGGCGGCTTCTCCAACTTCGCCGTCTCCTTCTCGATCATCTCGATTCTCACCGGCGCCGTGCTGCTGTTCGGGTACGGACTCAAGTTCGCCGGCCCGATCGCGAACTCCGTTGGCTGGCCGGTCGTCAGCCTGCTCACGATGACCGTGGCGATGTCGATGGCGGAGATCGCCTCGGCCTATCCCACAGCCGGCGGTCTCTACTTCTGGGCCTTCCGCCTCGGCGGCCGCTCCTGGGCGTGGGTCACGGCCTGGCTGAACATGATCGGCCAGGTCTCCATCACCGCCGGAATCAACGTCGCCGCCGCCATCTACATCATCGGCATCTTCACGCGCGAGCCGAAGAGCTGGTGGTTCCAGGTCGGCGTCATGGTGCTGATCCTCATCCCGCAAGTGGCCATCAATCTCTGGGGCATCCGCCTTACCGCGCGCCTTTCCGACATCAGCGTCTGGTGGCACATCGGCGGCGTGCTTCTCATCGCGCTGGCGCTGACGATCTTCGGCAAGCACCACAATCCCGCATCGTTTCTCTTCGCGTGGAAGCCGGTAGTGCACGGCGCGGAGATCGCAGCAGCGCCGCTGACGATCGGCGACTTCACCATTCGCTCGCCGCTTTTCCGTCTCTTCCCTTCGCTGGCAACGCTCTACGCCACTACGCCGCCGCTCCTCTTCTTCGCGCTGGCGATGCTGCAAGCGCAGTGGACCTTCACCGGCTACGACGCCTCGGCGCATCTCGCAGAAGAGACGGTGATGGCGCGGAAGAACACGGCATGGGGAATCGTGATGTCGGTCGGCGTCTCGGCCATCGCCGGCTACGTCATGTTGATGATCCTGACGTGGTGCATCCCCTCGGGGGACATAGCAGCAACGGCGAACGATCCCTATCCGGTTCTCTACATCGTCTCGAAGAACCTCGCGCCCTTCCTGGCCAACATCATCGCCGTCATTATCGGTATCGCGATGTGGCTCTGCGGGGTCGCCTCGGTCACCTCGATGGGGCGGATGTGGTACGCCTTCGCCCGCGACGACGGCATGCCCGGCTCGCGCTGGCTCAAACGCGTGAACGGAACGCATCGCACGCCGGCAGTCGCGATCATCGTGACGTCCGTGCTTAGCGTCATCACCTGTCTCTACGCCGCCGCGTGGTTCGTCGTGACGTCGATCAGCACGATCTGCCTCTACCTCGCCTACGGCATCCCCGTCCTCCTCAACCTGCGCAACCGCCTCCGCGGCACCGGCGAGCACATGACCCCCTCCGTCGCCGCCTGGTCTCTCGGCACCTGGTCCTCGCTCATCAACGTCATCGCCGTCATCTGGATCGTTATCATCACGATCGTCTTCATGCTCCCACCAAACGAGCTGGTCCTCTGGACGATGATCGGTGTCTCCATCGTGCTGATCGCGGTCTGGATGCTCTTCGCGCGAAGGAACTTCCGCGGTCCAGCGAGGGTGGCGCAAAATGAAGCGGCAAGCGCGTGAATCGTGTTACGCGACGACGCGCACTGGCCGCGGACTCGTCTCGAACACGCTGGGCAACGCGAGGATCATGAATCCTTCGCGAAGCACCACACCGTGCTCGCGGCCGTCGATGACTGCCACGCCTTCCACCGGACGATGCAGCATCGCGCCGCGGCATAGGTTCAGATGCTGCGCCGCAACGGCAAAGGCATCGCGCACCGAGGCGAACGTATCGTGGCGCCGCATCCCGCAGGCGTGACAGGCGAAGCACGATTCACCCGTCCCGGAGCGGTAGAAGATCGCGAATGGAGCAGTTGGACGATTCACGGAATGCAGGAAGGATAGCGCGATGAGTGGAAAGCGGTGTGATCAATCTCACGAAAACAGGTCACCACAAAGGTCACAGAACCCCCTCTGTGACCTCTGTGTCTCTGTGGTTGTCTTTGCTTAGGCAAGACATCACGACCCTGTGACAACCGGGACAATAGGAAGAAGGCCGCCTTTTCTGCGCTTTAATGATCCATCACACGAATCAAGGACGACACCATGCGCAAACTCATCTTTGCCCTCGCGACGCTCGCTCTCGCTGCCCAACCGGTATTCGCCACATGCGGCGGCGGTGGTGGCGGTGGGATGGGGGGCACGATGCCGCGCTCTTCGATGGGGATGGGACAGACGATGGGCGGGCAGGCGCCGCCGGTCAATCCCTACGTCGTCCCCTGGAAGTCGATCGGCGCGAATGACAAGCCGCTGACCACGCCGGTCGTGGTGATGTGGTTTCCAGCCGAGGCAAGAGAAGTCGACAACTCGGAACTGAACGTCTCGCGCATCCTCACGCTCTACTCCGCGCAGTGCGTTGGCATGCAGCTCGTCAAGCCCGACGACGCCAACACGATCGCCAAGTTCGACGTCGTCACGAAGCGGCCGACCGTCCTGCTCGTCGTCGACGGCAAGGTGATCGATCACGTCAATCCCGACGGACGCTTCATCACATCGAGCAGCGTCGAGAACATGATCCATCACGAGCTCTTCCGGCGCGAGTCCGCGTTGGATCAACTGCTCGAGACCGCGAAGAATGAGAGCGCCACGAACAAGGATGCGGCCATCGCCGATTACCAGAAGGTGTGGGAGCAACACTGTCTCGCGCCGAAGCAGGGACGCGAAGCGCAGAAGGCACTCAAACACCTCGGCGTGGTTGTCAAAGCTGAGGATCTGCGGACGACGGATCCCGATCTCTCGCCAGCGATGAATGCGCGGATGACGAAGGCGATGACCGGCGCGCTCGCGGCAGAGCTGGCGGCCGACTATCCGAAGGCGCGCTCTCTCTATCGCGCCGCCGCGGCCATCGATCCTGCCGATCCCGTTCCCTCCCGCTTCCTCGGCGAGCTTTATCGCCATCACACCGGCGAGTGGGACCTTGCGCGCGCGACCTTCGAGCACCTCCTCACGATCCAGCCCGATCCCCTTTCCCGCGCCGTCGCACTCCACGGCCTCGGCAAGATGACCATCCACATGGGAGACTCCGCGAAAGGTCTGGCTCTCTTCGAACAGTCCATCGCCGCCTATCCCCTCGCGCTCACCTACCGCAACATGGCCGTCTACTGGAACTCCGAGCGCCAGCGCGCAAAGGCGGATGTGTATGTCCAGAAGGCCCTCGCCCTCGACCCGCACGATTCCTACAACCTGATCTTCGCCGCCACCTATCTCGCCGACAGCGGCCGCAAAGAAGAAGCCCTCCGCATCGCCAAAGAAAACGAAGGCGATCTCGCCGCCTCCTACAACCTGGCCGCCATCTACTCGCTCCTCGGCAACAAAGGCAAAGCGATGGAGCTGCTCAAGCGCCACTTCTACCAATACGAGCGCTTCGACGACGTCCGCGCGATGGAAATGTGGGAAGCGCGCGTGGACTACGTCTTCGCGTCGATGAAAGACGACCCGGGATTCATCGAGCTGACGAAGATGGCGCGCTGACCCCTTCCTCCGACAAGCGACTCCCCCCCAAACACCGCCGCCCCTCCTCTGCACCAGCGAGGGGCGGCCCGAACGACAAACGAGCAAACTACTCTTTCACTGCCTTATCCAACGCCTCGTTGAAGTAATCGTCGTACTCGTCATACTCATCCTCACTTACCGGCTTGGACTCAACTACCGGCTTGGAAGGAACCATGTTCGAAGCGAGGAAGCCCCTGGCTCCGGGCGGCAGTTGTGACGATCCGGTGGCAGGCGTTGGCGCCAGCTCGGGGTGAACCGGAGTCGCCGGCTTGCGACGGTTGATAACCTTCTTCACCACGTGATCCATCGCCGCGACATACGGATGCAGTTGAGCGGCATCGGGACGCTTGGCGTACGACTTGGCCCATGCAACGAAAATGAGAGCCTGCGACGCCACCCCGGCCTGTTCACTGTTGACGGTAAATTGCACCCCGTCGGTCAGCGCGGCAAGGCGCTGGATCACCGGTGCAAAGGCCGCGCGCCGGCGTTGGGAAAGTTGCGCTCCAGGGATGTCGAATATGTTCCGCTCCGCTGCCGGCCCAAATGCCGTGATTGTGGCGATGGTCGGCACCACCAGCTCCGGAGCGAAGCGGGCCATTGCGGACACTCTCCGGGCGTCGTTCCGATCGTGATGCTGGAAGTTAGGAACCATTGCCTCGAATTCGTCGATCCTCGCGAGAAGCTCTGCCGCAAGCTCCTCGGGGGTGAGCGGTTCTGGCGGTGCCGGATCGCCGGCAGCCTGGACGGGTTGTGGGGTTGACGGGTTGACGGGTTGCTGTTGACTGTTGCTTTGACTGCGATCGATTTCGTCCATCATCACCTCAATGAACCACGCGGTGTGGACTCCCACGTGGGTTGGTTAACATCTTTCCGTGGCCGCCGGCCACGCGCCGCCGGTCCGGGACCTTTGAGTACTCATATCTGTGACGCACGAGCCCGCCATAGGTTACGGGGATGAGAAGAAACCCACTGAAGTTACGCCAATAGGTTCTTTGTTTTCATGAGCTTAAAAAATTTTAGGCAGGACTCAAATTTCTTTGTTTCGGGACCCTATTTTCCAGGGTCCGGACCTTAGGTTCTTGATCCGGACCTTCGTTCTTGGGTCCGGACCTTGGTTTCTTGAGTCCGGACCTTCGTTCTAGGGTCGGGACCTTCGCTTCTTGGGTCCGGACCTTGGTTTCTAGGATCCGGACCTTAGTTTCCAGGGTCCGGACCTTGGTTTCTTGGGTCCGGACCTTAGTTTCTTGGGTCCGGACCTTAGCTCTAGGGTCGGGACCTTAGTTCTTGGGTCCGGACCTTAGTTCTAGGGTCGGGACCTTAGTTTCTTGAGTCCGGACCTTGGTTTCTAGGATCCGGACCTTAGTTTCCAGGGTCCGGACCTTGGTTTCTTGGGTCCGGACCTTAGTTTCTTGAGTCCAGACTCAAGACTTGTGAGTCGAAACAATCCATTCTGGAATGCACTGAGGTAACATTTACCGAACGGACATTTTGCATCCTGGCCTTCCGGACAGACGACGGCCCGTCAATCGCCTCCGCTGGCTAGAATGTGCTCATGAAAATCGCATTCATCGGACTTGGCGCCATGGGATTCCCGATGGCGCGCCACCTTTCCAAACAACACGACCTCCTCGTCTGGAACCGGACGCGGGAAAAAGCGGAGCGGCACGCGCGCGAGCACGGCACGACCGTCGCTGAAAACCTGACCGACTGCGCCGGCGCCGACGCCATCATCACGATGCTGCCGACGAGCGTCGAAGTCGATCAGATCATCGACAAGCTTCTGCCGTCGCTCCGTCCGGGAACGCTCTGGATCGACGCCACCAGCGGCGACCCGAACGCCAGCAAGCCGGCCGCGGCACGACTCGGTATGAAGGGAGCTCAGTTCGTCGATGCCCCGGTGACCGGCGCGACGGTCGGCGCCGAAAACGCCACGCTGACCATCATGATCGGCGGCGAAGCGGCAGACTTCGAGCGCGCGAAGGAAATCCTCCAGCTTTGCGGCAAGACCATCATCCACGCCGGTCCGGTCGGTTCCGGCCACGCCATCAAAGTGCTGACCAACACGATTATGGGAGCGACGGTCTGGATCACGTCCGAGTGCCTGCTGCTGGCGAAGCAGTACGGAATCGATCTGAAGACCGCCCTCGCGGTGACCAACGCCGGCAGCGGACGCTCGAACGCCTCGGAGAACCTGCTGCCGATGCGCCTTCTCGAGCACAAATGGCCGCTCATCTTCAAGCTGGCGCATCACGACAAAGACATCCGCATCGCCGCCTCGATCGCACACCAGCAGCACGCGGCCACGCCGATGCTCGCGCTGACGCAGCATCTCTTCTCCGCGTCACTCAATCAGCTCGGTGAAGGAGCCGACTACATCGAGGTGGCGAAGATCGTGGCGCTGATGAACGGCACGAAGTGGGATTGACGCGTATTTTCGGAAACCGCCAGCGAGCCGCTGGCGATACAGCCGTCGAGCCGACGGCGCTACACTCTGCGTAATCGTGTCCCTTCGTCCCGGAACCCGGCTCGGTCCGTACGAGATCACTGCCCCCATCGGCTCGGGCGGCATGGGAGAGGTCTATCGCGCCAGTGACACGCGGCTCTCGCGCGATGTGGCGATCAAAGTGCTCCCCGCCGAGTTCGCGAAGGACGTCCAGCTTCGTGCGCGCTTCGAACGGGAGGCCCGGGCGATCTCCAGCCTGAATCACCCGAACATCTGCATGCTCTTCGACGTCGGGAGCCAGCACGATGTCGATTACCTCGTCATGGAGTATCTCGACGGCGAGCCGCTGACGGAGCGTCTTGCACGCGGGCAGATGCCGATGGCAGACGTGCTGCGATACGGAATCGAGATCGCCGATGCGCTCGACAAAGCGCATCGCACCGGAATCATCCACCGCGATCTCAAGCCCGGAAACGTCATCCTGACGCGCTCCGGAGCGAAGCTTCTCGACTTCGGTCTGGCCAAGGCGATGAACGCCGCGCTCGTGGCGTCGATCTCGCCACAAAGCTCCACGGCAGTTCATCTCGACGACCAGATCACTGCTGAGGGAGTGCTCGTCGGGACGTTCTGCTACATGGCGCCGGAACTGATCGAGTACGGGCAGGCCGACGCGCGCAGCGACATCTTTGCCTTCGGCTGCCTGATGTACGAGATGCTCACCGGCCGGCGTGCGTTTTCCTCGGCCAGCCGCGCCGGCACCATCGCCCAGATCATCGCCGGCGATCCGACGCCGATTGCGACGGTGCGGCCGATGATTCCGATGGCGCTCGATCGGGTCGTGCGCACGTGTCTGGCCAAGAATCCCGACGATCGGTTCCAGACCGCGCACGATGTGATGCTGGCGCTTCATTGGGTTCGCGACGAACAATCCAGTCCTTCCGCGCCGCTGCCGATGGCACGTGCACGCCGGCGTGTCTGGGGCGAGCGCACCGCCTGGGCACTCGCGCTGCTCATCGCGATCGGCGCCGCAGCCGCCATCGGCACCTGGTCGAAGCGCGAGATGGACTCGCTCTCCCGCCCGCTGACGGCTTCCATCGTTCCTCCGCGCGGGCTGCGCTTCGTCTTCACTGGCGACTACGCTGGCTCGCCTGTGCTCTCACCGGACGGCCGCCGCGTAGCCTTCGTCGCCGTATCGCCCGACGGGCAGCGAACGCTCTGGGTGCGCGCGCTCGACTCCGCCGATCCTCGCGTGATCGACAACAGCGACGACGCGATGTTTCCGTTCTGGTCTCCCGACAGTCATTTCCTGGCCTTCTTCGCGCACGGCAAGCTGAAGACCGTCGATGCCGGCGGAGGCGTTCCGACCGTCATCGCTGATGCGCCCAACGCGCGCGGCGGCACCTGGGGCGAAGAAAACGTCATCGTCTACACGCCGGAAACGCGCGCCGGTCTCTATCGCGTCGCCGCGAATGGCGGCACGCCCGCGGCCCTGACTACGCCTTCAGGCGGAATGACGACCCATCGCTGGCCGCTCTTTCTCCCCGGCGGCAAATCGTTTCTCTACCTCGCCGCGAACCACGATCTCATCGATTCGCCCGCCACCGCTCTCCACGTGCGGTCGCTCGACGGCAAGAGCGACCGCGTCGTCACCCACACCCTCGCGAACGTCGCATACGTGGACGGCAAGCTGCTGATGCTGCGAGAAAGCGCGCTCGTCGCACAGCCATTCGACGCCGACCGAGGGGTGTTGATGGGAGCGCCGTCGATCGTTGCGCAGAACGTTCATTTCGACAGCTCCACGTGGCACGGAGTGTTCGACGCCGCCGGCCGTACGCTCATCTATCAGGCCGGTGGTTCGATCGCCGGGACGCATCTGCTCTGGTTCGGACACGACGGCACGAGCCTCGGCCCCCTCGGCGACGTGGCCCGATACTACGATCTGAAACTGTCGCCTGACGGCCACCGCCTCGTCACGAACGCCGGAGAGCCGACGCGTGCCGCCATCTGGATCGTCGATATCGCCCGCAACGTCCGCACGCGCCTGACGTTCGAAGGCTCGATGAACGAGGCTCCTGTCTGGAGCGTCGATGGCAGCGAGATCATCTACGCCTCCCGCGATACGCCCTCGGAACGGGCCGCCATCTATCGCCGCCGCGCGGATGGCAACGGACCGCGCCAGCTCGTGGCCCGTCTCGACGGAGATGCCGACCCCGGCGCCGTCTCTGCCGATAGCCGTTGGGTCGCGGCGACGTTATGGAACAGACCTGGAGGCAATCCCCAGATCTGGGCCGTACCTCTCGTACCTGGCGAGAAGGCCCATCCGCTCCTCGCCGGGGAGCCCGGTACGCACGACCCTCGCATTTCCCCGGATGGCCGCTGGCTCGCCTACACATCGAGCGAAAGCGGCCGTGACGAGATCTACGTCGTCCCGTTCGCCGGTGGCGGCGGAAAGTGGCAGGTCACGACCTCCGGCGGCCACTCCTCACGCTGGTCTCCCGACGGCGCGCACCTCGACTACCTGACCAGCGACAACATCCTCACCGAGGTCGATGTGAAAAGCGGAGGAGGCTTCGAGATCGGCGCGGCGCGCGCGCTGTTTCGGCTCGATGTGAATCCCGTTTCGTCCTCCGACTACGATCTCACCGCCGATGGCCGCGTAATCGCCAACGGCGGCGAAGCCGATCCGACGCCGTTGACGTTGGTCGCGAACTGGCGATGAAGGCGAGAAGGCGAAATTGATTATGCAACCGAGCGTGTATGTTGAGACCACGATCATCAGCTACCTGGTTGGGTGGTTAAGTAGGAACGATCTTCAGGTCGCGGCTCATCAGGAGCTTACGAGGCGCTGGTGGGCGATGCGCCGCAGAGAATTCGATCTTTTCGCGTCCTCACTTGTCGTTGACGAGGCGCGTGAAGGTGAACCCGCGCTTGCCGACGAGCGTCTTCGATTTCTTCGCGATGTCACCTACGATGTCACCTTGTTGAGAGTGCCGGTAGAAGCCCACGCGTTGAAGTCCCAATTGCTTCGCAGAACGCAAATTCCGGCGAAGGCGGAGAACGACGCTCTTCATATCGCCGTGGCCGCTGTTCACGGCGTCGAGTTTCTGGCGACTTGGAATTGCAAGCACATCGCGAATGCGGTGACACTGCCGCTGGTTTACGAGGTCTGCCGTTCAGAGGGCTATGAACCACCGATCGTCTGTACGCCGTACGAATTGATGGGAGAAGACGATGAAGAAGTATGAGGATCCGATCGTAGAAGAGGTTCACCAGACACGGGCGCATCTGCTTCAGAAATATGGTGGATCAGAAGGCTACGCAGAGCATCTGCGCCAGCTGGAGATCGAACTGGCCGACAGGCTCATAAGCCGTAACCCACGACCTCCAGTCAAAACGATTCGTAAGGCCTCGTAACCCAACGCCGCATCACGACCTGCGTCGCTGTTTCTTGTAGTCGTACTTCGGGTCGAATTCGACCGTGTTAAACAGTTCGATGATCTTCGACTGCTTGCGCCTCTGGATGTACTCGCGCAGCGCTTCCGTCACCGTTGCCTTCTTCGTGCGGTGACCGCCGACGCTTTGTGCTTCCGCCAGGAGCTGGCTGTCGACCGCGACGGTTGTCATCATGTACTGATATTACCGCCCACGCACAGCCTCCGCCCACGTTTGTGCATAGAATCCCGCTCGCAACTGAACTGGAGGCAACATTGATGCGCAAGTCCTTTCTCGCATTCCTCGTGCTGCTCCTCGCGCTTCCGCTGGTCGCGGACGAGGGGATGTGGCTTTTCAACCGAACTCCCAACGCAATCTTCAAGCAGCGTTACAACTTCGTACCCACGCAGGCGTGGCTCGATCATCTGCAGAAGTCGTCGATCCGATTCAACAGCGGCGGCTCCGGCTCGTTCGTCTCCGCTGACGGTCTGGCGTTGACGAATCATCACGTCGGCCTGGATTGCCTGGCCAAGATCTCCACCAAAGGCCACGACTACGTCACGACCGGCTACTACGCGAAGACGCAGGCTGATGAAGTGAAGTGCGTCGACCTCGAGCTGAACGTGTTGCAGTCGATCGAGGACGTCACCGCGCGTGTCAATGCGTCGGTCACGCCGGGAATGACCACCGCGGCCGCGCAGGCCGCGCGACGCGGCGTGATGAGCGCCATCGAGCAGGAGTCGGTGCAGAAAACCGGACTTCGCAGCGATGTGGTTACGCTCTTCCAGGGTGGCGAATACCACCTCTATCGCTACAAGAAGTACACCGACGTCCGGCTCGTCTTCGCCCCCGAGGTTGGCATCGCGTTCTTCGGCGGCGATCCCGACAACTTCGAGTATCCGCGCTACGACCTCGACGTCTGCTTCTTCCGCGCTTACGAAAACGACAAGCCGGTGCATCCGGCGGATTACCTGAAGTGGAGCGCGAGCGGCGCGAAGGATGGGGATCTCGTCTTCGTCTCCGGCCATCCCGGTTCGACTAGCAGGCTGAACACGCTGACGCACTTGCAGTTCTTCCGCGATGTCGCCTACCCGTTCACGCTGACGCTGCTCCGCCGCCGCGAGGTGCTGCTCACGAACTACGCGCAGCGCAGCATCGAGAACGACCGCCGCGCGCACGATGATCTCTTCGGCGTCAAGAACTCGCGCAAGGCTTACCTCGGGCGCATCGCCGGCTTGCAGGATCCTGCCGTGTTGAAAGCCAAAGCTGATTCCGAGGCTGCAATGCGGCAGAAGGTGATGGCCGATCCGCAGCTCAGCGCCGCGTACGGCGACGCATGGCAGAACGTCGATGCGGCGATCGCAACGTATCGTCCGATCTACACGGAGTTCCGATTCGTAGAGGGTGGGCTTGCCTTCAACAGTGCGTTGTTTCAGCACGCGAAGACGCTGCTCCGTCTCGCGGACGAGTCGGCGAAACCCAACGGCGAACGCCTGCGCGAGTATCGCGAATCGAACATGCCGTCGCTCAAGCAGGGCCTCTATTCGGAAGCGCCGATCTACGAGGATCTGGAGACGGTCACGCTGGCCGACTCGCTTTCGAACTGGCTCGAAGTGGCGCCTAATGATCCGCTCGTGCAGCAGGTGCTCGCCGGCAAGTCGCCTCAGGAGCGGGCCTCGGAGCTCGTTCGCACCACGAAGCTTCGCGACGTTGCCGCACGCAAAGCGCTCGGCGAAGGCGGCAAGGCCGCCGTCGACGCCTCGACCGATCCGATGATCCAGGTCGCACGCATGGTCGACGGGCGCGCCCGCGAACTGCGCAAGCAGTACGACGACAACATCGCCGAGGTACTGCGGCAGTCGTACGCGAAGATCGCAAACGCGCAATTCAAGACCAGCGGCGGCGATACCTATCCCGACGCCACCTTCACGCTGCGCCTGTCGTACGGCACGGTCAAGGGTTACACGGAGAACGGCAAGTCGATTCCGTCGTCGACGATGATCGGCGACACGTTCGAGCACGCCGCCGAGCACGGAAACGAAGGTGAGTTCAAGCTGCCGAAGTCGTGGATGGAGAAAAAGACCCTGCTCGACGACGACAAGACGCCCTACAACTTCGTGATGACTGCGGACATCATCGGCGGCAACTCCGGAAGCCCGGTCGTCAATCGTGAGAACGAGTTCGTCGGCATCATCTTCGACGGCAACATCCAGTCGCTGCCGTGGGACTACCAGTTCGACGACCGTCAGGGCCGCGCCGTGGCCGTGCATTCGGCGGGCATTCTCGACGCGCTCCGCAAGGTGTATGGAGTGCCGGGGCTGGTGAAGGAACTGACCGGGAAATGAAGCAATCGGTAGCACTCGTGCTGCTTTTCGTTGCGGCGGCCGCCTCGGCTGAGGCGCCGCCGCACACGATCACGGTCGGTGGGAGTGCCCGCATCGTCGTGAAAGCCGATCGAGGCCAGTTCACGGTCGGGGTCTCGTCGCGGGCAACCACCGTGACGAGCGCCCTGCGCGCCAACAACGACAAGATGCAGCGGCTCATCGCCGCGTTGAAGGCACATGGCGCAGCGGAGAATGAGATCAGCACGTCGACCTTTTCGATCGCGCAACCTTTTGAAAATGGGCGGCACGTAGTCGGCGAATACGAAGTTCAGAATTCCGTCACGGTGACGCGTAGCGCTGTGACGAGCATCAGCGATCTGCTCCAGATCGCAATCGACGCCGGCGCAAACCAAGCGTGGAACGTACGATTTTTCCTGGCCGAACCGGGCCCTCTGCGCGACAAGGCACTCGCGGCGGCGTACAACGATGCCCGAGCCCGCGCGCAGAAGCTTGCCGCTGCGGCTGGAAAGTCGGTCGGCGATCTGCGGACGATCACCACCGAGCAGTCGCCGCGGTTTCCGCTGGTGGGCGGGGGAGACCTCGAGTCGATGAGGCTCGCCGGAACCGCTCCGCCGCTGCAGTCGGGTATGCAGTCGGTCGAGGCGAGCATCGTGGCGCAGTTCGAGCTGAAGTGAGATGAAGCCGCGCGCGGCAACGGTGTCCGACGCCCCAGCGATCGCGCGCATTTACAACGAAGGGATCGACGATCGGGTGGCGAGATTCGAAACACGCCACCGCACTGCCGAGGATGTGGTGCAGTGGCTGGACGGACGCCACCCGGTCGTCGTCGTTGAGGACGATGACGGAGCGGTGATCGCGTTCGCCGCGACGTCCACGTATCGTCCTCGCGATTGCTACGCCGGCATCGCGGAGTTCTCCGTCTATGCGGCGCGCTGTGCGCGCGGACGAGGTGCGGGCCGCGCGGCAATGGAGTCGCTGTTCGTTGTTGCGCGCGCTGCTGGTTTCTGGAAGCTGGTGTCACGGGTGTTCGTCGAGAACGACGCCAGCCGCAGCGTTCTGCGATCGACCGGTTTTCGCGAGGTCGGCGTCTACGAACGGCACGGGCAGTTGGACGGCATCTGGCGCGATGTGGTGATCGTGGAGAAACTGCTCACGCCGTCTCGGCAGCTTAAGTCGTCGTAGGTGGCACCTTTACCGCAGGTCTAATTGATCGATGCGTCGCTCGGTAATGTTACTGTTTCTACTCGCCGTTTCTGACACGAGCGCAGCGGCGCAATACACCTACATCGTGCCGGTATCGGGGTTCGCGTTCGGGTTTCACAGTCAATACTTTACGAGCGTCACGGCATTCAATCCCAACTCTGTCCCTGCCACGCTGCGATACGAAGCGGTCTACCCGGCTCCAGGAAACACGAACTGCGCATTGCCGGCCTCCACGACCGTTTTGCCTCGAGGCCTGGTTGGTTTGTCCGTTGCCTGTTTCAATCTTCACGCGCTTCTTCTTACTTCCGATCAGCAGCTGCGCCTCGTCGAAGAGGTCAATGCCAATTTCATTTCCATGGATGCGGCTGGAAACTCATTCGGGCGCCCCGAACTGGAACCGGTCGAAGTGGCTACCGACTGGATTGTGCCTGAGCGTGACGTGATGATTCCTCTGGTCAGGATTCTCGAACCAACGGACAGAGCAAACCTCATCCTTGTAAATCCGAACGACTTTCTACTTACCGTCACGCTCAATGTCGAGCGGCAGGAGCTTGGCGAGTCTGTGGATAGCACTCTCCAGGTTGAACCGCGGTCATTCCTGATGTCTCCCGTTGTGCCGATTCCCAACCCGATATCAAGCGGATTTCCGCAAGGTCTTGAAGGCATTCATCGAATCACGCTCCGAGCGAACGGAAAGTTCCAGGCGGGTGTTTCGAATACCGATGGCTGGGGGACAATCTACCGGCCCGCTATCCCCTTGCAGCCCTGAGGGATGACAAACGCGGATCTGCGTGTTAGACCGCACGCCGCGCAATGCCAGACCCTCAATTCATCCGTAACTTCTCGATCATCGCCCACATCGACCACGGCAAGACGACGCTCTCCGATCGTCTGCTGCAGAAGACGGGCGCTGTCGAAGGCCGTGAAATGCACGAGCAGATGCTCGACGACATGGACCTCGAGCGCGAGCGTGGCATCACCATCAAAGCGCGCGCGGTCAACCTGCAGTACCGCGCCAAGGATGGCCAGGACTACGTCTTCAACCTGATCGATACGCCGGGCCATGTCGATTTTTCGTACGAGGTCTCGCGCAGTCTGGCCGCGTGCGAAGGCGCGGTGCTCGTCGTCGACGCCACACAAGGCGTCGAGGCCCAGACGCTGGCGAACAGCTACCTGGCCATCGCTAACAATCTCGACATCCTCTCGGTCATCAACAAAGTCGACTTACCGTCGGCAGAGCCGGAGAAGGTGCGCGAGCAGATCGAGAACGTGATCGGACTCGATGCTCACGATGCCGTTCTTGCCTCCGCGAAGTCGGGTATCGGCGTCGACGAGATCCTCGAGAAGATTGTTACGAAGATCAGTGCGCCGAAGGGTGATGCGAATGGCCCGCTGCGGGCGCTGCTGTTCGACTCCTGGTACGACTCGTACCGCGGAGTCATGTGTCTGGTGCGCATCGTCGACGGCGAGATCCGCAAAGGGATGCGCATCAAGTTCCTGTCGACCGATCGCATTTACGAAGTGACCGAGATGGGCGTCTTCACGCCCAAGATCAAGCTCGTCGACAGCCTCGGCGTCGGCGAAGTCGGCTTCTTCTCCGGCAACATCAAAGACATAGTCCAGGCCAAGATCGGCGACACGATCACGGCATCGAACGCGTCGCCGCCGATGCTTCCCGGCTTCGAGGAAGTGAAGCCGATGGTCTTCGCCGGCATCTTCCCGATCAACACCGACGACTACGAAGCCCTGCGTGACGCCGTCGGGAAACTCAAGCTCAACGATGCCTCGTTCAGTTACGAGCCCGAGAGCTCGCTCGCGCTGGGCTTCGGTTTCCGCTGCGGCTTTCTCGGCCTCCTGCACATGGAGATCATTCAGGAGCGGCTGGAGCGCGAGTTCAATCTGGAACTGCTCACCTCCGCGCCCGGCGTGCGCTATCGCATCCAGAAGACCGACGGCGACGAGCTGTGGATCGAGAATCCGCAGAAGATGCCTGACCCCGCATACATCAGCTCGATTGAGGAGCCGTGGATCGAAGCGACCATCCTCACGACCGATGAATTCGTTGGCCCGATTCTCGCTCTTGCGACGGATCGGCGAGGCGTACAGAAGAAGCTCGAGTACGTAAGCGCCAACAGAGTCATGATCGTGTATGAGATGCCGTTGAATGAGGTGATCCTCGATTTCTTCGACAAGCTGAAATCGATCTCACGCGGATACGCCTCGCTCGATTACCAGTTCGTGGGTTACCGGGAAAGCGATCTGGTGAAGATGGACATTCTGATCAACGGGGACCCGCTCGATGCTCTCTCTCTCATCGTGCACAAAGAGAAGGCATACGCGCGCGGCAAGCTCCTCGTCGAGAAGATGAAGGAGTTCATCCCCCGCCAGATGTTCGCCGTCGCTTTGCAGGCAGCCATCGGTAATCGAATCATCGCCCGCGAAACCGTGAAAGCGATGCGCAAAGACGTCCTCGCCAAGTGTTATGGCGGCGACATCTCGCGCAAACGCAAACTCCTCGAGAAGCAGAAAGAGGGGAAGAAACGGATGAAGCGGGTGGGGAAAGTCGAGATTCCGCAGGAGGCCTTTCTGGCAGTGTTGAAGATTGACTGAGTCACCTCCTTATCCGGGGAGGTGTGCGATGAAATCTTCAAGCCGTTCTGTAGTCCTTGCCGTCGCAGTCGTCGTTCTCACCGCCGCCGAGGCGAATGCCGCCGGGGTCGATTTCAAGGACCCGCGAAGAGCACTCGGACGCGAAGATGACATTCGCGTCGATGCCCAGATCGCCCAGGACACGATCTCCTCCTCGTCACCGATCAGCGTCACGTATCAGATCGAGAATCTGACCTCCGAGCCGATCGCCGTTGCGGACAAGATCTGTGATTCGTCGTTTGATGCGGACACGCAGACGGTCACGCTCTCGATCGGCGCGGAAGTTCCGCAGGGAACGGCCATGCCGCATCTGGTGACGATCGCGCCGGGCCAGAAGCGCGTGCTGCACACCGGCGCAATGGTTCAGGTCGTCCAGGGAAACTCGCACTCGCCGATGGCTCGGGTGCCGCGATATGTGCAGATTACTGTCAACGTACTTCGCGATCTGAGGCCGTTCGCGAAGCTGATCGAAGAGCAGTCGCACGCCGCGACCGTGCCATTGCCGAACGATCTTTTCGATCAGTGGGTGGATAGTGTCTCGACGGTCGATCTCAATTCTCTGCCGGTGCGCTGGACGAACTCGCCGCGAGCCGGCACCGCGGAGGCGGGCGTGCCCGGGCGCTTCTAAGCGAGGCGGCGGGCGGCAGATCCGAGTTTTCCCACGCACATATCGTGCAACGCGATACACTTCGGCGCGCGGAAAGCCGGAAGCCATCGATGGCAGGCATGAGCCGCAGAAGAGGAGATGTTGATGGCTTCCAAGGTTTTCGTAGGGAATCTCGACTTCAATACAACGCGCGACGAGGTCGAAGCGTTGTTTGCGCAGGTCGGAACGGTACGAGACGTGTTTCTTCCGACCGATCGCGAGTCGGGTCGACCCCGCGGGTTTGCGTTCGTCGAGTTCGAGTCCGATGAGGATGCGGCGAAGGCGATTGAAAAGTTCAATGGACATGACCTCGGTGGCCGCGCGCTTCGCGTGAATGCCGCCGAGGATCGCCCGCCTCGTGCTGGCGGCGCCGGCGGCGGCCGTTCATTCGGCGGCGGCGGTGGCGCAGGCCGCGGTGGTGGCGGTGGCGGCTACAGCGGTGGTGGCGGCGGTGGCGGTGGTTACGGCGGTG